>Ga0208061_100003_pt1 | contig 85369 bp, 24 predicted proteins | sample DeeseametaMP0555_FD_184209 | JGI IMG/M metagenome (GOLD analysis project Ga0208061, IMG submission 184209) | Marine microbial communities from the Deep Atlantic Ocean - MP0555 (SPAdes) | ecosystem: Environmental > Aquatic > Marine > Oceanic | place: South Atlantic Ocean | collected 2011-01-23 | reverse complement strand
TGGGTCAAGTTACCCACGACCTCGACCTCGTCGCCGACCTGGAAGTCGCTCGTATTGGCACCAGTCATCGGGTCGATGCGAATGCCCGCGTCGAGCTCGAACGCCGGTGGGCGAACGATGCGTCCCGTGGTCGGGTCGAGGCGAGGCGCGTGCGTGTAGTACTCGTCGGTGATCTGGCCGTTGAAGAGCTCGGTGAGCTCTTCCTCGAACAGCAGGTAGAACGGGACGAGGAAGGCCTGGCGGTCAGCCGCGACGTCGACAGCCACGGTGCGTGCGGTCGGCTCGATGGCCACGAACAGCGCGCCGAGCCACTCCCAGAAGTGTCCTGCTTCCATCATACGTGCGAAGTAGAGGTAGCCGCTGTCGCTGTCGTAGAGGCTCAGGAAGCGACGTCCTTCTCCCATCTTGACCTCGTAATCGCCTCCCTTCTGGTAGCTGCTCCAGGAGAGCCTGCCATCATCATCCATGTTGTAGGAGCCGTAGCGAGGCATCGTCATCGTCTCGTAGACGGTGTTGAAGCCAGCACCTGCTGCGAGGATGTAGTAGATGTTGAGGTTCTCGTCCTCGACGTCTTGGTTGCCGAGCAGCCACTGCTGGTAGACCGTCAGGAAGGTCGACATCGTGCGGTAGGTGCGGTTGAGCGGTCCGATCGGGTCGAAGTAGGTGCGACCGCGGCGGAAGTTGTTGAGCGGGTAGTAGGTGAAGTAGCCATCACGCGCCGACTGGACGATCTCGAGCGGGTCAGCGCCAAGATCCCAGCGGTTACAACTGACCAACGCGCCAGCGATCTCATCCGAGCAGAACATGTAGGGGACCTCGACAGGGCGATCCTCTTTGCGCTCGCGGATCTGAGGCTCGAGCTCGTCCCACTGCATCAACTGGCGCTCCTTGAACGGCTTGGCGCTTCCCATCCTCTTGAAGACGGTGATGTAGTGGTTGTTCTCGAGCAGCGTGCGGTCCGCTGGCGAGAGGCGATTATCGTAGCGACGCATCATTTCAGCGGCGCGGTCCGGGATGACCTCGGGGTCAAAGATCTCGACGAAGCCTGGGCGCTGGAGCTGCTCGCCCTCGAAGCTATCATCGTAATCGTCGTAGGTTCCGAAGGTGTAGGCGAAGAGGACAGCGGCCTCATCGTACTTGCCGATACCTGCCCAGTCGCCGTTAAAGCGCGCGTGGTAATCCATGATCGAGGAGTACTGGTAGCCGGTCATGTTCCCTTCGGCTTGCTTCTGCGTCATGGCGTTCATCTGATAGAGATTTGCCAGCGAGAAGTTGAGCGATGGGCGGATGTTTTCGGGTCGAAGCTCCCAGTATTCGTCGAAGAAGTTCACCGCGTCATAGGAGCCCTGGAAGTTGTGGCGCAGACCGATCGAGTGACCGACCTCGTGCGCGCCGACGCCGCGGAGGATCTCGCCGCGGACGGAGTTCCAGATCACCTCGTAGTCATCCTCGTCCTTGTAGCGAAGACCGGTCGCCAGGACGGCGGGGTCCGCGAACTCGGCGAGGTAGATGTTGTTGCGCGCGGCGAGGTTGCGGAACGCTTGCGAGCGCTTGAGCTGGTCGCGCATCTTGAGCGGACTGTGTCGCTCGAGCATCGAGTTGATGTCCGACTCGGACATCTCGCTCACGGGCATGTCCATGTGGCGACCGAGGACGCCGAGCATCTCCGAGTCGAGCAGGCGCTTGTCCCAACCCGCCTTCTCGTAGCGCTCCATGATTTGCTGGTGACGCGTGACGTTGGTGCTCAACACCTCGTCGAGGCGGTTGTTGCGAATGAGCTCGAGCTTGTCGAACTTCCTCTCGCCGAGGAGTTGACGCTCGAGGTTACGGAAGTCTTCGCCCTCGCCGATCTGGATCGCTTCGAGGCGCTTCCATTGCTCTTCGCCAACCTGGGCGCGAGGATCGACGTCCGATTTGGCGAGCGCTTCCTGGAGGTACTCTGCGATATCATCGCCGTTGCGAAGCTCTTCTTCGGTGAAGTCGCCGTTGACCATCTTGACGATGTCCACGCCCGACTGAGCGTAGAGGTCGATGCTCGCGCCGTAGACGTAAGCGGTCCCTGCGATGATCTCGCCGGTCTCGGGGTCGGGGAAGGAAGGGCCGTAGCCCAGTGGACCTGCCGCCTGAGGACGATCGACCCACCAGAAGACGCTGTATCGCAGGTCACCGAGGCGCACGCGGAAGGGCACGAGCTCGCCATCTTCATTGACGCGCTTGTCGATGGGGCGAGGATCGCACTCGGGCGAGTCTCCCTTTTGGACCGGGTTGTGGCAGATGATGAACAGGTCGCCATACTCTTCGCCAACGCGCTCGACGTTCCAACCCTCGCCCTTTGCTGCTGCGACGGCGCGCTTGAAGGCGCGATCCCAGTCCTGGGCGATGCCGTAGGCCGAGTCCACGAGGTTCTCGGGGTAGTCCGGGTTGAGGTAGTAGATGATCGGCTTTGGCGTACGCTCGGCCATTGGCGTGGGGATACGGTATCCCTTGGCGTCGCGCAGGAACTCGCCATCGGCGTCACGCTTGTAGTCGTTCTTCCAGATGTCGTGGCGGTTCGCGAGGTTGAGACGAAGCGGATCGGTGAATCCTTCGCGACGGTCGTACTCCTCGCGGATCGTGCGGAAGTAGCCGAACTTGTTCATGTGGCGATCATCGTAGCTCGCTGGCTCGTAGTCGCGCTCGATGTCCTCGAGGCGCGAGAAGCTCAGGCGAAGCTTCACCTCGCCAGCGGTACAGCTCAGGTTGTAGTACCAGCAGTTCTCGAGATCAGGATCGAGCGAGAGCTTGTTGACGAAGTCGAAGTAAGCGATCTCTTCTTCGCCCTCGGTGCCATCGCTCGCAGGGCGCATCTCCTTGTAGAATGCGTCCGGGCCACCCTCGGTCTCTTGGACGAAGTAGCGCGTCGAGGCGACGTAGTTCATGTCCGTCATGAAGAAGAGCTCGGACACGTAGTTCGTCGACCAATCCACGCGGAAGTAGTCGCGCTCGTTCCAGACGCGATCGGAGTAGTTCTCCACGATCACGTTGCTCTGCTCGCCAGTGTTCGTGTTGTAGGCGCGCTGGACGTCAAAGTGGCTGATGATACGGAACGCTGCGACCGGCTCTTCCTTGTAGGCCTCCACGTCGAAGCCATCGCCCTCGGCGTTGGCGGCGACATAGGTGCGCCCTTCGGCGCGGCCTCCAGCCTGAGGATCACGGCCAGGCGTGAGCTCGTAGGAGCGATATGCCACGAGGAAGTTCTCGCGAACCTCCCAGCGGATCTTCTCCATCGAGGAGGTGTAACCGATAAACGTATAATCGACATGCGCGGGTACATCCGTGACCGTCTGGCGGAAATACCAGACCCCTTCGAAGTCCGATTTCTTCAGGGCGTTTGCCTGGACGCGGTTGATATCACCGACGTCCTGTGCGCATCCCGCGGCCAGGAGCGTGACCGCGCTCAGCAACAATAAGGCTGCGTTCTTCATCGTCCGTTTCATTGACATCCTTTTCTTTCCTCGACCCTTCCAAGGTTATGGCCTCGAAAAGGTGTTTCGTTGGCGCCAAAAAAAGCGCGCTTTCTGCATGCTTCACGACCCACGGGGAGGTCGTGTTAGCGAATGATCTGGGAAAGAATTAGAGCAATGACCATGCCAGGTTTTGATAAGGGAGGGGGTGAGAGTATCTTATCTGTAGCGATTATGCGGTGATACAGATGTGTGGGATGGTGTGCGATAGTGGGTGTTCGCATCTTAACAGGAGAGGTGTTCGCGCTCCTTCGTGCGCCGAAGACGGGAGGCGAATAACAGACAACCGAGCAGCAAGACCAGCCACGGCGCGGGACCTCTCTTTGGTGGCGCGAGGGCGCAGCCACAACCTCGCTCGTCGAGAGCATCCGAGTCGCCCGAGGGCGCAGGTCCCACGTTCATATCAGCCGCCGGGTCGTCTGACCCGAGGTCTCTTTCTGCCATCATATCCGCGCGTGATGTGCCCATATCGGGCATGGTCGTCATGCCATCCATGTCCATCAGGGATGGCCCCATGTCAGGCATCGGCGGCGGTGAGATCGGGAGCGGCTCCGGTTCGGTGACGCCTTCGCACGGGGAAGGATCTTGTTCAGAGCAGGCGACCTGAAAGCGGTGCGTCCAGGTTGCCTGCTCGCGAGTCATCGGGATGGCGGTGTTGTCGAGGATCGCGCCCTCGGATGCGCGCATCGACGCGATGTGCCACATCCCGGGGCGCATCGAATGCGTCGGCCTGAGCGTCACGATGCGCCCCCAGCTTCCCTCTCCACCCCAGCGCGTTCCATGTTGGGTCGTGGCGACTTCGCCTGTGGCCTGGATGATGTCGAGCTCCTCGTCCGCGAGTCGGCTCGAGAAGTCGCCATGTTTGACGCCAACCCCGAAGACAAACGAGACCCAGCTATCTGGCGTATCAGGCTCGCCAGAGCGCATGAGCCTGCCAACGTCTGGGTAGGCGTGAATGAGCAAGCCCTCGTAGGTGTGGCGCTGATGCAAGCGCTCCCACAGGTAGGTGATGTAGGCGCGCGTCGGGAGGATCTCTGCGCGCAGGCTGCCTGGGATCGACGGATCCAGGTAGTAGGCGCGCGTCCAGGGTACATCGTCCTCGCTCTTTATGCCCAGCCCGCGCACGCTCTCCTTGGCGCGAGGCGTGAGGTAAACCGTGGTCATCAGATCGACGCCAGCGCGGATCGTCTCCTCGGTGATGGTGTGTCCCAATGGAAAGCGGTCGTCGTTGTAGATCTCGAGCAGCATCTCGAGCGGGATGTACTCCACGGGCGCGAAGCGGAGGTGATCGTCGAGCGCGAGGAAGCCATCTGATGCGGGGTCTGCCTCGTCCTGCCCGGCGCCATCATGCATCGCGATTTGTGGCAAGAAGAGCGTGTCGAAGAGCTCGTCTTGTAACCCGTGAGAGGCCGCCCCCATGATAAACGCTACGCGCTTCTTCGACTCCAGGTCATCCCAGGGCGGCGGATCGTTTTCGAGCAACCAGGCCACCGCGGACTCGATGAATGGCTCCCAGTGCGTGTGTTCGGTGTAGGCTCTCGCTGCCTGCCGATGCTCGCCGCCTTGCGGCCAGTAGCCCGAGTCGGTGAATGCTGCGCCAAAGAGCGCGGCGTTCTTGACCTCCGGGTCAGCGAAGAAGTCTCGTAGCTCTTCATCCTCGAGGTTCTCTATCGCCCAACCCGTGACATGCACGTGCGCCCAGATGCCATGCGCCTGAGCTGGGGCCGCCAGAAGCAATGGGCACGCGATCGCGAGAATAAGTGCGAATACGCGCGCGATGGCGTCGGTTTTTAATCTCATAAGGACCTCCTTATCGAAACATTCTAGCGCGCGAGCGGTCTGGAGGTGAAGAGGAAGCGCCGAGGATCTTTCTTGAAAAAGTCAGGAACTTTTCTGTGACCGCGGTGTCCATACACATCGAAGGATAAGGTTGCCCTGCGCCTCGAGGAGAGATTCTCCAGCGCACGAGAATGGGTAGGAGCGATGATCGACGAGATGCGTTGGTTCGAAGAGGACGGCTTCGAGAGCGAGGAGGATCGCGAGATCTTCTTCGAGCGTGGTTCCATGCTCGAGGTCTCGGTCTTCTGGCGCGAGCACCTGCTCTCTGTGCAGGCGTGGGCCAAACCTCGCGATCTGTTCGTCGGCAGTGATCCTACCTGTGACTTTATCCTCGAAGACGAGCGCTGGCCTGCGCCTCGATTCCCCCTGATCACGCACGAAGCGGACCGCTGGTTTTTGACCCTCTTCTATGATCTCGACGCGATGTTGCTCGGTCAGGATCACCGCGTCGAGGCTCGCTCGCTGTTGGGAAAGAGGAGCCTTCGACCTCATGGCGCCTGGAAAGGGGCGTGGTGCCTCGAACTCGAGGTGCCTGGTTCTTTTAAACAAGCAGGCGCCGAGGACGCATTCTCCGGCGCGATCGTGAATGTCGGAGATCTCTGCTATCAGATCCGCATCGTCGATCAGGAGGAGCGCGTCGGACCTCTTGGACCTGTGGATGCGACCCCCTTGCCGTTTATCAGCGTGAGCGCGCTGTTGCATATCGCCTTCCTCTTTCTGGTGCTCGCGATGCCTCCCGGGCTCTCTCCTCTCGAGGAGATGGAGCTTCCTCCATCCCAGGATCGGGTTGTGCAAGCGATAGTCATTCCTCCGCGAGTGATCCTCCCGGTGCGACCACAAGGACAGGATCTGCAAGGAGACGGGGAGGATGATGCTCTCGGTCAACGGCACGGCGGTGAAGAGGGGTTCGCGGGCGCGCGCGAGTTGGTCCCCGAGCGGACACCAGACAGCCAACGTGACCGCCTCGCCATCAAGCAAACCGAGGAAGAGGTCGCGTCTCGGACCGCGAAAGCTCGCCGCGTGACCGCGCTGGGAGGGCCTGAGAATGCAGGCGTACTCTCGGTGCTCGATGGCGCGAGCGATGTGTTGGGCGAGGCTGATAGCGCGAGCGGGGACGCCGAGCGTGACGCGATGGGCAGGATCTCGAACGCTGACTTCGGTGATGCGCTCGGAGAGCAAGGGCTCGGGACCACGAGCACCGGGCGTGGCGCTGGCGCGGCTCGTGGTGAATCACTGGGGATCTCGATGTCGATGGGGCTCGAGCGCTCCGCGATGGGAGGTCGAGGCGTGGCGCCGAGGTTGGAGCGTCGCGCCGCAGAGATCGACGACATTTACTTTCAACGCGCGAGCAAGGGAACACAGGACGAGGCGGGCAAGGCCGATTGCCTCTCGCGCGCGATCGTCAAGCGCGCCATCAGCCGCAGACGAAATCAAATCCGCGCATGCTATGAGGCTGAGTTGCTTCGCGACCGCGACCTCGAGGGGAGCGTTCAGGTGCAGCTGACCATCGGACAGGATGGCAAGGTGAGTGGTTTTCACGTCACCAAGAACACCACCGGCAAGGACGAGATCCCCCGTTGTCTCGAGCATAAGCTGCGTGACCTGGCGTTCCCCGCGTTCGACCAGTGTGAACAGGTGGTCGTGAATCACCCGTTCAACTTCCACCCCAAGCAGTTGATGGTTCTCCCGAACTTCTGAGCTCACCTGGCCATGCCATCACTGGGTATGAAGGAAGGTCTTGATGCACTCGTGGTATTGCCCGACATGTTGGTCGACTTGATTTGCAAAAATGGTGGGTGGTGCTCGGTGCTTCTGTCCGGGGTCTCGGTAATCAGAGAGCAAGATATGGGAGCCACTCCAATCACTCAGGTCGCGAGCCACATCGAGGAGCTGCTCGGGCGAGTGGTTCGACGCCGATACATCGAGCACAGTGCTTTTGTCGCTCCCACATAAAGACTCGGACGAGAGCTCTTCGAAGGCTGGTGTTTTCGATGATTTCGACACGATTTCGAAGCGCCCTCCGCAGATATCTTCGAGCTCCTCGGCCAGCGTGAACGCGGTGGCCAGATCATCTCGGAGTATTGGTCGAATACGCATGTGATAGCGCCAGCGGTCCGCGTCAGGCGAGACCTGAAAGCTATAGCAAACGCCCCTGATATCATAAGCATCTGATGGTTGGCCGAGGGGATGAAACCAGGAAATCTCGGCTGGGAAGATGTGGGTGACGCCCGACGCTGTGCGCCGAGCAAATAACGGTTCGATTTCCCTCCTTGCAGCGGAACGGGCGACTTTTAGCCACGTCGAAACAGGGACATGTTTGTCGGCGAAGACGAGCACCTGTTTGTCGCAGGGAAGCGCACAGCACCCGTCATGGCGTGCGTTGATAGACAGTGTCGGGGGCAAGTAGAAGCCTGGTTGCGTGCCGATGCACTCCTGGCGAGGTGTCTGGGGAGATGTTTTGGAGGATGCGTGTGGCTTTCGAATGCCTGACATCTCTTCAAGCTTTTCCCATGCTGTGAGTTCGGTTTCGTGAGGAGGCGCCGAGAGAACGGGGCGTTCCCATGCCTGCTTCTCTTCGAGCTCTTCCAGCGCCTTGACCAACGCCGGGATAAACAGCGGGTGTTTTTGATCTTCAGGGAGGTTGCCGTTGTTCAGGCGCATCTCGAAGGCAGGCGCGAGGTTGGCCGCACGTGGTTGCTCGAACAGCTTCAGAGAATCACTCGAGATGTGAACCTCGGGGTACATCGCCGCTGGGGTTGGCAAACCATCGAGTGTTCTTGGTTGCGCCGAACGACGCACGCCAGCAGGCGCAGGGTAAGCGTTCAGCCTTGAATCAAGGAGCGATGAGCTTTGGAGGGGGCGCCGGGGAGTGGAGTGTGGCGAGAGAATCCCGGAGAAAGGAGAGGAGGTCGCGGCTCTGATCGGCGAGGGTTTGAGCGACCGTGTAGATGCGCTCGATAAAACGGTCCCCTCTCTCGCTCTCCGTGCCAAACGAGGTCTTGCGCGCGAGCACCAGCGGACGCAGCTTTCTCTCGGCGAGGTTGTTCGTCATCGCCACGCGCTCATCCGAGAGCCACGTCCACAGCTGCTCCCAGTCCTCCTGAAGCGTGTGATACCACACCGGCGCGTCTGCGTGCGCGGCCCCCTTGACCAGCTCTTCCAGCAACAGCGGTTTCCAGCATTCCCCTATCGCCACGAGCTCTTCTCGGGTCAGCGCCAGGAGCGCGTCCTCTCCCTGACGATGCCAACGCGCGAAACGAAACAGTTGCTTGAGCCCGTTGGCGAACTTGTCGGCCGTTTCTCCCAGCGGCCCATCCCGCTCACTCAATCCTTCGAAGTCTCGGAGCAAGTGGGCCAAACAGCGCTGCCCCTTGCCCTTGTCCCGATGCAGGTACACGCCCATCCGATCACTTATCAGCGTGCCTTCCCATTCCTGCCCAAACAGCGCGTGAAGTCCTGATTTGGAGCGGTTGTCCTGGATGTGATAGAGCGTGACCTTTTGGTTGCATCCCACCCACGCCCAGCCTCGGTGCGCGCCCTTTTGCCACCACGTCGTCTCATCGCAGTGCGCCACCTCACTCGCGCGAAGTGCCTGAGAAGCCTCCTGATATGCGGGCTCGAGGGATGTGGAGGTGACGTGCTCGAAGTGAGAGACGCTGCCGAGAGAAACCTCGATGCCCAGCAGCTTTGAAAGCAACCTCTTGGTCTGGCGCTTGCTGATGCGGAACGAGCCAGTGAGCATGCTGGTGATGGAGACGATGCCGTCGCCATAGGTCCTCTTGCCCACATGAGCAGGTGTCCTGGCACGGGTGGTTTTGCCGCACTGAGAGCAGTCGAGGTCGTGAAGGATGTAGTCGATGACGTGGGGTGTGATGGGCGGGATGTCGACGAACTGGTGCGTTCTTGGAGAAGCATCCTCGCCAGAAAGGTGGTGGTCGCAGTGGGCGCACTGTGAGGGGATGATGTGGATGGTCTCATCCGGAGCGAGGCGCGTCCTCTCGTGAGGAGGATGTCCTGGCTGAGCGCCCTGAGAACGAGGAGATTTGCGCCTCTTCTTTCGCTTGCTGCGCGCTCGAGGGGAATCGGTGGAAGGTGGCTTGGAGCTGTTCTTGGAGGACTTGGCCAGGCGTCGCTCGAGCTTGGCGTTCTTTGCTTTGAGGGCAGCATTCTCCTTCTCGAGCGCCTCCACCCGGTCGCGCAAGTTAGACAGCTCTTTTGCGAGCGCTATGAGATCCATTCCTTCCATGCTTCGAGCCTGCTTGATGCTGGAAAGACGCGCAACTCCTTTCTGATTTCAGGCTGAACGCTTACTGATTTCGTAAGTCTAGTTTTGCGTCCTAAAAGAGCATACTTGGAAATTCTATTTGTTTAGATCGAGAGCGTTTCGAACACCCCATAGCATGATCCCACACGTAGAGTTTTTCAGTGCATAGCCGCAAGGCCAACAGTTGATTTATATGACCTACATAAACAAGCAACCTGCGTTGTTTCTAAGAAATCGAAACACCAAATGTGCTCGGTCTACTCGGGCTCACCACAGTCTTCTGGACACATACAACCGTTTTCCAGTTCTTCCTGACAAACACCATCACCGCAGGGAATACAAGTCTGAACACCGGGAGCTTCTGAAAGCTTACACATATAAATCCAGCGGCCTTCATACTCGGGATTACGTTCTTCGGGAGGAATAACGTCAATGGGAGCAACCGAAGTCAAGCCTTCACAGCACTCTCTATATTCTACTTTGCCGCTATAGTACTCTCCCGAATCCACACACGAATTCTTATCAGAGACAGGATTATTTACAGATCCACAACCGAATGTGACCAACAAGAGAGATCCCACTAAGAATAAATATTTACATGCAATTTTCATTACGACCTGGACCTCCAAGATACACGTGTCTCTTCCAATTTGCAGAAGAACTTGTTTTGACATCTGTTCCAGAATAGCAGTCCGCATTAGAAATCTCAGGAGCATCTCCTGCTTCTTTAAAATGTGTCCATCTTGGAATTCCGATAGCATGAGAGTTATGAAGGCCCTTTATTATGCCTCTAATATAGGCATCTTGCCCAAAAACTCCAGTAGTAACAACGTTACCAGTTCCCATATCAAATGGCATCCACAGATCTGGATCATCGTCATATGTTTCGCCATAGAAACCCATATCATCCGCACGGTGCGTCAAATCATCATAATACCATCGCTTCCTTGGCCTCACGCTCGACGAGGCGCTGGTTGGATAGTAACCTAACCAACCTGTACATCCATAGATCCACCAGTTTCCACGAAAGAGTTGTATTTTGATGTTACAAACCCTTTGAGTTCCACCCACTGTGCTCAAATAACCAGTTGAAAATCTAGCACCAGGAGGAAAAGGTGCATCCTTATACTGAACAAAGCCTTTGACACTGTGAGCATAACCCTTCTCATAATTTTTACTTTTACTATCGTAACCTACCGCGGTAGAGAACACAAAGAAGTGAGGATCTGACTTGCCCCAAGTGTAAATTTGAGAAGATATCTGAATTCCTGCTTCGATACTTTCATCTCTCGTTAAATTAAACATACCTGATTGCATTAAAGACATGTCATTTCTCGAGTAATCACCGTATTTATATACGGTAAAATTTCCAGAAGAAGATATATACCCTTCGGGGTCTGAAACTTCGTGGTAAGAAACGTGAAGTCTACTGTTGTAGACTCCAGATGGTCTTGGTTCAGGAGCTAAATTTATGTAGTCACTAATGGTCTGAACATGTTCGGGCGTTCGTCCTTCCAGATAAGCGTCAAAGTTGGGTCGAATGACCGGAATCGTACCTTCTGGTGAGATCAAATCAGGGTTTGTCTGAAACTCGGTCAATGCCCACTTTTCACCTTGTTCCAATCCTGAAGGCATTTCCTCTCCATATTCGTTAAACAAGGGAGGTTTTGGAGGGGGAGTTTCCAGAGGCGCGAGAGGATCATCAGGATACAGAGTTTCGATCGTAACGTAGTCGACCAATTGCCCGTCTTCGATCTCTCTCGTGTCTACGATATCCCAACCATCCATCCAGTCCGCATAAAATGCATCAACTTCTGACTGACGAAAAGCTGCTGTTGCAGGATCAAGTTCTGGATACTCTTCCTCATCAACGGGAGAATCCAGAGCATTTTGTCGCGTTACCAGATCTGAATTTTTGGTATCTTCTTGGCAACTTAAACCAACAGACGAGCAAGCGAGAACAAGTAGCAATGTTTGCTTTGAAAGATTCATAATACACCTTTTATGACGTTGTTTTTGCGAAAATGGTACGGCGATAAATTATTATCAAGAAGCTATGTACTTGTTATTAAGTCGGTGCATAGATTTTGTCAAGATGCATATTTTGACTCCCTCTTAAAACGATAGCGATGCCCTAGATGACTAGCTACCCTCAAGCACCATCTCCTCGTCCTCACCGAGGTCGAGCCATCGCGCACACGACACGACGAACTGCCACCAATACCCTCGGATCGTGGCGTGGGCAGAGCGTGGGGTCGTGGTCGGCGTGGCTTCGGTCATCGTGTGGCTATCTTGGTTGTTCTACTTTCGGGCTTCGAGAGGGCTTCGTCTTTTCGCGTTGGCTGCGTCCAGTTTGCGACCGAAGCGAGCGGCGCGTGAAGGGTGGGAGTCGGAGCGAGGTTGGTGCATGTGAACCCGCCGGTTGCCATGGCAACTCGTATGTTATGGCAACCGATCTTGCCTGGCAGAAGCTGATGCTAAAGCAGAGCGGGTTCACGAGCCAACCGATGCGGAGAATACCTCTCCTTCATGCGTGAGCGAGGTGAGGTGGCGAACGCAGGGTGGGTGCTTTGGCCTTCGGCGCCCGATCGGTGGTCCACGTCGGGTCAGATAGTTCAGTTATCATATTCTGTTCCAAGCGTGGTCTTGTCTTGCTGACGTCATCTTCGCGGATTCAGGATAAGTTCTCATCTAAGAGGCCAACCATAATATAAACTCCGAAAAGACTTGATCTGTGGACTGAATATATTTCCAGTAGTTTTGAATATCAATTTGTTTTTTCTCACTAACAGGATCTTGTGTTCCGTTGCCATAAGGAAGCAGCTTGTAGACGATTGGATTATCAACACTGTGGTCATCGAGAACACCCCAAGCACACAATCCCTGATTTTCAACACAGAATAACAATATATTAGAGTCACTAAGGAGATTTTCTTTCAGACGCCATGGTGGCTTGATATGATGATCTGTAAATGGAATTCCAACTCTGCCAAAAGAAAGATAAAACTCGCGAAGCGAATTGGGTAGAGTAGTTTGAATTAAATGTTCCGATAACTCAATTTCTTTAATATGCATCCAGTCGTACTGGTCTAAGATTCTATCATAATGCCTTTCAATTAATGAAGTTACCAGTGCAAACTCGTCTCGGTTAAATGATTGTTTAGGCGGAGGGTTATTATTCGTTAAAACCATAGCAACGATAGTATCAGTGTAATTTCTAAACACACGTGAACAGTCTCGGTACATATACCGATATATTTCGTGCTTGGCATCTAAAAAATCTTGACTAAAAAACCTACTTGAGGCTTCATCATCTACCAAGCAAACCAAAGGAATATCCCCCATTTTAGATGCCGGAAAATACGGCAAAAAATCGACCTTTTTTTTGATGAAAAGATTGACTCTCATCAGGAATTCTAAATAAGATGAGTTACACTCAAAACAGTTAATTGACAGTTGATTATAAACGAGAAATACCAAGCCAATAGTAGTTTCGTTCACGTCAAGGAATGTATCATTATTATAGAAGACGATCTCATCTTTCCATGCGTTTAATTCTGTTATGACTTTAGGGAGAATGGATTGGACGTCAAACATCCTTCCCTTTTGTTGAAGTTTCGATAAAGTTAATCCGATTTTATTATAATTTTCGTAGCTTCTAATATCAGAAAGTAATTCCTCTATCGTGCGAATTAATTCAACATTGGTTGGCATTTCTTTATCCTTGTTCGAAGTGCTTCGATAAAAGCTTGGAGAAGTTGAGAGAACATTTCCAAATGATGTAGGGTTGGTGGATTGGTGAAGGAATCTTCTTGGTAAGTATATTTACATTTGTCGTCTATGGGCAGTCTCCAAAGATCCCGTTAAAATCTCGATTGAAGTTACTTGTGTAACCCCTGTACTCCGTGCGGCTGAGGGTTTCTGGCCCATCAGCGTGAATTTTAGCATAATCAAACCTTCTGCCATCAGGCGGCTGACCAGTTACCGGTGACAAGTTGTGGTACCTTTCAGATCTTGCTGCTTGGAGTGTGACTGCACAACCCGAGGCTATCCCGCTTGACTGAGTACAAGGTCCAATGAGGAAATCACGACTTGCTCTACTAACTGTAATAAACCCCCTATTACCATGTAAACTTCTGCGATTCATTTCGATATCATTATGGCCGTCAGAGTTGATAACGTTTCGAATTTGCTGCTCAGCATGTTTGTCAGGATTTAATCCATTTTTGTCTTTAACATCAACTTGTATTATATTAGCGCCTTGTTCATTTAAACGATTTATAAGCTCCGTTTGATTAGCGTTCCAATGCCCTGAATTAGCTACATACCAAATTGGACGGATGCGAGCTGTATTTCTGTAGTCAGCCGCCCCATTGGAGTCATATTCAACATGCTCCCAACCCATATGTTCTAATGTGCCCATTACGGCAATTGTATTTGAATCGTTAGTTGCTAACTCCATTAAAGAGTGAGCTAGTCTGGAATGAATTTGTCTTATGTAACGGTTGTCATGATTTAAACCTCCGTTGGCGAAAAGATTCTGTTGGTTGTGAACCCAACTGCCCTCATGACCCACAAAGAAGGTGTGGAAGTCATCGACAGTCAGATTATAAACCGTGGTGCTGACGCCAGTGCTTGAAACAGCCTCGACGACATGAGCACCATCGATGGCACCGACCAACTCACCGGGTTGTAACAACCCGGTGGCAGCTTCGGTGCCATCCTCGAGCATAACGGGGTGTTCCCACGTTGTCACGATGACGATGCGCTTGCCGTTCTCGTCTCGAAGCACCAGCTCGACAACATCATCTTCGGGGTGATCGATGGTGTTCGTGACAGGCTTGCAAGCGGTCTCTCCTGTTTCAGGATCGCGCGAGAGAACCTCGTCCCCTTCCTCGATTTCGGAGATGGCTTTGGTCGAGCCATCACACATCACGACGGGGGTGTCTTCGCTGAAGCTGTTTCGAGGGACAAGGCATCCCTCACCTACATCGCTTCCTCGATCATTCTGGATGTCTTTCTGGCGTTTTGGGTTTGACCCCTTGGCCATCGAGTCGAGGTTGCCATCCGTCTTGTGCTTGGACTTGCTGCCAGGCGTTCCCATCCTCTTGTTGAGGTCGCTGGCACCCTGAACACCCGTGTTAGCACGACCTTTTGCAACCCGAGCGACCTTGCTTGCTTTGACGCCCGCTCTGCTCCCTCCAAGGAACTTGCCACCTGCTTTGGCGACTTTTCGTATCGCGCGAAGTGCTTGCCCACCCATCGGGAGGAAGTCGAGGACAGTGGTGAGGGCCATCGCCTTGTCCCAACCCGATGCGGTGGGATCTTCGAGGGTCTTGAACATCTCGACCGCAGGACCAGCGAGCACGTCGACGAGGTTCTTGCGGCCATGGATCATGTCGTTGATGGCCTTGCCCGCGCCGTTAAGAAGGATATCGTCAGCGAGGCTGTAAGCGGCGGACATGTAGCCACCGATCTCGTTGATCTTGCCGGCAATTTGTTGGTTCAGGGCATTGATTTCGGACAACCTGTTGGCCGCCGCGAAACCTTCGAGTTGACCCTGGAACGCCTCGTAGCTGCTCCAGTCAAACGGAGTCCGCACGATGCGCGAGCCGCTATCCCCACCTGGTGCGAGCGTGCCATAGGAGTTGTCGTGTTGACCCAGGAACACCGTGGAGCGGCCTGTGGGATCGATGGCGTTGATGGGGTCGGAGTGGGCGTACTGGTGCTTCCTGCGGCTTCGTGGGTCAGAGGTGTTGCCCGCGGCAGGATCCTGGGTCAGGAAGACGCCGAGCTCCGGCGAGTAGTAGCGGGCGCGCATGTAGACCAGCTCGCTCGCTCTGTCGTGAAGGTGCCCAGTGAACCCGTGGCGTTGCGCGGCGAGTCCGGTGGCCGCGGCGTCAGGTCGGTGCAGAGGGTTGCCGAAGGGATCGATGCTCCACTTGCCGACAAGCGAGCCGAGGTCATCACTCAGGCCGAGCACATCCCCACGAAGATCCGAGTGGTAGTAGCCGATATCACTGGCCGTGGAGGTGCCCACATCCAACGCGAAGTGTTGCGAGCCGAGCCAGTGATGGCGTTGCGGGGAGGTGGCGCCATCTTCCCAGTGCAGCGCTGTCCTGCCGCCCGCATAGAGCCTGATGAATGAAGCATCGGTCGATTGCGCGGCGTCGACCAACGTGCGCATCCCCGAGGCGTCGTAGTCATAGCGTCCGACGACCTCGAGCATGTTCGGGGGACCGCGATCCACCTGCACGAGTTGGTCGAGCGCGTTGTAGTGATACACCCGCTCCTCGGTCGGCTTGGTCCACTTGGTGAGGTTGCCGTTATCATCCCACTCGAACAAGTCGTGGTTCTGCGCCACGCTGTCGACCACCTCGAGCAACCTGCTCGCCTCGTCCCACTTGTAGCTCAAGTCCTGGACCGAAGTCAGCATCCCCCCTTCAGGGCCTTGCTGGACGTGCTGCCTGCTGCGGTTGTAGCCGTCGAACTCGTAGTCGGTCTGGGTGACATCACCCGCCGAGAGGATCTTCGATTGCTTCAACCTAGCGAGCGCGTCGTACTGGTAATCACGCACCTCGTCTGCGTCCCCGAGCCCCACGCGACGCTCGGTCTTCTTCAGGCCGCCCTTGTAGTAGTCGTACTCGATCTCGCCCAAAAACCCTGTGCCCCCTTGCGTGAACTTGAGCCGCGATGGCCGCGATGTGAGATCGCCCGTGTTAGGATCGGAGTCGTGGTAACCGATGCTCGCGTGCACCCCGTTGGGATACGCCATCAGGAGCGGTCGGTTGGCGTTATCGTAGGTGATATCGGTGTGTTGGTGATTGGCAGGATTGGGTTGCGCGACAGTGACGCGCTTGACTCGGTGACGCTCGTCGTACTCGTAGAGCGTCGCGCCATACCCAGGGTTTGCACACCCCGTGCTCCCCGAGGTCGAGAAGCAGGTCAGGTTCGAGTTGGCGTCATACCCGAAGTCAAAGTCTGCGATCTTGTTGTTCGCCGTGGTCCCCTCGTACCAGTGATACTCCTGGTGCGTGTTGTCGAGCCGTCCTCGAAGATCATAGCTCGTCTGTTGGATCGAGGTCGCCTGCAAGCCCCCCGTCCACTCGCGCACGATCGAGGACTCGACGACGCGGTTGAAGTCGTCGTAGGCGAGCGACATCGACTTTGGCGTGGCGGTGTCGGTGGGTTGTGAGGTGGTCGGGTAGGTGACGCCTGAGAGCCGACCGAGGCCATCGTAGGTCATCGTCGTGACGCGGCCTTCGCCATCGGTCATCGTCGTCGGGTTGCTCAGGATGTCATACCCACCATAGCTTTGCGTGATCTGCGCAGAGGAGGGGCACACGCCCGTGAAGTCTGCCTGGCAGTCCGACTGGCGTGTGATCGTGAGGACGCGCCCGAAGCCATCATAACTATAGGAGAGGTCGAGAGCGTTGGGTCCTGTCACCGTCGTGATCTGGTCCGCGGCGTTGTAGGTGTAGTTGGTTTTAAGCCCCGATTCATCGACCTCCAACATGCGCCCGAGGCGATCGTAGAGGTACTTCGTGCTCGGGTCCGTGGCGAGTCCACCCACAGGACGTGTGCGCTCGGTCAGGCGCCCGAGCGCGTCGTAACTCATCGTCATCGTCTCTTGATGGGTGGCATCGTGCGCGAACCGCGTCACAGAGACGGGGCGACCGACATCGTCATAGACCGTGGTCGTCTCGTGATCGAGAGGATCGATGACCTTGATCGGACGCGCCGCGTCGTCGTACTCGTACTCCGTGATAGCGCGCGTGCCTCCAATGGCAGGGCTCTCGACCTTGGCGAGCATCCCGCGAGCAAAGTAGGAGTAATCGGTCGTGTTCCCGAGCGCGTCGATGACCTGGGTGGGACGACCGGCGATGTCATGACGCATCTGTGCCACTGTCGTGAAACCAGCGCCCTCGTCGATCTGGACCTCGATGACCTCGTCGAAGTCGTTATAGATCTTCTTGGTCACGAGCCCCGCACGATCAGTGTGAATGACCTCGTTGTTCGTGTACGCGTAGGTCTCTGTATAAGCGACCCTGTCCGGCGCACCCGAGTTCTCCTCGAAGGACATCGAGAGGATGCGATCGGTCAGGTCATACGTGTAGGTGACGGTGTTCCCTAGCGGATCGGTCTGCGAAAGGACGCGACCATCTGCGCCGTACGTCGTGGTGCCCCCGGTGATGATCTGACCGCCAGCTTCTTCGATCTCGGAGCTGATGGCGCGGAAGAGGCCGTCGTAGGTCGGACGAGTGATTCGACCGAAACCATCGACGGACTCTACGGGGAGCCCGATCTTGTTGTAGCTCATCGTCGATGTGCGGCCTTCGGCAGCGAGCGTCAAGCTCGGTGCGCAGCTCGTCGCGCCCACGTGTTGGGCGACGACGAGACCACGCGCGTCGTACTCCATGCAGGTGCGGATATCCGGCGCGTTGGTGTCGCCCACGGCGACGACTTCGACGACGTTTCCTTGCACATCGTAGCTTTGCGTCCTTGTCTCACCGGCGGCATTGGTCGTCGAGACCATCCTGCCAAGACCATCGTAGGTGTAGGTTGTGACTTCACCGGCGGCGTTGCGTGACCAGACCACGTCTCCGCGTTTGTCATAGACAAATTCGGTGGCGAAAGTGCGCAGACCGCCCTCGTCGGTCGTCTCCATCTCGCGACGGATCAACCTGCCCCACGCATCGTAGGTCATATGACGTTCGATGTAGGCGCCGTTGAGATCCTTCTCTGGACCCTTGGTGGTGACGGGTCTACCCAGTGGATCGAGCACGAACTCGGTCTTGCGCGTGACGTTTGCTTCGCCATCGTTGCCTGATTGGAAGACTTCGAGCACGCGGCCCATGCCATCGCGGGTGTACTCGACCTTCTTGCCTTCCACGCTGGTTTCTGAAATCAACCTCCCAGCGTCATCGTATTCATAGATCTGCTCTCTGAGCAGCGGGTCCGTGATCTTGGTCAGACGATAGCCATCATCCCACTCGAACTTGGTGGTCGCGAATGTGTCATCGGTGCGGTAGGTGTTCTGTTCCTTGAGGTTGCTGTCCGCATCCCCGCCCTCGAAGTACGTCATCGTCGCGAGCGGCCCGGTGCGACCTGTGGTGACATCACAGGTCTCGACGGCGCACTCGGCAATGGGACGGTTGAGCGCGTCGTACTCCATGTATTGGGTGACGCCCTCGGCGTTGGTGCTCGAGATGACATTCCCCATGTAATCGTAGGTCATCGTCGAGGTGTAGCGATCTCCCTGTGCGTCCCTCAAACGCCCGAACTCTTTGACCATGCGACCGAGCTCGTCGTACTCGTAGCTGACGTAGGTCTCGGCGTTTGCATCCCCGAGTGATGCTGGATCATCGAGCCAGTCAGACTGCTTGAGCAGGTTGCCATTGGCATCGTAGGTGAAGTAGCGCGAGCGCCCATCTGCGCTGCGAGTCATCGAACGCAGCTTCCCTCGTGCGGTGTAATCATACTCGAGGCTCACGCCCAACAAATCCTGCTCGCGGATCTTGTTACCGAGCAGGTCGTACTCCATCGTCACCTCGCCGCCACCCGAGCAGTGCGCGTTCACGCCGCTCACCCCACTGGGACATGTCCCTACGTTCGGATAGACGATCCGCGTCATGTTGCTGCGATCATTGTACTCGTAGGTCCACTCATTGCCGGCAGGATCGACGCGACGAATCAACCTCCCCAGATGATCGTGCTCCTCGACATGCACCTCGACAATGTTTGTACCGAGCGGGTTCGAGGTCGTGACCGTGGTCTGCGCGAGCTGACCATAGAGGTCATACTGGAATGTGGATGTAGTCAGTGTTGCACCACCAGGGCGCTTGACCACCTCGGATAACTTCAAGCCCTGGAGCGTCCCTGATTCGATATAAGAGATCTCACGACGCACACCTGTGGCGTCTTCAGATGACAGCAACATCCCATTGTCGTTGTAGGTCCAGGTGTCCACCAGACCTCGACGGTCGGTGTACTTGGTGGGGACGCCGAACCGAGGGTCGTATTCGGTGATTTCGTCAGCGGCGTTACGATCACAGCTGATCGCCGCGGGAGTATCGTTAAGCGCCTGGGTCGTAGGGATAAGCTCTGGACCACAAGTCCAGGTCGCGATCACGAGCCCATCGGCGTCGAGCTCCTGACCATAACGCGTGCGCACCATCTCTTGACCCTCTGCGTCAAAGCTCACCGCCATCGAGGTCATGAAGTTCCCTGGACGATCCACGTGATCCATCGACCAGGTCATCCGCTTCATACGACCCAGCGGCTCGTAGACGAGGATCGGCTTCCCGTAACTGTTGAGGATGTAACGAGTGGTGTTCCCCCTCGCATCGGTCACCTCGCGTTGGAGCTGACCACTCCCATCACGGGTGTAAGAATAACTGATCGTCGCAGCAGGTTCGCTCAATGGACCCGAGGCGTTGGTATCCGTGGGGTGCTCGATCGTCTTCAGGACTTCTTCACGCAATACGGGGACGCCGTTGACTTCGACTGGGTCGACGATCGCGGGTTGATGGTAGGTGTAGATCGTCGAGTACCACTCGTTCAGCGATGGCGAGGGTGCTTTGGTCGTCTCGTTGATCGCCCCTGAAGGGTGAACGTTGACCGAGACGAGGTTGCGCTCCGATGCGCCCATATCGCCGTTGTACTCGTAGACTTCAGGACGGCCATCGACGACCGCGTTCCTGAGGTGTCCGTCTGGGTAGTAGTCGAACTTTGTTTCGCCGAGCACAGCGCCTGAACCATCGAGCAAGCGCACACGATGGAGCCTAGTAGTCGCGGTGGAGTTCGAATCACACAGATTCTCCGTATTACAATCGATGTAATCGAAGTCCAGGGTTCGCCCGAAGTCATCGAGCACCGAGAGCAACCTCTCTGGCGCATTCGCGTCGTACGCGAGCACGAGCTTTTGCTTGTTCGGCGCAGTGATCATTGTAGGACGTGTGATCTGAGGTCGTCCCACCCGATCGACAGGTGAACCACCCTCGCCAGCGGTGTTGCTTCCACCTCCGCTGCCCATATCTCCTCCCATGTCCTGAGGAGTTCCCAGATCTTGAGGGCCTTGATCCTGAATACCAGTTGTTTGGTCAGGGAGGCTGGCAGCCGACATATCCATGTCGCCCATGTCACCCATATCCCCCATGTCACTGCCCATATCAGGATCACCGATGACGACGGTCTCGGCGCGAATGCGATAGATAAGGCGATCGGTGTAGTGCACGGGGGTAAGGCCATCATCAGGCTGGGCATAGATGTCCATGTCCATATCTGACGTGTCCATATCCCCCATATCCTGCGCGAGTAGATCGGCAGAAACCTCTACAGAACGCGAAGGATCGATCCCTGGCGTCCCATCTTCGCCAGCTGGGTTTTCGGCCTCTGGGATTGGAATCTTGGGGATCGGGAAGGTGTAAATGGTTCCGTCGACATCGGTGAATTCGAAGTTATCTCCGACTTCTGCCAGATGCCCCTGGAAGCCAAGCTCTGGCATCCACGCACCACCACCATCACGCTTGAAGCGCGCGCCCTTGACAATAACTTCGCCCCAACGATTTGGAATCAGACTCGTGTCTGACCAGGCGTCCGGGTGAATCAATGCGGAGTTTGCTTTGAGGTTCTTATACCAGGTTGGCAACTCTCCACCTTCGTCTCCCTCAAGGGCGATGGGGATGAGCTGAATATCGAAGCTGTGGCGCCAGCCTATCCCGAGTGTGCTATCACTGGAGGGATCGTCGAGGTTCGTATAACTGCGAGAGAACGAGAGTTCGGGTCCAATGGTCGAGGCACCCAGATCTTGACGCGCGAGCTTGAGCGAGCCATCAGTGAGCGAGCTTCCACCATTGCTCCACCCTCCGCGTGCCGAAGAGGCTTCGGGCGAGGCACCGCCGCCGCTGACATCGGCAAACTCATCCGCCGCGCTGACCACCGAGGCCATCTTGCCAAACTCACCGAGTGAGATACCTTCACCGACGTTTTCGAGCTTCTCCAGGTAGATCGAGGGATAGCGTACGTAGTGGGTATGAACAGCTTCGTCCTCGTCCTTGTCAGACTCCCATCCCTTGATCACGACCTCGAAGGTTGTCCCCGAATTCTCTGTGATTTCTGGCGGAAGATCGAGGGTATCGACAGCAACATAGCGATGCTCGCCACCAGGCAAGGTCGTGTCTGCTGTCCAAACTGTCGGTAGGAGGTGATCCTCGGTGCGCGTGTTCCCGTCTACGTCCTTCCACTCGAAGTAAATACGCAAGTTGGTCTCGCGCGTCGTGACGAAGTTGAGGATGTGGTAGCGCGGCACGTTTTGGATCGACGTCAAGCTCCCATCGGGTGCGAGTGATGTGAGTTGAAGGACGCCAAAGGTCAGATGGCGCGCGTTGGCGAGGATGATCGAAAGATCCTCGATCTCATACAATGTGTTGGCCTCGTCCCCATCCACAAACAGGTCGAGCCCGAGGAAATCATCGCTCCCCATCTTGTCAGCGAGTTTGTCGACTGATGTGTCTCCGCCATCTTCAGTGACGGTGGCTTTGATTTTGTCATAGCCGATGCCCCAATACAGGCCATCATCGAAGCCGTCTTCGGCAGTGTTGCCAGCGCGTGCTAGACCATCTCCATCACTAGGATCACGCAGGTCGTAGGTGACCTCGACGCCAGAGTAAGGGTCGTCTCCATCCTCTTCGCCAGCGTTCGTCGTGACTTGAACGCCTTTGACATCGAGATCATAGACTGAAAACTGCATCTCCGGGCTGTAGATCCAGCGGTATACCTTATCGATCTCGTCGATCTCGATCGGTGCGGGGTCACCTTGTTCCCAGGCTGCTTGAAGTTGTGCAGCCTTGTCCTGTGCTCGGAGCAGCGTGCGCTCCTTATCAAAACGTGCAACTTGGAATGGTACGAACCTCGCCGGTCTACCGACGAGGTTTTCTCTACCTGGATAAGGTCGACAATCCCAGGTGGTCGAATTAGCCAGTGTGAGATCCTCCTTTTCAGGATCGATCACCTCACTGCAAACTTGGTTGACGGAGAAATCTGGCTTGTCGTTGCCTGTGACTCCAGCGGCGAAGAAGGCGAGTTCGTCCTGCGGAGCTGGGCTGACATGGATGTAGTAGTGGCTGCGGAGTAGTTTACCTTCATCTCCAGGAAGCTGGATATTGACGATGTGCTTCCCTGGTCTGATGGCAAAAAGACCGACATCGTCACCATCACTATTCTCTTCTTCCTCTTCGCTTTGTTCCTCTTCATCATCTTCGACAGGGTTCTCTGTGGCTGTTCCTGCCAGGAGTTTTCCACCAACGACGCGCGCGAGACGACCTGTGTAGCCGGGGAGCTTATCTGGGAGTGGCTCACCGCTTTCCCCGAACCACTCAGTTGTGACTTGAAGGTATGTATCTGAAGTGATGGAGGCTCCATCAGCACCAACAATTTTGATCTCGCCTTGCTCTTCTTCACCCTCGGAGTTTTTGGAAGGGTTGAGCTTACGCTCGACCTTTATTTTGAGGTTTGGCGGCCGCAGCACAACCCGGGCCACAAATGATTCATCGACATACCCATCAGGGTGTGCGGCCAGCATCTTGTAGGTTGGTAGTCCATTAGGCCCAGCATCGACACGTGCTCGGAAAGACGCCAGGTAGCCCGTCGCACGGTTGATGACCACGATGCGGACAAGGTCACCATATCTGACAAAACGTTCGAACTGTGCGGCGCGAACACGGTCATCATATTTTGCGGCAACACTGTCTTCGACGAGCGCGTCTGCCGAGCTGCCATTACCAATGATCCGACCATTTTGGTCATAATCCCACGAATTCGGGTCTAGAATATTATTGCTCGCGCCTCGGATGTCACGGATCTCGATGTCTTCCCGATCATACTCGGCGAGAGAGATGTCTCGCACGCTAGACCCTGGGGCAGAACCCGGCCCCCGCGTGATCATCGAGTAAAAAAGACAGGCACTCTTTTCACAGTCCGAACCTTCAGGGTCGATGGTCGCGTTCGCAGGTCGATCTGGATCCCATGCAGGCACCGCTGTTAACGACGTACCCTGCCGTGTTCCGATCAGGACGCCATCGGATTCTCGAAAAATATAAGTGTCTGTGTTGGTCCAATCTGTGATGTGGATTTGTGAAACAAACCCTTGATTGAGCGCCTTACCCTCTTCAGTAAGAATCTCACCACGCGCGACCTTTTGGATATCATACTCAGTAAAATCACGTGGTTCTTGCTCAGGCTCGAGCACTTGGCCCAACCCAAACTCTTCACCTACAATAGGAACCCACTCATCACCCAACCTCGATGGGGTTTTTGAAAGGTAGGCTTGAATTGTGAGAGTGGTTGCGTCCACCACATAGTTTTTGTACTGGTCTTGATTCGTGGAGATTGAGTGCTCCGAGTGCACCATGTAGTAACCTGAGTTTGGTCTCCTCGGGTTAAACACATCATAACGAATCTCAGCGCTCAAAAGGTACGTGAGGGGAGCCGTCGCAAGAATGCTGCCTGCTGCTAATACATAAGCTGTATTTTGTAATGCCCCCTCCAAGAACTCGATCAGCGGCCAGGAAAGTGGGATATGATAGCGCCCGTTAGCGTTCGAGACCACGTAGTCCTGATATTGATCTCCTACCCAAAACCCAGACTGTCCTTGAGAAACGCGAAATCGCGCATTTTGGATTGGTGCCCAAAGCCCATCGGTTCCTGGATAAGGACTGAAATCCTTTGGGTTACAGTTTTCAAAGATTCCAGCCTCAAGACCCGCAGGAACGCCAAGAACCTGACCGAGATACGCCTCTTCACTGAACACACATTGAACGCGGAGTTTCCCACGATTTTCATCAATTCGTTCTGCGGGTAAAAACAATCCTGTTTCGACGGCGAAGTAGTTCCCGCCGGTCGCCGTGTATGCGATGCTTCCATCCTCCGAACTTAGGAGAATCGATGAAACTCCATACGGATTTTGATCGTCGAACCCCTCGACAGGGACGTCGGGGATCATCAATGGCGAAGTAATAATTCGGAATCCATTACAAGGGAGCAACTCTTCGGTAGGCTGTGTGTTGTTGGGTTGAGTCGGATCGAACCCGAGCTCTGGAGTCAAAACCCACTGAGCATCTAGTTCGGCAGCGGGCGGATGAGAACGCTCACCGCCATCACTACACCAGAGGTTTTTATAGGCTTCAGCCTCCACGGCGACAGGGGTCTTTCCTGTATCTGTCTCATAAAAAGACTTTGCATCATTCCACTTTGCAACGATCGCGTTATAGACGGCAGGCGAAATTACCCGCTCACCATCCATAACAAGAAGCCGAACAGCTTGGTTGATTTGGCCATCATACTCGGCCCAACTCATTAGCCCTTCGTTCGGGCGTGCGAACCCAACTCCTGCAGAGGTCGTGCGCCTTACAGGACCCCAAGTGGCGATCATCCCGTTGTGATGTTGGCTAATTCGTGCAGTGGTGCCGTTGAAGTTCTCAGAGCAAACCTTGCTGCGCAGCGGTCGTTTGCATGCATCTTCTGCAGCCTTCATACGTTCGTTATATTGAACTGTAGTTTCGGTATCCAACTTTGTGCGGTTGATGACCGCGATGCAATCGACAACGTCTTGAGGGGGGTATGCTGGATTGAAATCAGGGTTGTTGACGAGGCCACCGGATTTGCAAACGGGATCTTCCTCTTCATACCCAAAGGCTGTTGATATTGGCACGAACATAAGAGCGAGCACAAAAAGCAGAATTTTTGGAAAACATGTGGATATATAACGATGAAGATGATCACTTGTTGTATTAAAAGATGTTTGCATCGGAATCTCTTTGTGCTTGATCTGATTACTTTGTTGTTCAGTCATGATCGCGTTGCCGTTCTAAAGTGAGCTGGGTGTCAGCGTGCTTTTACGGCACTGCAATAGCGGTCAAGACCTCTTGCCAGGTCTCGCTGCCATCGACAAACGCATCAGCATGTGAAATGTGATTTGGCATCATCCAACCCACAGCCAGGATGTCGAGGCGAGCGGGTGATGCTGTTCCATGAAGAGCGGCGGTCTTGGTCGTCTTGTCCACGATCAACACACCCACCGGCGCGAGCTTGTCCGTGACAGGATCGAGCGCGAGCAACCACAACATGGGTTGTGTATCCGCATCTTCGAAGATGGTGTCTGTGTAGGCGCGGCTACCTTTCAACTCAGGGAGGTCGATCTCGAGGTCGATAGGTCCTGATACCTCGATGCCTGCTGGCGAGAAGACAAACCCAAACCCATAAAGAATCGGAATGGTCGAGCCTTTGCCCAGAGACCAGACACCTTGCAAGGTCGCTCGCGCGACTCCCAAGCTCGCGCCGTCGGCAAACCGAACGCTGTTGGCTTGCGTCAAGTCGAGCGTGACCTTGCCATCCAGCAGCGAAGAGACCATCCCTTGTTGAATCAGCGCGCTCGAATCAGCCAGGTTGATTTTTGGCACGATGATGGGAGCCATGGCGTTGATTTCACCATCGTGCACGACGAATTTGCGTGATGCAGTGCCATAGCGCTTTTTCTTCTCATCCGCGTTCACTCGCAGGGTGTAACGGCCAGGAGGGAGCTGCTTGTCAGGACGCCACCCCCATCCGAAGGCATACCCACCGTCGCTGTTCGTGGTGGTTGTATAGCCTAGCTCCTCGATCTCGACGCGCGCATCAGCCACAGGTTCTCCACCTGCTCCGGTGATAAACCCATGGATGAGCGTCGGAATCGGTCTCACCGTGAAGCTGTGCCTCCCGAGGCTCGTACCGTCGAGCAAGACATCGACAAAGACCTCGCCGCCATACGCCCACTCGCGGTCGGGGTAAAACGTAAACGCCGCATTGCCCGGCATATTCTGTACGCTTCCTGAAACCTCGGCGAGGTCACGGTCGACGCGCACACGCTCGACCTTACTCAAGGTGGTCAGGTCACCTGCTTCGTCAGGCGTTTTGTAGATAAAGCCATGAACGGTCTCGGTGACAACGACTTGAAGGAGGGAAGGATCGACGGGCCTGTTGAGGAAGACGGAGAGGGAGTCGTTGGCTTCTACGTTTGTCGAGCCATTGGAAGGGAGAGAGCGCACGAGTTCGACGGGAACACTGGCCTCATCGACGACCTCGAAGGTGACCGAAGTGGAGGCGATTTCGTTGCTGGAGCCGTCGAGCAGGCGGTAGTCCACCGTGTATGTGTTCCCCGACGCCAGCGTCACGCTCCCCTGGTACCCTCCTCCGCTGTCGCTCAGCGCTATCCAGCTCCCTGCCTGGTCGCTCGACAATCGGTACTCGCAGCTGTCTGATGGGCCTCCTCCCATTGCTTCGACTTTCAGCGCCACGCTTCCCTGCGATCCTTGCACCAGCACGCGCTCGCCGCCAAGCGGAGCCACCGCTACTAGCGATGCAGGCGTGTCGAGTCGAACGGTGGTTGTCACGCTGCTTCGATTGCCCGCCAGATCCCAAACTTGCACAGTAATCGGCGTATCCACACCCCGATCGACTACAATACTCGCCTCGAAGTCCCACTCGCCTTGATTTGCCCCGGGAGAGGTCGTCAGTGATTGGCCATCGAGAAGCGCACCAGCGAGGTTGTCTTCTGTGATGGTGCCCGAGAGCAAAAACGGTTTCGCGGTGATAACCTGAGACCCACCTGCGGTCGCATTGTCGAAGCTGATTTGAGGTGCGGTGTTGTCGAGCTTGAAAGTGACCTGTTGGTTGCTGACCTGTCCTGCACAACCTGTCGCTTGAATCGTCGACGTTGTTCCCGAGTCGCCAGCCGCGACGGTCACGGCCGTCTCGAAAGAAGCTTGTGTCGTGTAAATGCCTCGCACACTGCTCGGAGGAGCACCATCGACGGTGACCTCTTGAACGCAGTCACTCGCGACCACGAGACCTTCGAGCAAGGTCGGCGAAGCCTTGACCCAACGATCCTGCGCTCCGCCTGAGACCTGGATGGTCACATCTGGGTTTGTGGCACCAGACGCGCTGTTCACCCTCTCGACATGAACCTTTGCTCGCTCGGTGCTTTGGGCTGTCTGGACGGTCATTTCCAGCACGTTCGGACCGACCACCAAGGGGACGCTCGCGAAAGATACATCGTAGATACCAGGAGAGACTTGTACTGGTTGTGCAGAGAGTTGACCCAAACGAACCTGGAAATCTGAAGAACCCAAGCTCGTCAAGATGGTCGCATGAAGCGCGATGTTGTCGGCAACCGTTTGGATGTTGTCTTGAGGTTGGGTAATCGAGACATCGGGTGTCAACGGGACCTTGCGCTCGACCGATACCTGCGATGCAGGGCTGCTTTCGTTGGCTGCATCATCTCGAGCACGTAATGTCAGGTTGTTTACTCCAACCTCGAGCGGGATGGTGATGCTGAACGCGCCCTGTTCATCTGCTCGGGTGGTGAACACTACCGCTGGCAGCACATCACTCGAGACGCGCACCTCGACGGTTTGCGTCACATCATCGCTCGCTGTTCCGCTCAACGTGATGTTCTTCTCGAAGGTCTCCGACAGCGTCGCATCGACAGCAAGCGTTGGTGCAGTGGAATCGAGGATGGTCAACGTGGCAGGAGCGCTCGCGATAGATGCGACTCCATTGCTCACGCTGACTTGGTAACTGCCTTGATCCTGAGCTGTGACACTCGAAATGGCCAAACTCGAAGCCGTCTCGCCAGTGAGCAAGGCGCCATCCTTACTCCACTGGTAACTCAACCCTCCTCCGCTCGCTGTCACGCTGAAGGTGACGCTGCCACCGAGAGCTGCTTGCTCGGCTTGAGGTTGAGACTGAATTGTTGGCGCGCAATCACCGCAACTGCCACCACAGTCGACGTTCGTTTCATCCCCATCCTGAGCGCCATTCGAGCAACTCGACACCTCACAAACTGCCACCCCGGTGCTCAGCCCATAGTGCCCTCCCCTGCTTTGCTGACAAACCAACCCAGACTGGCACTCATCATCGGAGTCACAATGCCCCTGTCCAGCGGAGCAAGGATAGGCAGGAGCGCAGTGGTTGGTATCGCCATTCTGATAAGCAGCAGGACGTGTGCAAGAGCCACAGCTCCCGCCACAGTCGATGTCAGTCTCATCCCCATCTTGTGAGCCGTTGGAGCAGGTGGAAGGAGCGCATACGCCCACATCATCCTCGTACCCCCAACGCGCTCCCTGGCTTTGCACGCACACCAGCCCGCCTGAGCACTGGTCGTTCGTGTCGCAATCTCCCTCTCCTGACACGCACGGATTGCTCGGATCGTCGCAGTAATCCGAATCTCCCGTTGTCGCTCCCACAGATCCCTTGGTCAAAGCTTGGGTCCGAATGGACCGCTGAACTCCGGTCGAGGGACTTTCATGCTCTGCTTCAGAGTCATCTCGAGCACAACCGAGAGCGGGGAACAACAACCCCCAACACAAGCACAGGCAAATCTCCCGGGTCATATTTCGTCGACTTAGCTTCATCAACACATCCTCGCCACCGATACACTCACTTGAATGAGTAGGTGACCTCGACATTTCCGAGCGCTTCGCTCTGGAGTTCTTTGACTGCATCGCGGTAGAGACGCGGCTCGAGTGTTTCTTCGATCTCGTCTCTCACAGACTCGAACGAGCGTGCCGGACGTTCGTTAAGACCTGTCACCTTGGCGATATATGCCTTGTCACCGAGCATAATGACGCCGCTCTTTTCGCCCATATCGAGGCGAGTAATTTCACTGCGCAGTTTGTTCGGGAGACCAGCGAGTTCGGCAGAGCCACGCTGCCAACGAAGCCATGACTTGTCCGGAGGCGTAGACCATTCTGGACCATTCCCGAGCGTCGTGAGTTCAGCCAAACGACTACCACGTGCTGGGCCAGGCTTCTTGAGATCTGCGATGAGCAGTTCGAACACCTTGAGTTTCCTGGCGCCAAACTTTTCCGTGTTTTGGTCGTAGTACTCACGCGACGCTTGCTCGGTTACCTTTCGAGTCTTCATACGTGCTTCGACGTACTGACGTGCCAATAGGCGCTCGCGATAGGCCTCGACATCCTTCTCGACCTGTTTTCGCTCCGCTTGCCCGAGCTCTTTCTCGCGAAGATGAGCCATGGCCTTTCGCATCGCGAGGCCTTTGACGAGTTTCTCTCGCTGTGACCCGGTGATCATGACCTCTCCGAGCACTCCGAGTGTTTCTTTTGCGTTCGATTCGACGTCGTAACGCGTGATGGCTTGCCCCTCGACTGTCGCCCACACTTCGTCGTCGTGTGGCAACACAGCGCTCGCTTTGGCTCGATTCGCGTCATCCGCCTCAGGGCTCTCGGACTTCTGACATGCACCCAGTGAAACAATGACCAGGAGCGACGCGACTGTTTTGAAAAGACAGCGTCGTTGGAAAATCACTGTTTGTTCTCCTCAGCCCCCGTGGACTTTTCTGAGGATTTAGCGGACCCGGCAGGAGCCTTGTTGCTCGCAATGAACTGCTTGGGTTGCCAGGATCCCAACGTGATTTCGACGGGAACAGAAGAAATCAATGCGTCGGTTTCTTTCTGCTTGGACTCCGCACGCAATTTGTAACGGATATCTCCTTCGACCGCTGTGAGTGGACGTCGTTGGACTTTTGGCGCTTCTGTCACCTTGATGATGTGAATGCCAAAACCTGTCTCGATCGGTTGACTGATTTCACCCTTGTTTAGCGAAAAGGCGACCTCCGAGAACTTTGGAGCGATTGCTCCTTCTCGTACCCAGCCCATGTCCCCGCCTCTGTTTGCAGAAACGCGATCGTCGGACAAACTCTTTGCGACCTCTTCAAAAGCATCACCTTTATCGAGGCGTCGCTTTGCTTCCTCGATCTTTGCTTTCTTTTTCGCGCGTTCTTCATCACTGGTCTGAGGGGTGAGGCGCGCGAGAATATGCGAAACGCGCACGCGCTTCGATGCGTACTCATCTTCATGAGATTTATAATAGTTCTCGACACCCTCACGAGTAACGCTTGTCTTGAGCTTTTGGTCGAAGTAGCGGCTGATCAACATCTCCTTTTCGAACTCTCTGAGTTCGGCTTCGACAAGAGCCTGGTCGAGCACATCGCTCTTTTTAGCAGCCTGTGCCAGCGCCTTGCGCCGAGCGTATTCTTCGAGCTGTTTCTGGAGCTGCTCAGGGCTGCGCACCGAGATCTTCTTGAAACGCAAGAATGCGTCAAACTCCTCGGCGGTGACTACATCGTCTCCAACCTTCGCGAGCACTGTCGTATCTGGCTTGGCGCTGCTTTGCTCGGCATTGGATTCGGACGAAGATTTTTTGCATCCGAACCCGAGCAACATCGTCATGCACACGCACACTGAGAGTAATTTGTTTGTTTGGAACTTCGTTCGATTCAACATGTTGGTTTCCTTTCTATGTTGTATTTCACCTCTCCTGATAAAGAGGTGCCATATCTCATTCATTGACGAGCGGGTTTGTACCATTGATGTATTCGTTCGCGTTGCTGGTCCCATCTCCGTCGTAGTCACCAGCTGCCGAGAGCCAGATGAGCTCGATATCGTTAGCGTAGACGAAGGGTTTACCGTCGTTATCGACGATCTCTTGTCGTACCAGAACAACATCTCCATCGACCAATTCGGGTGAGCTCGCGCTCACGGTGAACAGGCTACTCGGTGCGTAGTACTCGATACGACCGCCTCCTGAGTAGGCACCGTAGTAGTGGCGATAGAAGTTAATCGTATCGAGTGGAAGACCATCGCTCTCTCGAGTGAAGTGGAGATATCCATCCGCGTAGTCGATATCGCCAGTATTGGTAGAACCTGTGCTGCTGCGATAATCGAACCACCCCAACAGCCCATAACCTTCGAGCATGATGTGATCCTGCCAAGCATGGATGTCTTCGGAGGTGCTTTGTCCAAGGTTCAACCTCAAATCCAATTCTGGACCTGCAGCGCTCCGGCTTATGGCAGCAGATGTATCGGCAGGGTCAGCGACCGACGCCAGCAGCCCAACGGGCAGTGTCGCGTCAATGCGCCAACCCAAGTCCGTGACTTGCGATGTACTCCAGATAAGCGTCCTGCCATTTGCATCGAGTTCTGCAGTCCCGCTCAACGACAACGTTTGTGTTCCGTCTGGCGAGACGGCATCGACAGTCATCGACCCGGAACCAAACTGGGCAGGCACACTCAACGCGAAAGCAATGCGTGTTTCATCGCGGTGGTTTGTCGTCGGTACATAGCGAGCCTGTCCGATTAGCAAGCCACTGTCTGGGATAAACGGTGAGGTCTCATATTCTTCGAGCTCCTCGAAGTTTGTGAGCCCGTCGCCATCCGTATCATCGGTGCCCTTGAGCCAAATGAATCGCACATGTCCACCAGGACGGAGGTCTGAGTAGCTCTCTTCTGTGGGCCAGAAGAGGCGCCCGTCTACGACCTCACCACTCAGGATCCACGCACCGGAAGCGAGCGTTGATTGCGAAAGCAGGGTGCCCTCCATCGTGACGAGCTTTGCGCCGTACAGATCTTCGAAGTAGTCGAACGAGAGTTCTTCGGAAGCCACGCGCCACACCTCTCTGCCACTGTCGACCTCTTCGTAAATGAAGTCTGTGTAAGTGTCATACGAGTAGTAGAGGGTTTGATCCTCATCACTTCGGATCGTGACATCCAACGACGGAGCAGTTTCGCCAAGCACCACGGGGAGTTCTTGCCCGTCGACGGTGAACGTCGGGTAAGGCGTACGCAATGCAAGGAAGTACTCTGGGCTCAAAAGGGTTTTTGTCTGTTGTCCCAGAACCTCGCTTCCATCAAAGCTCTCTACGCTATTCGCAGCGAGCGTGACCACGATCTCACGACCGAGAGGGATCGGCGCATCTGGCGTCCAGATAAGTGTCGTGCCATTCGAACCCACCTGAACTTCTCCTGTCAAAGAGACCGTCGATGGTTCGTTGACTCCAGGAAGCGCTTCGAGCGTAACCATCGATGTCACATCAGCTGCCGCGGCCAACCTGATACTCTTGCTGAACTCGAGAATCAGGTCTGGACGGTCCGAGTTGATCGCTTTCGCGAACTCCGCTTTACCAAGCAACAATGCTGTGTCTGCAGTAAATGGATCGGTGCCATACCATGAGATTTCGTCGCCATTGCTCAGGCCATCGCCGTCGTCATCGCCAGAGGCGGATATAGCGATGAACTCCCATCTGTTCCCGACAACCGTATCGAACGAGTTGACGTTGATTCCTCTCAACATCGCGGCCACTCGCTCGCCGTTTACAGGTCTGGTTCCCGTGTTCTGATACTCTGACAAGTTCTCGATCATGCGACCCGTGGAGATGTTTCCATCTCCGGTGAGGGTGGCCAACCTGTAGTAAAGCGACGCGTTCACCACAGAACGCCACTCCATGGCATAGCTGCCTGTGAACGATGTCGATGGGTTTGGATTGTTGTAGTCATGGAATCTTGCTGTGTAGGTCAAACCTTCCGTATCCATGAGCACAGGCAAGGTTTCACCCATGGCCGTCGTTGTCTCGAGTCCAGTGTCGATCGTGAAGGTCATTTCAGGACCGAAGACCTCGAAGCTCGAGGCCTGGACATCTGTCCCATCAGAGACCGCCGCGAAGGTATTTGCAGCGATGTCGATCTCGAGCAAACGAGCCAGCGGCATCGCACTGTCTGGTGTCCAGTACACGACACTGCCACTGCTTCCACCACCTTCGAACGTGATCGCGCCAGCGATGGTTGCTCGGCTGGATTCGTCACGATCGACATCCAATCCATCCACACCGAGAGCGCTCGACGCCGAAATGGCACCTTGCAATTCGACCTCCGTGGGGAACGTGATCTTGACCTGTGTTCGTTCGGAGTTGATCGCAGGTACCAAAGAGACCGCCATGGCACGCAGGTCAGTCTGAGAAATCATCGGATCCGTACCGAAGATCTCGATCTCATCCGCGTTGCTCACACCATCGCCGTCAGCATCTCCCATACGAGAGAGCCAAAGCACACGTTGGTTGTTCGCGAAGACCACAGGGTCGACGCTGTACATCTTTCTGAACGCCGTGAACTTCAGGGTAAACATGGAACCGTCTTCTATCGGTTCCGTGGAAAATGGATCCGCCAACAAGTCGAGGTCCTGGATTTGTTGGTTGCCCTTGTTGACCGTGTAACGGTTCGGTGTGGTGTTTGTTTGATCCACCCAACTATTAAATGTCCGACTCCAACTCACGCGAATGTCATCGTTAGGATATGCGTCCACAAATACATTCTGTGCGTAGGTTACGTCGTTGATCTTCGTTTCACCGAGGTAGTTGAGCAGATCGATATAAAGCGTCGGCGTCTGCCCTTGGAGCAACACCGGAACCATCTCCCCGTTCACCATAGCTTGTGGCATGGACGCATCGAAGGTCATGCCCGCGTCTGGACCTCGGACTGTTGCGAGGGAAGCCGGAACATGGCCTCCAGCGAGCCAAGGGATCGTGTCTTGTGCTACATCGATCGTGATGGTGTGGCCGAGAGGCAGTGCGTTGTCAGGTGTCCATGTAAGGTTATCCTCTCCGTACACAACGCTTACTTCTCCAGCGAGTGTTACCGCAGCGCCACCACCAGGAGGCGTCGCCGTCACACTCAGCACCGAAGCAGGATCCCATCCAACAGCTTGATCATCGAGGGCTATCGCTTTCGAGAATTCGAGTACGATTGGCGAGCGATAGTGGTTTCCATCTGCTTTTTGTAGAGATGCTTCGACGAGGCCTTCGCCCGCTGTCGAGAGTGGATCGCTACCCATAACGAAGACTTCATCGGCATTGCTGATGCCATCCCTGTCAACATCGCCTTCTCGAGAGAGCCAGATGACCCATACATCATTGGCAGGCTCGAGGAGGAGTCTTGTCGAACTCGTGTCTCCATCGATGCGCACGTCGGCTTTGTAAAGCGCTCCTTCCATAGGCGGTGTGTCAAACTGGTGCGTTGTATACAGGGCATCGCACACTCCGAGCGTACAACTCATGGAAGAACCAAACGAACTTACGGTCCAACTCTCTTCGAGGAGACCCGTCTCGAGGGATTCGAAGTGAATGTAACTGTTGGACTCATGCATCAGGTTGAGATCATCTTCTCCACCTCGACTACGAACGGTAAATTCGGCAGGAACGTCTTCGCCTTCGATAAGAACGTGAACCACGTTGCCCTCGACCGAGGTCGTACTGTGGCCGAGCTCGAACGCGACTTCAGGACCATCGATCAACACAGAGGTCTGTGCATACGCGCTGCTGTCTGAAACATACTCGAGCTTCCCTGAGGGGACCTCGATCTCGAAGTCGTGACCCATCGCTATGTCGCTGTCCGGGATCCAGCGGACACGTTGGAAGCTGCTCGTCCCTTCGATGAAGTCCAAGGTTCCCGAAACGGCGGTCAACGTAGAACTTCCCGCGAGGTCAGATGATACAACAAGGATATCCTGATCCGCAGGATCCTCGAGCGTGACCGGTGCGTCGAATGTCACGAGGATCGGGCTTCTTGCATCACCGATCGATCTCTCGAAAGTAGCATCCAAAGCCGCGTTGGGTCGTGTTGGATCCGTACCATTACTGAGTTCTTGCTCGTTAGTGATCCCATCGCCGTCAAGGTCTGCACCAAGCTCGAGCCAGATCAATTCCTGGGTATTGGCCACGAGAGGTGTCGTACGGCCATCGATCGCATCGGAGCTGTTGTAGTTGCTCTTCAGGACAAGCCTTACAGGAGCACCATCAGGGAGCTTATTCCACGCTCCAGAGTTACCCGGGGTCACGGCAAAACTCGATGCGCTGCCCGCGCTCCATGTCACTTCGAGGTAAGGCTCGACTGTGCTCGTCTCGATCGGACGACGCGGATCCCATACGAACCTGAGTTCGCCGGAGGTCGAAGACAGGGAAGTATGATCTGTATCCCCATCTGTACGAAGATAATTCACGGTTGCCGTGAGGGGCTCTGAATAGCTCGTGGAACCCTCGAGAACAAACCCTGGATATTGGCCCGAAACCTCGATCGCAACTTCAGGACCTCGGATACTGCTGACAACCTGGGTGTTCGAGAGAGGGGTTTGTCCTGTGGGCGCATAACGTTGTTCGATAGCGCCGCTGTTCAATGTGACCTCGAGCATCAACCCGAGCGCCATGGTTTGGTCAGGGACCCACGTAAGAGTGAGGCCATCGTCACTCACACTCGCCTGCCCATCCAATGGGCTTCCTTGTGTCGGAATACCGGTCACGGGGTCAACAGGCATCACATCCACCACAGCGTCCGTCGTGGTAGCCAAGTCCACAGGTTGCCCGAGATCAAAATGAATGGGTGTGTGACGTGCCGTGTCGGGAGCAATACCGAGTCGAGGATTGCTCACTGAGAGTGACGTGTTCGCTACCAGAGGATCGGTGCCATCGCGGTGTTCCGCCTCGTTAAGGATGCCATCTCCGTCGTAGTCACCCTGACGTTTGAGCCAAATGACCTGAACATTGTTCCCGATATAGGGATGCTGGCGAGATGCCAATGTCTCCGGGAACGTTGCGGTGACCCAAACCTCGACTTCTTCCCCATCTTCAAATTCAGGCATATCGACAAACGAAACGTCGTCAAACCCTTCGGAAACTCCCCCCCCATATGGAGTAGGAGCATTAGGAGTAAAGTCCTTGGTGATTCCCTGGTAGCCTTCCCAAAGAGAGCTAGCGGCATAATGTTTCTTAGACGATCCGACAAACAGGTACGATGCTTCGAATTCGAGATCACCCCGATCTGTAGAGCCGTCCTCGAACCCGATGTGGAGCCTGAAGTCAGGATACTCGCCTTCGAGCAAGTATCCTGTTTGAACAGCCTCGGGCATCTCGAGCATCAACTCTGGACCCATGATCACTTGATCGACAACAGCGCTCAAATCTTCAGCTTGACTGCCATCAGTACCGGCTCTGCGGAACGTGCCTGCCGGTATCGAGACAGCCAAAAGATGTTGGACGGGCACATCCTGATCGGGCGCCCAGGTCATGGAGAGTCCATCCGCTGAGAGAGTCGCCTGTCCTGTAAATGGATCGGTCGCTGTCGCACTATCTTCTTGGCCCGCGAGCTCGCGGAGCGTGACGTCGACATCACCTGAGTTACCGTGCCACTCGACAGGTTCCGTAAACTGGAGTTGCAAGGCGGTCCGCATGCTATTGGTCGATTGAACCAGGCGGACTGCGCCCGCAATAAGACCCGTGTCTGGGTAGAGAGGGTCGGTGGCGTACTTCTCGATCTCATCCGCGTTCGAGTACCCATCACCATCGATGTCTCCATCTCGGGTGAGCCAAACAAGTGATGCTACATTGCCTCGAACGGGTACCCGGCCATTCGAGTAATATTTGACAGGAGCAATTTCGACAGTGACTTCTGCCCCCTCACGTAGATAGTAAGGATCCACGACTGTCTCACTTGCTGCCCATACCATGGCTGATGTTTCAACAAAGCCCCAACCAGTGATGCTGCCTGAATAAATTTGGGTTTGAACCCCCGTTTGCACATCCTCTACAGATACAACAACATCGCTATTATAGGTGTTTAGCGTTGTAGTGAGTGTATTTGTCGCACTGTCGTACATGTCCAACGCAAACGACAAACTCAAAGGTTCACCTTCGAGCATGACTCCTGGAGAACTTCCAGAGGAAAGAATCGCGAGCTCTGGGCCAATAAGCGTGTACGAACCTTGAGGAACAAGGTCCGAGGCTGTAGGGGCGCTGACCCCAAGCCTTTTGATCCCACCAGCAACAACATCCACCTCGAGAGTGTGGCCTACCGGAAGGTCCTGGTCAGGAACCCAACTGACCCGCTTGCCATCAAGTGACAGCTGAGCAACCCCAGAAATTGGGGTGACTGTGCCATCAAAAGCGACTGTTTCAACATCGAACACTTGGTTCGCCGCCACACCAAACTCGACAGGCACGCTCGTCGTCAAGATGATGGGGGCACGCAAGGAATTTATCGCTTCACCGAGAACGGGCTGGGTCGACAAAAGCTCTGGATTTGATGTCGAGGGATCTGAACCGAATCGAAGCAATTCATCACTGTTCGAGATGCCATCGCCATCGAAATCTCCGTCGCGCTTGAGCCAAATATAGCGCGCGAGGTTGGCAACCCTTGGCAGTCTCGCATCGCCACCGTTGTAGTTTGCAGAGTAGTGAGCAAACTCAGGTGCTATTTTTACAAGCAGCGGTGTGCCGTCTGCAAAGACAGGCAAATCTGCTTGTGCCAATTCGCCAGCAATTTCGCCAACACCTGGATCATAGACATAAGCGCCAGTAACACCCAACGTCCCAAACTCTCTAGAGTAGCTATTCTGTGCATCGAGTTCGTTTTCAAACACGATCACTGATTTGGAGCTGCTGAAAATACTGGGGTACATGGTCGCATTCCGGTTCTCTTCCCTGTACTGCATCGCCAACTCCAACCGCTCACCTTCAAGGATGAAATCAGGGGTTGTCGTGACCGCGGTGAAACCGATCTCCGGGCTGCTGACTGTAACTTGTTGAGCAATTGAAGGTGCTCCATCTCCAGTGTTGGTAACAAAGCCTGCGGGGAGATCGAGAACGTAGTCGACTCCCATGATGACATCACTGTCAGGGGTCCATGCGACGCGACGCGCATCGATTTGAGTGACCGAACCTGAGACCTGTTGCCCATCTGCAGACACCGAACTCAATGTCGCAGCAGAAGGGGTAACCTCTTCTGTGAAAGTGAGTACGACCGGCGAATTTAGAGAGTCTTGCGAAAGCGCAAAGCTAGCATGTTCTGCGCTCGCGCCCATCCCAGTGAATTCGAGCGTCAAGCTGAGTTGTTCGAAGAGTGAAGCGATCTCAGGGTAAGGCGTCAGCTCATAAACGTCGTCGTTATCTGCAATCCCATTAAAGGTGAATGTCACTTCCTCTGGTGTGGTGTGCACGAATGAGAAGCTCGCACGACCCTGGACATGTTCCAGCTCCTGCGTGTTCGAACCCGCGATGACAGCCGTCCCGGAAGGAGACGTGGCAGCAACATCAGACGTAAAATCACGAGGTTTAATCTGGCTTCGAGACTGGTATAAACCCCAGTCCACTCGGTTCCCATACTCATCTTGAACATCGAGTTGAACGGTCACATTGGCACCCGCTCCAAAGCTTGTGGATGGCGAACCTCCACCCTCAGTTGCGGCCGCGACAAAGCGCTTGGGAGCCCCTGGCAAAACCCTCAATTCAAACGTCGCGCTGTTCGAGTCAAAACGCTCGTATGCTCCCTGCGCACCATCAAGGTGACGATAGAGGATAAACTCGTCGCTCGGATCACCCCATGTCAGGTCAAATGAGTAAAGTCCTGCTGTAGTAGGTGCGAGCAGGTAGACCGTCGCCCTTCCGCTCTGCGGCGAAATGACCGCGATGCTCGGGTCTCCTGTGTCGATCGTGAGATCGCTACCAGTTTGCCAAGTGAAGCCAGCTGGCGCCTGAACAGTGATCGCTTCACCGCTCGAGTCTGTCGCCAGGTTCCCCTCTTGGTCATTCAGCATAACGTGGAATGGGAACACCTTACCGGCGGTCGGGTAGTCATCGACTTCAACCTGATCACCATCGTCCCACATACGGTGGGCGAGGTAGAGCCTCGCAGCCTCGCCAGCCTCGAAATTGACCACAAGATCTGTTGTCGGAAGTGGTTGACTGACAAGAGCTTCGTCTCTTCGAGGGAAGACCGTGTAGGTTCTTGGGCCAGGTGTAGTTTTTGTGGCGACCCTGGTAGCAACATTGCCGTCACCGGCAAAGTAGACTCCGGTGGAGTTGTAGTTGAACTGCATGTACGGATCGGGGATGTGCGCCCCGACGGCATCGACGATCCCAGCGCTGATCAGCACACCATGGTCCACGCTCGCAGTGGTTGTGTTGATTGGCGGTGTAACCGTGTCATCTGTAGGCGACAATGACACCGCGAATGGCCCTGGGCGGACTTCCACCTCGAATGGCACCGCTGCGAGCTCACCACAATCGATGGCGGTCCCCCTCACGTCCCATTTCAAACCTTGCGGTCCAGCGATAGGTCGTTGGTTCGTATCGAGGCACACATCGCTGAAGCGACCTGTGTTATCTCGCAGCCTGAGTTTGAACTGGTAGGTACCTGCTGTCGTACCTGCTGGCGTCGTGATCCAAAGAGGATCGGTTGTATCTCCCCAGGCGAGCTCGATTTCATGGAAAGGATTCGAAGTGTCGCCGCTTGGATCGAGCAGTTGGGCCGTGAGTTCTTCGGGCAACTCGTCGATACCTGCCTGAGTACGGCCACTGACGACATCGAAGCGCCACTGTTCCCCTGTGGCGATAAAGTAAGGATAGTCCACCAAACCGATTTCATCGGGTGCCGGATCAGCATTGGGTTCGAGGAGAACACTTTGCTGGGAACTCGCGAGCTGCGCCGTGCTGTCGAAGATGCAAACTCTGGCGATAACGCTGAGCGCGCTCGAATAGCCTTGATCTGGGAGGGCGCCCACGAATGTATTCGACCAGCTTCCTGCGGATGGGGCCGAAAGCATTGGAGTCCTGGCCAGTACCGTTGATGGATCAGAATCGCACACAGGATCGCTGGACATGGCGACCTCAGCCCATCCATACATCCCATCGAGCGCATCAGAGGCAGTAAATGCTACTTCGAAGCCGCCTCCGTCCGAGAGATGAGGTGCATCACGTACGCCTCTCACATCAACAAGCGTCGCGGTTGGTGGTGCGTCAGGATCGATAGTAACCATCAGCGAAGCAGTCGTCTTCCGACCGACCTCATCTATCGCATACGCTTCCCAAAGGGATGTGCCTGTCTGCGTAGGCAAGTCATCCACATCGAACATGAGGCTCGTGACCCCATTCGCGAGTTCCGTGTGCATGACTTGACCATCTTGCTTGAGGCCAACCAAGTAGAGGCCGCGATCGTCGGTCGACTCGACCTCGATTGTGTAGGTGTTCCCAACAACCGCTGCACCGGCGTCGAGGTTCCCCGAGAGGCTCAATTCCAACCCAGGGGGTGCATTGTCAGCCACCCGAGAAATGGACTTGGGATAGCTGAACGCTTCGATTCCAGTAGAAGATACAGCATGTGCGCCGAGGGTTTGTGTCCCGGGTCCAATAGCCGTTGTGGAGAGGCTGTAGTTCTGAGCTTCTCCAACGGTTCCGAGTACATCACAAGAGGCCAGTTGACGATTTTCCCAGGTCGCAGAATCTGCACAGTTGTAGAACGTCACATCCACTCGTTCGAGCAGCGTGGTGGACACCTGCGCCTCCAACATGACAGGAAGTGGCCAATCCTCAGTGGTTCGCGTCAACGAAACGCTAAGTTCTTCAGAGGATCCGTCCCTCGTGCCAGCGGCTCGAACAAAGAAAGGCATTGGCTCGGAAGTGACCACCTGTCCGTTTGTCGACCTGGCAGTCACGGTCAACAAGTAACCAGCGCCATCGGTGAGGGCCTCCGGCCACATCACACTGGCTCTTGTTTGGTAATCGGAAGTGGCAGCGAGAATGGTCTCCTGTTGTGGCGCCGAGATCGGCGCCACACGATAGAGCGCGCTGATCCAATGCTCGTCTTGATCTAACCACAGTTCCATAGGAGCGAGAGGATCGATCTCATCATCGATGCGCAACCCCCTTACCGTCGGGACGAGGGGCTGTATTGGCACCTGATCGACAACCCAGCCCAATGAGCCTAAACCGACCAACAAACGATCTTGATAAACTGAAATGGTGCTTACAGCGGCTCCATAAGATGTCAGAGCGGTCCCCGTAAGCTCCGTGCCAGAGAGCGGCGAGGTCGTATCCACCAAGCGCACATGCTGATCGATGGCAACAAACAGGTTACCTGCCTCGAGCGCCATGTCCCGGATTGTGCTCGTCGCGCTTGAAGTCGATACCGAACCATCGGCAAGCACAATACGGCTCAAACTGTTCGTGGAAGCCACCAAGGCCGCTTGATTTGTCGCTTCGATATGTTGGATGTTCCCCAATCCAGACGCCAACAAATCGATTCTGAGAGGACGGACCGCGTCTGCGGGGAGGACAGACCAACGAACACGATAAACGTTACCTGCTCGGGTCCCGACGATCAGTTCTTTCGAACCAACAGTGAGTGCAGCGAGATCGGCTCCATCAGGGAGCGTAAACTCGAAGAAATTCTCCGTTCCGGGACATGAGTATGGGTAAGTACTCGATTCGATAGGGGCGACCAGAACACGGATGCCGCTCAGAGCAGCAATGTAGTCTTTACTCGTCCTAAACTTGCTGATCGCTTGATTACGCCATGGGTTGGGAGTGCATACAGTATCCTCGGTGGTGACACCGGAAATCTTACCTCCAGATTCGGCGAGAATCAGTACCTGCCCGTCGTACGACGCGATGCCCTCGAATGCTTCGACAAACGCACCTGGATAGACGCGGTCCTCTCTGGAACCATTTACGCTCGTACCGTGCATGACACCATACGAACCTGCAGCAATCCAGACACCGGTACTGTCCAATACGCTGTCTTTGCTCTCGCCACGCATGCTGGTGACTTGATCTTGGCGGTATGGCGTGGGCACACCATCCGTGAATGGTATCTCGACGCCAGCTCCAGTCACCAGGCTTCCTCCCAGAACATGAAGCAACGGACCAGCTGCACTACCGAAGTCCGCAAAAAATGCGCCTCTGGTGGAAAGATCTCGGAGGTTTCTGAGATCGAGCATCACAAATCTCGAGCCACCATCGGAGATAACAAGGTCGTCACCGATTCTGGCAGCCGCATGAGGCACCAAGCCCTTCACCTCGCTGGTGAAGAGGTTATTCTCGAACAACGCGCTCGCCCTCTCCTCTCCAAGCGCGATGACCTGATCGCCAACCGCGATGAGGAGTTCATGGGCCAAAGTGCTCATCGGTGTCGCTGAACCTGAGCCCTTTCGTTGGTAATAGACACCTTGGCTGCTGGCAAAAATGAAGCCCCCTCGCCAAGCGAGGATATCCTTCACGACGCCCATTTGGGAGTCGGTGTCGAATTGTTGAAGTCGCGATCCTACGTGGTCGAAAAACTTGACTGTACTGCCAGCTGACCACGCGATGCGGCCCTGACCACCTGACAGATGGACCTCATCTGTCAACGAAGCAACAGGACCAACTCCGCCGAGCGTGGTGATAAGCTGCCTGCTCTCGATGTCTATGAAGGAAATCGAGCCATCGCGGTATGCGATCAGAGCTTCTCTGCCATCGACAGCCATGGCAGCTGGCGTGTCAGGGAGACTGAACAATGGCGTCCACACACCGGCAAGATCGATGTAACCAGCCTGAGTGCCTTGAGTCGCAAGGAGACCATCATCGAACGCGACCGCAAGATCGAACCCGAGTGCTGTGGCCTGGACGTTCCCGAGAGACACATCGTGGTCGACGAGCGCATGCATTGTCTTGGTTGAAGAAACTCCTGCTGCCGAGCTCAAGAGTGCTTCGACAGAGAGGCTCTGCACACCCGTAGGCACATCAAATACCAACGCGGCCCCTCCTTCGGCCAGTAATGCGCCAGCGCCATCTCGAACGACGATGGAACCATGCATTCCGTGGGTGTCTTCGATAGACAAGTCGAGCGTCGTGTTCTCGAGAACACGATTTGGCAAGCCCAGAAGCACAGGATCGGGAACCAGCAACAGTGGCGCCACCTGTATGGTGACAGGTGAGCTCTCGATATATCCGAACGAGTCACCGTAATAAGCGCGAACTATCACCTCGAATTGCTGCAGCGCATCTGTCTCGGGAGCACGCAATTCCATATGAGCGTCTGATGAGATGGTACGCGTTCTACCATGCTCCAAGCCGGCGCCATCGCTTATAACAACCTCGGCAAATCGCATCACCGAGCCGCCAATATCCGCCGGCGTATCAAACCACACAGTCAATCCCTGGCCTTCGGTGAAGATCGCATTAGCGGCCGGGGCAAGAACTTGAATCGCAGATGAAGAACCTGAAAGTGGGTTGGAAATGGATACGAGCCCAGGCGCCAAATCCGAAGCATCATCGACGGCCCACTCGAGCGCATCGCCATTCACCGAACCCACGCTATACCAAGCAGCCCCAGTACTTTGCGCCAACGCCGTTTTAAAGCTCACACCTCCAGTTCCTGTCTCTCTCAAGGTCAGGGTATCGACAACCCCAGCTGAATCGAGAGCCACGGTGAGTGGCACAGTAGCCCCATCAGCAATCTGGGACGAAGCCGCAGGTTCGAGAGACTCGATCGGTTCCGCGAGTGGTGCTCGTGTTGGTATTGACAGGGAATCGAGGAGCGTCGTGTTCGAACCATCCCAAGACACGATCTCGATCGTATCTCCTTGTCGAGACATCTCTTCAGGGACTTGCCATGTCACCATCCCTCTCCAAAGAGAGCCTTGAACGGGCAACACTGTTCCGCCTGGCATCAATCTCAAGGCGAGCTGACCTGTGGTCCCTCCAGAAAGAGTCAGATCGACAATCGTATGGGCGCTGTCACGCTGTAGGTTAGATGAAACCACAGTCGCCGACTGCGTGGCAGGCATGGTCGAGCGTTTTCCAATTCGCTCGATACCCGCGTTGCGGTGGTGACGGTACTGAATTCCGGGAGCATGTCGCAAAAGAGATGCGTTGTGGACTTCGACGCCAACGAGCTCGAGCGTTTCAGGTCGATAAGCATGCCACGCATGTGTTGCTCCAACGGTCGACTGAGCAAGTTGTTGGTAGACCCATGCAATCTCACCGCTTGGCGAATGTTGCTGAATCGACACCGGACCAGCATCAACCATCGTCTGCGTTGCAACGAGCGTGAAAGTAAGACCCGCACTCAAGTTTCCGCTTACATCGAAGTAAGCCAGCTCTGATGAACTCGATACGAGAACACCTTGTTCGGTAAGTGCGATTGAGTCGTAGTCCCCCAAGAAAGCAGACCACACAGTCTTGACCGAAGGAATCGGAGACAACTCGACTTCGAAGAAGTGCACTTCACCCACTTGGTCCAAGCCAAGGAAGCCCTCTCCCACAGGAAGCACTTGAACGAGCGGTGCATCAAGCGTCACGCCTGCCAGTTCGAGCATCCCAGTGGAACTTCGGTGCAAACCTGAAGTCGTTCGCCCAGCACCGACCAACGCGACTTCTCCATTGGAGGCAAGCAAGTCACCGCCAATCAGCGAGCGCTCGGCGAACAGTGAAATACCTCCTCCGATACTTCGCCTGTAGAGTTGGACGTGCGTTTTACCTGCGCGCTCGAGCTCGAGCCACACGTTGTGACCACCGTCGACAAGGCGATTGACAAAACCCTCCGTCGAAGAAGCGACAGTCGACTGGTCCTCGATTTTTTCCAAGGACCAGCCGCCTCGAGGATCATTGAGCACCAACAAGGTCGTGGGAGTCGTTCCACCTGTCCAGCGTGGCTGCCCGAGAACCATCGCTTCGCCGCTGAGCGAGAGATAGGACTCGGTCTCGGTGCTCGAGTAATGCGCATGTTTCGTCAGCGAAACCGACGAGAGCGCTGGCGTGTTACCCGAAAGATCGTGCATCTCACCACGAACCTCGAGGTTCGCGACTTGATCAGATGTGCCTACAACGCGCCACACAGCATCCGCTTCGAACTCGGTAGACACCAAGTCATCGAGAAGTTCGACCCTGGACGCATCCATGTCCATGTCAGACATGGATGCAGGAATGAGCGCTCGGACAAGAAGATCCGTACCCGCGAGAACATTTGCTCCAGGCAGGACTTCGAGGGTGTAGGGCTCATCGACCACATCGTCATCAGCGATGTTTAACCATCTCCTCGTCACGACTTCTGTACCATCGACGCTTGTCACCAAGCGAAGCGCTGCAACCATGTCCAAGTCAACCGCGGGGAGCGTGGTTGTCAGCGACTCGGTACCTTCTGTCACCGTGGCCAAAGAGATCGCTTGGCTCTCGTCACCATATGGATCGAGGAAAAGAGACGCGCTCGGCGTACCTTCGACGCGAGTGGTGACCGTCATGCTTTGACGTTCTCTGAGACCCACACCATCATACGCCGGTTCGACAAAGTCGAGTTGTGCTTGGACCTGGTTAGGTTCGATCAGCGTGAGAGTTAGAGTCACATCGGAGACATTGTCGTACGCATCCTTGGCCGAAATCGTAATGGAAGGTGATGGTGCGCTCGCAGGATCGGCGGGCAACATCAGTGAGAATCCAGTCAGCGCCGTAGCTACTGTGGGACTTCCCTGCCAACTGGCCTGATAACTCAGTTCTGTAACTCCAGACGGATCGTTGACGTCGACAAACACATCCAATTTCGAGCCCGCCAACATCTTGGAGCCTGCGATCGGAGCTCTCACATTAATTTCCGGACCCGTCGCGTCAGGCTCGACATCGAAGCTAAAGTTCTCGGTCAGGCCGAGGACGCCATCGTAGACAACCTCGAATGTTACTGACGTGGTGGTGGTGGTCGCCACAACGGGCGGCACATAAATCGCGGTGTATACCGCACCACTCTCCAACCCACAGTTGGCTGTGGCGGACACATTTGGCGTCGCAGGGTACGCCACGCCGGCAATAATGACTCTGGCCTCGTTTAGCAGTGCGATATCAAGAGGATCACCGCAAACCGTGACTGAAAGCTCAGTTGGAGTCCGAGACTCAGAAGGGCTCGGATCGGTCGCCAGAGAATCGAACGTGACTTCGGGCGCGATCACTGGGAAATCGAACAGCTCGATCCCTTGGTTTCCTGCGCGATCGGTGCTCACGACTTTTACGAACAACTCGGTTTCATGAGGTGGCACTGCGATCTCGACGAAGTACCTCGCTGATTCTCCATAACCGGTTTGGCTTACGGACTGCGCCTCCAAAATGGACTGCGACGCACCGCGTGTGGCAACCCCAAAGAACAGTTCATCTGCGTCGTCCAAGTTATCGACAGCACGCACCTCGAAGGTATATCGACGCCCGTAAGTGATTGTTGGTCCTACAGTATTCCCCGACTCATCGAGGAGTTCGATCGCCGAAGGTTTGATTGTATCCTTCGTTTCGAAGCTGACCTCTTCGATGTGAGTCCCATCGATGTAGGGGTTACCGCCCAGATCCTGGATAGGACCGACGCTCAAACGTAACTCTCTGTTGTCTTTCCACACATAACCAGGGCCAGCCGAAAGAATGAGGCTTTTGGAAGCTTCAGCGAGGCTCCACTCTGCAGTCACGTCGACAGCGGCCCCTGGGATAGCGCCTTCACGCTCCACTTCGATGACCTGATAACCGGCGGCAGTGACAGACTCACTGAATGAAAGCGTCCAAGGTGACCAACGTGTTGGTTTATCTTCGCTCAGAAGAAGGGGTACTTCGTCATCCTGGCAAACAAGCGGCAGAGTGCTCAGCATATCCAATTCGCTGGATGTCGCTTCACGCCAAAAAATCAACCGATAGTTCTGCCCTGCGACACAAGGATTGGTCGTCGCAGTGATCGAATCACTCCCCCCAACCCCAGTTTGGAGTACATCTGTTTCGAGCTTCGTCACTTGGTTTCGCGCAGCAATAGCCTGCTCGGCCACCATGTAGATGCTCACTTCAGGAGCGAACCCGAAACCTTCAATAGCCAGTACGTTGCCGCCACCAGCCGAGACTCGGTCTGTACCTTCAGAGTGGTCACTCGAAACGCTGTTCACAGCAAGTGGATCAACGACGAGAAGCCCTCCGGGCAAAACATCCGACTTGCCTTGGATACTGGCCGTCACGATGTGATGGCCTGCCGGTGGATTCACATCCACACAAGCTTCGTTGTTAGAAGAGTTATACGTCACTTGGGAGGACGTGAACGTATCTGAACCAATGGAAAGTTGATCGAGTTGATCCAAGTTCTTCCCGGCAAAACAAACTGTCGTCAGCTGGCCAGACTCGATCACTGCAGGGGTTGCAGAAAGAAGCACCGGGGCAGGATCAAACGTCGCCTCAGCCTTCACATACCAAGGGATATCCAACGCGAGGACACCACCGTCTACATTTCCATCCAACACATTGGGGACATTGGCGACATCGATGCGATAACTTTGTCCGACAACAAACGGATCTGTCACATCAGGAACAAATCGTAAGGCCTGTCCCTGCAAGCTCTTTCCTCCTTGAGCAAGGGACATATCAGAAAGGTCTGTGACGTTAACTTGTGCGTTAGAAGACTGCCAAGCGGAGACATCGCCGGAAACTTCGAGCCATATGGCGTCTCCAGAACTCCGGAGGCGCGATCCCCCTTGCATGCGTGAAGGTGTCGCGAGCGCCATGGTCATCCCTTCACACAACCCACCGCTTGCTTTCGAACGCCACGTGAGAGAACGAGAACTCAGAGAGGTCAGCCACTCGCCAGCCCGAAGCTCTTCGTCGACCCGCGCAACCTCGGAGAGTTGGAGGTCACCGTTCACCGGTGTGCTCGATACATCGAAGAGTACGATACCAGGCTCATCGATGGTCGCGATCACCAACAGCTCTCCCATTGGCCACGCATCCAAAAGGTCTTGAACCGAGTGTTCCCCGAGCGAAGACAGCGTGCCGTTGCTCCAAAGAGTACCTGAGTGAACGAGCTCGACGCTATCTTGGCCAAGGAGCAAGACCCGTTGCGATGCAACCCGGAGTCGAGTCGGGTTGACACTGGGCGAGCTCTCGTAAACAGCGACTTCCACCGAGATGTCCCGCAAGGAACGAGCGACCAGAACGACTCCTCCCCCGGTCGATGTACGATCCTCGAGGAGATAGAGATTGTCCTCGTCGGTGACGATATCCAGTACGGGAGCCCCGATACCGAGGTCTCGCCACTCTCCACCTCGCAACGAGGCGCCATAGACCGCGCCCGACGCCAACCCGAACAATGTGACATCTCCCGAAGCCATCGCGGTGAATATGCGTCCAGGGGCGTTCTTGAGTTGGTGGATCAAAGCCACCTTGTATGGGTCCGAAACATCGAAGACATGCATCACGCCAACGTCGTCGCGCGCGACGAGAAGCGGGTAACTCCACGAAAGCGCTTCGATGTTGTCCGCGAGCTCGATCTTATCCGTATAAGTCACGGACCCGGAGGGGCCGAGGAGACCGACACTGAGTTCCCTGGCATCGCCAACTGCGACGACATGCTCGTCTGTCGCGAACACATCGCACCGCCCGAAATCGATGTTCTTGGTGAACATGATTTGCATTTGGTTGTTCGTGGTGCTCTCGACGCTCACTGGTTCAAGAATCTCGATTTCGAGTGAACCGATCGTGTTCAAGGGTGTTCGCAAAACAAGCAAGTCCGAGCGCGCCATTTGCCAGTCGTTGTGCGCCCTGCCGTTGACAAAAACTTGCACGTGATCGCCGAGACCTTTGCCCAACACCCCGACCCATTCTCGGGCCTGGAAATGAAGTGTTTGATCAGTGGGGTCAAATGCGCCTGTCGAGATATCGTAGCGTCCTACTGCTTCAATCGAAGGATCTGCTCGGAATGTATAGAGAAGCGGGCGGCTCACGCCCCGATCTCCGTTTACGACTCGTATGCCAACGAAGCGATCTGCATCCTCCGCGAGTGTGTATTGAGGTGTGGTCACCTCGAGCTTAGTCGAGCTCACGAATTGAACCGATGCTGCTTCGACATCCCCAAAGAACACACGGGTTTGCGCATCAAAGTTAGAGCCTCGCAGCTCGACCACGTTGCCTCCTCTCCAGCCCCCGACAGAGGGAAGCGGAGACCCAAACTCAGGCTCCTCGAAAGCGCTCGTTTGAACGTTGAAGCAGTAAGGTGCGGGGAGCGAATCACCCGAAAGATCAGCGAGTAGATCTGAAACACATACGTTCAAAGTCACGCCAGCGTCGAGCGATGTGTCCGCTCGGAATGTAAGCTCTGTGCCTGTTCCGAGGACGCGCTCGGAGACGAGCCCCGAGACCGGAATACCGCCCCGTGTAACGACCAATGCCTGACTTCCTTCACTGGCGACGCTGGCCGGATCGAGGATTCCGTTGAACCTCACGCGGATGGCGTCATCGATATGGAGCGTTCCCCTCGGTGCGGGTGTGCTCGCGACCACAGCGAGTGATTCGTCAGTAAACGTAGTGAGCGCACCACCAAGCTGATTCGCTGGTATGTTCGTAGGACGTGGGTTTTCGTAAAGTTGCCCCGCATCAAACCAAGCCACGGAGCCCGAGTACAACACGCGGTCACCCGCCTCGACCGCCGTCGTCGCGCCCAGCGAGCCGAGAACATCCAGAAGCGCGGGAGGCTGGCTGAAGTCATCAGCAAGCCAATTGGAGATATCGAAGGTTTGAATATCACCATCCAGCGCTGCGACGCGCAGAATCTGTCCTTGGATATCGAGCTCTCGGGGAAGCACATGCATCCCTTGATCGAGCACTTGCAAGGGGAGTTCTATGAGGGGGGGGCCGAAAGAATCTCCAATCATTTGGTAGGGGACGATCGTGGCCGTGAGACCTGATGCGACGAGCGCCAAATCTTCGTGCAAGACAAAGGCTTGAGGTTGAACGTCACGGCCAAATCTATCCACCAGAGCGACACGCGTCGAGACACCGAATGTACCCGTCATGACGTCGATTGAGATGAGTTCGTTCGAGTCAGGGATAGCCACCCAAAGCAACCCACCACGGCGATGCACCTGACCAGGCGCTCCGCCAAGATCGTTTTGTGAAAGAAAGACCTTTTGGACGAGCAACCCACGCTCATCGAGCGCAAAAATCCTCAACCCCAGATCGGTCGCCACAACAAGCAGCTCGCCGTCCGCATATAACGACGAACCGACCTCATCGGCGTTGGTCTGATAGAGAGTGATTTTCTCGAGGACTGTAGGGTTGTTCGCCTGGGTAATATCCAAGTGATAAAGTTGGGATCCTCCCAACACATAAAGGTGTGTCCCGCTCGTCGCGAGCGATCTGAAGCCGTGGGGAGCGACAGTATTTTCGCCAAGGAAGTAAGGTACCTGCTGGCCTGCGAGTTCCCTCTCGATCTTGACAGGGCGAACAGGATCCGAGACATCGACCACAAACAACCTGGCCAAACTCGACGTGATAGGTGCAGAAACGGCGCCAGAGACGGTATCCACACTCGAGTAACTCCCGCCTGTGATCGCGTACAAGGTCGAGTCTCGAAGGAGCATGGCAGAAACAGGAGCATCAGCTTCGTCTGTCTCGACGCTACCAAGTCCCTGACTCGTATAACGGTAACTCGACGCCAACACTGAAGACTCGCCCGCAAAGTACGGGCTCGTCACAGATACATCGACCAAGCCAGGACTGTTCGCAGGGACCCGCGCTCTCAAATGCCCCGAACTCCTGACCCTCACATCACCAGAAACTGCAGTGCCAAAGTGAACAACGCTGCCCGGTACAAATCCGACGCCATACATGTCGATAAATGCACCACCTTGTGGCGGTCCTGATGTCGGTGATACGAGCTGGAGTTCTAGCGCAGGCTGCACCACGATCGCACCGTGTTTGATCGTCCAAACACCATCGCAAGCCTGGGGAGTGCTGCTGTGGCGCACCATGACATCGAGAGTTGCAGGCGAACGCGCTACGACATACTGGGGCAGATCAACTTCGATACTTGAAGTGGTGACATTCGTGACAGTAGCAGGCACACCGCCAACGAAGACGCACGTATTCGACGTGGTGAAAGCGGTAAACTGACCGTCGATGCGTGCAGACTCGCTTCCATCCATATGGAAGTACACGGAGGGTGGAGTCGCGATGCGAACGACCTCGTCGATGCGAGGCAAACTCTCGTTGTAGAAAGCAAAGGTCTCGATTCGATCGTTGACTAACCCTTCCCCGCTCAATGAACGCAATCCCGTCGTATTTTGAGCGACCTCTTCACTCTCGAGCGTAAGAGTCATCAACCCATCCGACGAAAATGCGTCGAGTAGGGTGATCTCCAACCTCCCTCCCCAAACGGTATTCACCGCTTCGACAGAGTAGTGCACATCTCGGCTCAGCACAGTCGCGCCAAGAGTAAGACTCAACCCCTCATCTACAGCTTCATTGCTGGTGTTCACGAGCTCGCTGAACTCGACCTCGATCACACTCCCTATCCCGAGGACCGACCCTGGACCCGGTTGGATAGAGGTCACCACGAACCCAGGGACCCGAACTTGCTCGACCCCATCTAAACCAGCCGCATAAAGTGCTCCTTCAAGCTCCAACGTACCGCGAGGTTTGTCGGATGACTTACCGTGTACGACCCGCTTCCAATAAGAGGGGTTCCAACAGACAGACATCGCATCATGAGGACAATCTCCCTGCGTAAATGAGACTACCTGTCTTACAAAATAAGGCCCATCGATTCGCTGCTCTTCCAGAGAGTTCACGACAACAACTCTGCCCGACTGAACACGCATCGATACAGTATCTACATCGTGCGCAGGTTCGAGACGGTCGAGCTCATAAATAGTGTGTGCACTTGACCCCTGATTGATCTCTTCGAAGGTTACGAGCGCCATTGTCCCGCTGCCTCGTCGCATCAAAACAAACAGGGTCTCGTCTTCGAACTCGACAACGATCGGCGTGCCATCCAGATCGTTTGAGCCGAACAATATATTCGCCATCGTGACAGGAGCCGCGAGCTCGGCAGAGGCAAGATCATAGAACCTTACAGAACCTCCAGTGCGTGAAGGGTCTGAAATGGCCATCGCTAACATGGAATTGGAGCCGTTGACCGAGAGATCTACCGCTTCGAGCCCTGGTGTCGCGATGGTATTGATCACGTGAGGTTTGGTGGGGTCGTGCAAACTCACTGAAACCAGGCCATCTGCGCCGGCAGCGAGGTAGGCCACATCATCGACAACTTCAACGCCAACAATGGGCTCGTTTGTCTTCAACTGACTCACGCGGAGAGGCCGATCCCAAATCGATACATCAAAGATTTCGATGCCACGCTCCATGGAGAAGCGATCGAACGCTGAGCGTGTGCCATCTTTGACACCAACCACAAGCAAATCGTCTTTGGTGTCGAGATCTCCGATCACTTTGGGTGGGTAGCCAGGCAAGTCATAGAGGCGTCCATCTTCGATCTCATAAGAAATCGAACCGACGAGTTGCTCCGAACCGTTCATTTCGAGGTAGACGTCGAACAACCCAGGCTCGAGGACGCCAGGAGCTCTAAACGTGAGCTTTCTCATCGATTCCAGGTCAACCTTGAAGTCAACAACGCCTTCTGCAGACAGGTACTGCTCGGTGCCAGAGCGGGATCGAAGGTTCACGGAAGTGCCTGGAAGGATGCTCGAGGTAGTCGCGTTGACGACCACTTCAAACCCACCAGTCACAGGTCCCGACTCGGGTTGTAAACTGACGGCGCTCGCCAAAAGAGGCTCCCCGACGACAATCGCCCCATAACGAACCGCCGAAAACTCCCCGTCTCGAACCTCGATATGATGTACTCCAGGTTCTAGCCCTGCCCCACGAGCCAACAAATGTGCAAGGTCAATGGCGCCAGGCGCGATTTCGATCTTGGATTGCGACATCCATGTGTGTGGAACCAAAACCCCATCGACGAAGAACTCGACGGAAGCGTCATCGCGAAACCCATCACCCCTCACGACTACAGTGGGTTGGTCACCAGACACATAAATCCCCCCTTCGACATGACGTACTGTTGGCTGGATACTTCCAAAACTGGCCGCTTTGACTTCCACAGAAAAGGGGCGCCACAACGTCGTGCCCCGTAACGTGGAGACGGTGTCAGCGATCGCGATCGTATAGGAATCACCAGCGACCCGAGAGAATTCGAGTTCAAACATGGAGGCCGTCTGACCTGCGTCAACAGGATCGAGGGCGGTCAAGGTTGCCGCGATGCTCGACCCTCCTGCATCCTGAACATCAAGCGATGCCTCGACAGTAGACACACGAACAGGCTCCGAGAAAACAAGAGGGATCTTCTCGCCTTGAGCCAACCATTGGCCTGGTTCTGGCGCATCGATGAGCAAAGCTCCTGGGAGATCGATATGATGGATCCCTGAGACTTCGCTGACAGCAATCACGCGCCCTTTGAAAATATCGAGTGACCGAACGTGCTCGATGTTGCCTGCCGAGACAAGCGTTGGAGCGAGCGGGCTGCTCACATCGATCACATGGAAGCCGCCCGAGCCAGAGCTCAGCAAAACCATGTTCCCCAAGATCTCGAGCGAGCTCGCTTCCCCTGGAGTCGCCTGGACTTCTTCATCGATCGGCAATGTAACGAGCTGCTCGGGCGCATCGATTCTTGCCACACCCAGCCCGTGGCCAGCGAGCGCGACGAGCAAAAAGTCGCCGTAAGCTTTGATGTCGGTGACATTCCCTGCTGGGAAGTCATACTGTGCCAACGCACCTTGATTACGAAGCGAAGCAGTCCAGACTGTCGAGTTGCTTGATGGCTGCGGAGCACGCCAACCAGATCCCACATACGTAAATTCACAAGCTGATGGTGACTTTACCTTGAGCTTGGCTGAGGAGCCTACGCCTCCGTGGTAGAGAATCCCGTCATCCAACAACAAGGAGACCCCTCTAGAGCTCGACGCGTCAAACTGGATCCCAGTATGTTCGTTTGCAGACACAATAAAGGGATCGGCTGGGTTCGAGAATGAAATGAACTCAATTTCTTCGGCATCTCCCGTCCCCTGTGAGAATCCAATGCACGGCTCGAGCGGAGAAATCCCATTACCCGCGAAGTTTGAAACAAACGACATGTCCCCACTGGGCAGGATTGTGTGCGTGATTCTCGGAAGCTCTTGTCTGGACAGGAGCGGCAGATCGAGCTGATCCTCGAGGTTGATTCTGGCGACACCTCCCGCGCCAAGCGCGACGTAGGCGCGTTGATAAGGCTGTAAGAGATCTGGTTGGAGGTCATCCTGTTCCCACTCGATGACCCTTGTAAAACTCACAGAATCAAAAGCTCGCGCCTCTCCTCGTCGAATTGCCGCAGATGCGCTGTAGACATCGAAGTTATTGGCAGCCGTCCCTCCGACAAGCTGTGAGCGCAGAGGATCCTGCACATCCAAGCTGGCGAGGGCGGGCACTTCGGCCAAAACAGCGCCATCGACGATGGACCACCCTTTCGTACCGCTTGCCGTTGTTTGGACACCCGATTTCGTTATCCCGAAGGCAGCTTCATGGAGGTAAAAGGGACCCCCCGTAACAATCGCTGCACCGCTCGCTCGATCGAGATCGATTTCAGTGGGGAACACCTCGAGCGTTTTGCTCGCGATACGTCGCAATCCATAACCAAAACCTTCGGGGACAAGCGAAGGATTGCCATAGCGATCTTCTCCGAGAACATCGAGTCTCCCCGAACGATTGCCCGGTGTGATCACTTCGATCTCGGTCGTCGAAAGCACCCGGACATCTATCGCGGGTACACCACCGAAGGAAATCCTCGTCCCTTCTGAAACGCTCGTCCCTGGCTCGAAACCACGGCCCGTGATTTTGACAAGCGATCCACCTTCGCGAGCTCCCCAAGAAGGAGAAATTTCATCAATAGAGATGGCTTCGTCCACAACGAGCCCGCCCGACAAAAGATCCTGCTCGAGAACCCCGTCACGCTCGACTTGTAAGACAACATCATAAATACCAGCAGCAGCAAACGCTGGCAGCGACAGCTCGAGCAACGAAGCGTTCGGATCAACCGCGCTCGCGACACGCTGGAGAATATTGGCTTCGACCCCTCCGACCCAAACCCGGACATTTGCAAGATCTTGGGGGATGCCGAGTGCTGACAAGCTGTATCCTCTGGCGACCCCTGTAGAAACGCGCCGAGGCAGGAGTGTATCGACAGAAAGCACTTCGGGTCGGGTGCCCCTAAAGATAAGCTCTTGTTCGAAGTCCGAGCCGAGCTCGTAGTACATCAAACAACTCGCACCCACCTGCTTGCTGACTTGCACATCACGGTGAACCCTAAGAGTAAGAGGATCACCTGCTTGCAAACCTTGAACAAGGCCGAGGTCGAGAGTCAGGTCATTGTTGTTCACAGTTACTGCCACATCCGCGAGCGGTGTGGCCTCTCCTTGCCTGACAATATCTGCGTACGCCGTATTGTCATGGCAGCCTTGGATCGACTTGTTGAAGCGTACCGTCACCAACAAATCACCCGTCGCGTCGCGATCGATGATCCCCGATGCTGGGACGATATCGACAACAGCAAGTTCCGGATCTTCTCCGAGGAAAATCACATTGCCGTTGGGGCCACGCGCTGCTCCAACCGCTTGACTCCGCGTCGCAGCGACGGCCCGAGTGATATGCTCCACAGGAGCGGGAATGCGGCGTAGCACCCTGGGCGAACTGGGATTGGCGATATCGAGAAGCACGATGCCCTGCTCGTGTGACGCCACAAAAAGGAGATCTCCTCGAAGAGCAAGGTCGTGGACGTCTCCAAGGTTTTCCACCCTCGATACAACAACAGGAATATCCAAGTCAGAAACATTCACGAGCACAACGCCACGACTGCCTGCTGCCAATGCTGCGGTATGTCCAGCAACCTCGACCGCAGAAGCAGGAATCGGAAGACTCCCCCTCGTGGTCAAGCCAAGTTGCGCGTCTCTTGAAAGGAGCGCGAAAGTTCCACTGGATGGTTCATCCTCGTCAACCAACGCGCGATCTTCATCGATGCTTCCCCCGACGACAGCGATGGCCTCTGATACACCTGGGATAGGTTCGAGAGGCTCTACATCAAGCGCGACATGACCTGGTATCTGGTGACTCTCGACAAGGTAAACTTTATCCGCTCTGAACACATCGACCCAACCCACGCCCCCATCACCCATGGCAATCACCGCGCGTTGTCCACTGACACGAATTCCATGAGAGCTCGACGATGGGAGTGGCAAACTCGAAACGAGGGTTGATTTCGAAACATCAAGCGGATCCAAATCAACAACGTGCAGGATCCCTTGATTGTCGTGTTGGGTTGTGATGAAAAGTCTGTCTACGCCACGCTCGAAATAGGACGCGACCCCAAGAGCTTCTCCGGGCAACGTGATCTCGGATACGATCTGACCCGAGGCGAGTTCCATGACAAAGACGCCTTGATCTCCGGCAGCGGCGATCAAAAAGGACCCAGAGGCGTCCACATGCATGTCAAACACTGGAGACGAGGCAAAGCTGCTCAAACTCTGCTCGTAAAGAAACGCGTCTGGCAAGGTGGTCGTCTCAGGGCCAAGACCTGATATAACAGTCACATCTACCAGTCCTGGAGCGCCGGGCGGCGTGAGGACATGAACGACCTCCTCACTTAAAACCCACATGTCTGAAGCAGGCACTGGTGTAGGGCCAAAGAAGACCTGCATGTCAGGATCAAAACCGCTTCCTTCGAGTGTCACGAGCGTCGCGCCACCAAGAGCGCCGACCCCTGGCGAAAGTTCATCAAGATCAAACACATCTCTGTAGAACAAAGCCCCAAGCCGCGAATCACGGGCACCGTTCTCATTAACGATCTCCACGCTCGCCGGTCCAGGTACGCTCGCAGGGACATCGACAAGATAAGTGACGGCATCTCCCTGTGTCCCGCTCACAGTGTATGTCGTCGCCGCACCTCCGACGTAGATTGTCGGGTCGTCACCATATTCAACCACAAGCTCGACCTGCGCACCTGAGGCAGGTATCGAAGACGGTGATACTGCAACCAATTGAGGCGAAGATGCTTCGAACAAACCAGTCTTGAACTCGAGCGTACGATCAAAGAGCCCGTAACTCCTCAACACGCCGGGTTCTCCCTCGAAGCTGAGGCGATAGTTCGTATTCGTGCTCAACGTCGATGTAGGTGTCACCAGCACTTTGGATGCATCTTCAGGATCCAACGCGAGCGAGAACGCTATGGGAAGCGGGGATCCCTGATCGAGTTCGTCGAGTTGAATGAAATGAACCAAGCTCTGAACGTCTTGGAGATCATCTAGCTTCGCAGGATCGATGGGCAGCGCGAAGTCGAGCTCCAGAACCACCTGCGTGCTCACGCCGGTTTCCCCATTGGCGGGTTTTGAACCCGCGAGTTCTTGAATGAGCGTTTTTGATGCGAGAACGCAAAGACGTGTGTAACCGAGAGCGAATCCATCTTTGGTAAGCGTCGAACCCAGGAGTCCCGAGGTCGGTGAAACCCCGCACCCGCTCGTACGTACATTGTCGCGCTCGTCCAGGATCGATACACCATCGATGATCGTCGTCTCCCTGTCGTCTGAAACAAACAAGCCCAGAACATGCGCGTTGCTGGCCAATGCCAACGAATAACGTGTCGTGAGTGAAGACCAGAGCCCACCTAACGAAAGGCCCTGATTGTTCGAGCGAGAAAGTTCGATGAGTGTTGAAGGTGGCTGGAGTTCCCGAGAAACAAGCTCATCGCCTTCTGTCGATGCCACGATCGAGTAAGAGTCCATCAAGCCATGTGCGCCCGTACCCGTACGCAACACAGCATTCGATTGACTGAGCGTGGGAACACTCACGTCAAACATCATCACATGGCTCTGCTCGGAGATATAAAGGTGGTTTCCACGAACGCCGAGGAAAGATGCTGTTCTCAGTTGTCGCCGGCCTCCTGCCTCAGTGATGTACTCCTTGATCTCAGCCACTCGGACGGGTCGCAAAGGATCCGAGATCTGAAAGACAGACACTCCCTGGTTTTCGATCGACACAAAGAGCAGATCATCTTCAACATGGAGATCGAGCACATCGGGTGGGGTCGTACTGCGCAAGTCGAGCGGCAAAGCATAGAGAATATCTCTGTCTTCGATCGCGTTCGGATCTTGATTCTCGGGAAGGGTCAGTTCTCGCTCGTAGACAAGCAAAAATGTGCCCGGATCAAAGGGGAAGTCTGCCTGTGGAACTGGATAAGTGTATGTTGCCCCGACATAAACATGTTCGGTGCCGAGCGCCACCGCGCTGTAATCGACCCCTGCAGGAGGGTTGTAGTACCCCAGCCCATGCATCGGAGCCATATCCTCGATCGCAGCCGAATCATACCGAACCAGCGCCATCCAAGGGCGCGGGATGTCCTCAGGTTGTTTCGAAGTGAAGCGGTGATCCCCACCCGTGGCACCGAGGACGTAAATCAACCCACGCTCTTCATCTGGAACAAGCTCAAGGATCTGTCCGCTAACTGCTGGTAAAAAGGCAGGATCCTTGACATCACCCTGTGGTTGATTTGCAGCCGCGAGAATCGCGTTGGTCCTCATTCGTCCATAGAGCAATGCTCTCGGGCGAGTGTACGTAGCCGTGGTGTCGCTCGACTCGAGCGAAATATCCACGAAACCTCTGTAAGCGCTTCCATCGCTGGCGGTGAACGCTGGCACGCTCAGCTCGAGCCTCTCGGCGCTCAAGATCGTGAGTTCTTCATCCGCCGTAGTATAGCTTTCCACATCTTGCGGGCGCCCCACCGGCCAAATCTCGAGGGTCATCCCAGGATGGAAGCCTTGGCCAACGAGTTCTACGACGTCGTTCTCCCCGCTTTGCGAGAGCCGCACGACAGGTGGCTCGACAAAATCGAGACGCAACTCGTCGGTGTAGACAAACCCACCCACACGTTTGGTGCTCAACCCATCTGCGCTCTTGACGTGGACTGTAGCTGCCCCTGGGTAATTTGGAGGAGTCAGGAATGTGATTCGATCACAATCCTGCGCATCCTGAGCTTGGGTGACATCTCCAGGAGCGAGCGAGACCACCTGTCCCCCGATTTCAAGCTTGGGAGACAAACCAAAATTCTGACCACAAATCACGACCTGGGTCCCACCTTCAGTGGGCCCCACATCTGGCACGATAGAGGTGATTGTGGGCTCCACCGCTCCTGCAGTAGGTACCGTGTAGAATGTGAATGCGTAGTCGGTGTTCAGTTCACCGAGCGTACCCTCTGCTGGCAAACCATCGCGCACGATAACAACGTACTGCGCGTTGGCGAGAAGCTCTCGGGTGGCTTCGATTTCGACAAAACGCAAATGTTCACCCGCTTGGGTCTCTTCGGTGCTTTCGGTGATGGAGTCTGTAGCCGCGAACGCCATCACAAAATCAGAAGAGACATCCACTCCAACACTGGGAGCAAATTGAGAAATCTCGGCGCTCGTCGAGTCGCTGGGCAGGGCCGAACCGAGCTCGTAGATCTCGATGTGATCGGATAGCAACGCGGATTGAGACACGGGCGCAGTAAACTCGAGCGTGACCTTATCTAGGGATGTCGAGATCTGTCGCTCGTACGCCTGAGGGGCGTGTCCCGCTACACCAAGTGATGGCAGCACGACGCGCGCGAGACCTTGCTTACCCGCAGCAACATGCAGCCCTCCTCGTCCATAGAGAAGGCTTCTGGCGCCAAAGTCATCATCCGTAGCTGTTTTATGAATAAGAATCGGCGTTGTCGCATCTACGCCCACTTCTCCATGGCGTTCGAGATCTATAATTTGCACGAGAGAACGCGCAGGAGAATCATCAGCGAGCGAAGATTGAAGAGTCGACACATAAGCCTTACCTCCGCTTACTGCGACATCGAAAGCACCGTCAGAGACAAGATCTACCTGACTTGCCCCAAGCTCGACGACGTCAGCAACCACAGGCCGGAACGGATTGGAAATATCGACAATGGTGAGACGCGCGTCAAAGCCGTCGCCCGACATTTCGGTGACATACGCGCGCTGGCCTTCGATAGCCACTCTGTTGGCCACCCCAAGGAGATCGAGGGTCGCGACGATGGGCATGGTCGGGTCTTCCAAGTCAGCCACCACGAGCCCTTCATGTGACGCCGCGATGTATGCAAAACTACCATCAACCTCCACATCACGAGCAAATCCGTTGGGTTTGATAAAGCCCACACGGTAAGGTGCTGTCAGGTCACGGATGTCTACAACTTGCACGCCGCCATGCCCATTTGCGACGAGCGCCAAATTCCCCGAACGCGCTATCCCATAAACATCGACATACGGTAGTTCTACCCGACCGGATAGAAGGTAAGGCAACCCGAACTGATCTTCTCCGCTCTGGATCGTGAGCAAGAGAAGCTCTCCACCAATCCCCTGATTGTAGTATTGTCCTGGAGTGTTAGGTGCCTCAGCTTGACCTATCATTGTTGGCCCGAATTCCAACGGACTCAACGTACTGAGGTCAGCATAGATGCCATTGGTCGGAAGAATTCCGGCTTTGGACGCGAGCACGAAACCACTCTCAGCAACGACGTTCGTGATCGTACCCACGAAGACATCACTCACTGCCGCTTCGTCGTAGACAAAAGCCCGTCCTTCATCGTCGACCTCGGCAGCCCATTTCTCACCGTAGAAGAGACTCGTAAGAGGCAACGCACTTCCGACTCCGGTCGACCACCCAAAGCCTCCTTCGGTCCGCATAGGATCAGTCGACGCAAAAGAAGCGATGATAGCCCCTTTACGCTCCGGCGTCGCATGTTGGTCAACCGCCGTGACATACGCTTTCAGACCACCGAATGAAGAACCGTCGCGAGGACCCGTATCAGGGAGAACATCAGCTGCCGAGGATGGGTAAATACGCGCCTCGATAGGCAACCCGATCTCGTGAGTGGATTTCACCTCTCGAATATGTTCCGGCGTGACCACCTTGACTACCAGACGAACGCGTTCTCTATCCCCCTGCCCTCTCGAAAACACCTCGTTGGAGGCGACCTGGGCAATGTATTCGTAGTGATGATTGTCAGGATCACTTACATCCAGCTGTAACTGCCGTGCTAGCCCTGCACATGGCTCGTCCTCAGGATCTTGCGGCGGGGTATCACAAATGAGTTCGGACAACGTGCTCCAACCATCAGGTGAAGCAGGATCTGCAACTTCTCGGACAAGACCCAGATAAACCTCTCGCTCCTCGAGCGCGCCAATGTCATCGACACCGACACGTACTTCGAGCGCTTCGCCTGCTGTGAGGACTTGACCATCGACAGGTTCGAGGATCGCCAGCTCTGGAACGACCGTATCCTTGACCGAGCCGATAAACACGGCGCCTGTCTCCGTCGAGTGGCCGAGTTTATCATAGGCTTTTGCTTTAACAGTGAAACCTGGCAAACCCCGAGGGGGATAGAAGACCATTCGATAAATGTTATCGAGCCCAATGAGTCCCTCGCTCTGACTGACAGGAACACGGACCGTTTGGACCAAGGCATCATTCACGTAGAACGCGACACGATCGATACCTCCTGGACCCAGATCATCGACAGCTTCCACATCGACTTCGATCGCTTGCCCTTCGATCACAACCGTATCATCGGCGCCAGGTCGCACGATCTTTGCGACAGGTGGCTTGTCCTCTTCGATCGTGAAGCTGGCGATGTCAGATGGTTGAGAAGTACGCCCGTCCAAGTCACGAGCTGTAGCTTGGAACTGGATGGTCTCGCCAACCTTCCCGGTCGGGACCTTGAACGAAAACGCGAACGGTGACGTGACATCTTCACCGAGAACGACGAAGTCTTCAGGGAGCACATTAGCCCCAATACCATATCGTACTTCTACAGAATCGATTCCTGCTTCGGTATCGCTCGCTTCGACCCGAACGAGCACGGCGCGACCCTCGGTGACAGACTCCACTTGCACACCGAGCGGCTGGCCATCCTCACCAAGGAAACGAATGGAATCGACTTGAGGAGGCTGATTTCGACGAATCTCGATCCTGCGAGTTTCTTGTCGGGTATTGCCGGCTCCGTCCTTGGCTGTAAATACAAACGTCGCACATAGTCTATCCGCAGGCGCTTGGGACGTTTCGCCCGAAATACCGCACGTCAGTTCTGCGACGGAACGAGGGACTGGGTTTTCCTCATCATAACCAGCGAAATAATGTTCGAACGCCCTCAAGCCGAACGAGCTCACAAAGGGCGCTCGGTTGAGAAAAGAGAAATGAACCCGTTCGCTGGGCTGAGCCTGTTGTTCGAGCTGATCGTCACCATCAAAATCGATATACAACTCGGCGTCTGCGCCACCCACCTCAACATTATCACCGATCGTAGCGACAAAACGCAGTTCGCGGTCTTCGACAACATATCCACCCGCTTGGGGTTGAAGTAGATCGAGCGTTGGAGGCTCAGTGTCCTTGGAGATTGACACCGAGACGGGTCTGATGGCCTCGACGCTTCTCGCTGTACCGAGCGTTTGCTCGGTGACGGTGGCCTTAAACGTGAGCGAGTTCGGTGACTGCCCGTAAGGCACAGAAACCAAGAACTCGTAGGGATAGACAGGGTCGACGAGCGTTACATCTCCATCTCGGCGACCCAGAACATCCAATGAAACGCTCTGTACCCCCACATCGTCGATCGCATTGACCTGGACGAGGATGGACTCCCCTTCCATATACGTCACGCCATCTTCTGGTGATGTGATGGTGGCTGTTGGAGGTTGATCTCCTACAATCTCCACGTCGATGGTTTCGACAACCGAGTGCGAATCCCACACGGCTTGCAGACAACCCCCAGGCGCGTTGTCTGGATCGTTCACACCGCACACTTCTGCTCCGTACTGGTCGATGGCCTCCACAGTGATCAGGAGCTGATTTGCTGTTGGGTCCTGAGCATCTAGCAAAGGAACATCAAAGGCAAAGTTGTAGGGCTCGCTGAAAAGCGTCGTGCGGGAAACGACAGTTTGCGTGCCACCCATTCTCCACACAGTTAAACGAACTTGCTCCAAACCGACGTCATCGAACGCATGGACGTTGACAGATACCCGAGAAGACTCGACAACTGTCGACCCGTTTGAGGGCGATAAAATATCAACCACAGGAGCCAAGTCCGGCATGATTGCAAAGTCCTGCTCGAACTCGCGAGCGTTGCCTGCTCCATCGACAGCACGAACCTTCGCGACCACCTTGTAGAGGGTCGTTTCGTCAGCAACAACAGATGGAAAGAGCCCTGCGACTTCATTCAGTTTGGGGACTTGCATGGTGTAGGTGAACGTCGGACTGTCAATGTTCTGTTCACTGATGGGCTCAGCATCATCCGGAGAGATATCTCGTACGCGACGCCTGGAACTCCACACGCTGCGTTCAGCTTGCCCTTGGTGGACAACCTCGAAAGCTGTCGAGAATTCGAGCTCCTCCACAGCGACATTGTCATACCCCTTGAAAGCAAAGGTCATCGCCGTACGTTCATAGGGAGCCGTCCCCAAAGCAGGTTGGCTGATCACCCCAGTGGGTAAGATCGTATCCGCCACAGAGACCAAATCGACGTGGTCAAGCCCGATAACGTTTGCCGCATCTCGGATGCTGGCATTAATTCTAACACTCGGAGTGCAGGAACCCTGTTGAGAAGCAGGATCCGGACCGCAAGGAGCTGTCAGTGTCGAAGGAACACTGTAAAGATAGCGCCTCAAGCCATACGTTGGTGAGGCGGTATCCATGAGCTCGTGGGCAACGCTGGCGCCATACGCGGCTTCGAGGTCGTCGAAAATTTCGGTTCGAGCAGCTTCGATAGACGCGAAATTCTGCTGCACCTCTTCGCCAAAGAGCTTCTCATAATCGACAGGTTGTAACACAACCCCATCAATCTCGAGCTCGAGCTTGTCCCATTGGACAGGTCGATCATCGACAACCATCACCGTCATCAACAGACGTTTTGAACCTGCGACAACGTTCTGATTATCAAGCGGCGAAACAATACGAACCTCGGGGGCCACATTTTGGAGAGGGTGAACAAAGAAGGTCCGGTCGTGAACCTGATCGAGATGATCCGTGACTCTCAAGCGGTAACGCTTTGACACGTTCGAGGTGAACAAGAATGGCGTTGGGTCACCTTTAACCACAACATTGTCGTAGCGTTCTCGAAGGCTCGGACAATCGAGCTCATAATCCTTTGCAAAGAGTACAGCTACTGGATTACCCACAGGATCGAGCTCGGCGAGCTCGAGTCGCTTCAAGCCCGCATCATCTCCGAGTTCTGTTGAAAGCTCCCACTCTCCGCCAAACGGAACCCAGAACTCTCCTTGATCAAGACGACCTTGCTCCTTGATCACCTTCACAAAATCGCTGCCCACTCGATCCGTCGAAAAACTGGAGAGGGAGAGAAAAGGCTCAGTGTTGGTACGAAGGGGCAGCTCGACTTCTTTCGAACTCGTGATACCCGACTCATCGGTCACCACCGCACGAAACAAAACACTGGCATAGCCTCCTCCAAACGGCGCCTCATAGAAGAACGAGAAGTTATTCTCTCCTATGTGACCGTTGCTCTTGAAGACAAGCGTGCCATCCTGGTCGAAGACATCGATCGCGCGAATTCCACCGTGTTCGTCTGCCGCCTCGATGCGAACCTCGATTCGCTCGGCTTCGTAAAATTCCTGGTTCTGTTGGGGTTTGAGGAATGCGAGTGAAGGGGGCTTGGTGTCTTCCTCAATCACTCGACTACCTAATACAGGGTGAGCCATATCTTCATTTTGAGAGAAGCGATCGTTTACAGCCCCCAAAACTGTGAGACGCTCGGTTGCCACATGAGCAGGGATAAAGGCGCGATGCGCCTTCACGCTTTGCAAAGCCTCGGTCAGTACATGCAAGGAGCCTGCAGAAACAGCCGCATCGCCTATCACCCCATCATCCCGGATGACAGCCGTGATCTGGAGATCCGTAAGGTTTTGAATACTACCAACATTTGACGCCGGAACCGTGACCCACAGCTGCTTGACGGGAAAGTCCGTGATCGCAGCGAGGGGCGCAAGATCTGTTCGTGGAGTCAACAGCAAGACACTCGCGTCGTGCTCGCCCATGAGCGCAGATGTGTCCACCAGCGTGATATCGTTTTCAACCTCATTGTGAGGTTCAGACAAACAGTCGCACCCGGTACACTGCGAAAATGCATCGACGCTAAATTTGACAGCCTCCCCACCTACAAGCAGCTCTATGTCTCCAAAAGTTTCGCTGTTGTTATAACCAACATAATTTGCTGGCTCGAGGGAAGCAGCGCCCAAACCGTCCGTTTTGAAAAAGACACGGTCGTGTGCTCTAAGCTCGAAATCGATGCCTGATGATTCGGGGTACGCAAAATTCACCCGTGGTCGAACTTGAGGGTCGGAAAGCGATTCGACGGGCAGATCCAAGTCTTGGATAACCTCGCTCGTCGCCAAACGAGTCCCCTGCGTACCTTGGGAAACCCCAAAGCCCGACAATGTAGTAAACGCGTGGAACCAACGAAGCGGAGCAACACCACTCACAAAATCATCGCCTACTGCGAGTGTATACAACGTTTGGTTGCCACTGCGAACGATGGTCTCAGGGACCGTCGAAACCAACGAAAGCGTTGGTCGTTGATCTTCGAGCACGGTGATCCTGAAAGTCTCGTCTGTTTGGTTTCCAAACGCGTCGGTCGCAGTCGCAGACAAACTGATTGTATTCTTGCTCGGATCGATGTCGAAAGATCCCACCGGAATCGCTGCGACCAGCGTGTGGCTCGAAGCAGCATCTGCCGCTGTCCATGTCGTCTCTGCCAAAGAGCTACCAGACGCGTCCTTGAGACTCGCTGACGTCAAACCGATATCGTCACTGAACTGGACCTTCACATCCAAGGTTTGGTCCTCGAATACAGAGGGTGGTGACGGGTTAAGAAGACGGATCTCGGGAGCCACCTCATCGCCCTTGATCTCGACCTCCAAAGCCTGGCTTTCTCCCTCGTTCACGCCGCGATCAGCGACGACAAACCCGAGGTTATAAATCTCGCCAACTGTCACTTCCGTACTTTCGGGAAGCGTGACATCAGCCTTGAACCTTGACTTGACGCGTTGAGACAATACCTGTGTTCCCAAGCCGTTTGGGTTTGGAACACGCACCTCGAGGGTCTCATCTTCTCTGGCGATTATCTTCAGGTCGAGGCCTGCGATGGGGTTACCCTGGCTGTCTTCGAAAGCTGCCGTCAGTGTATCGATGTACTGATCGTCTTCTGCGGTGAGCTCGACGCGAAACGTATCCTTGGGTCTCATCAGCACGCGGTCTGTGGGGGCCTCGAGCACAACCTGTGGCGCTTCGACATCATCGATCAATGTCAAGGTGTGGGTGACAGTCGTCACCTGTCCACGGCTATCAGTAACCTCGACTTCGATTTGAGTATCTCCGACTGACTCTTTCGTGGGCGCGCGAAAAACATGGCCAAGTTTTCTATCCCCTGCCATGATTCCCCAGAGATCCCCCGGTGCGTTTGTGCCCGAACTCACGCTTGTAAAGTCTTGCTCGCCGGGAACGCGTAGAGTTGCCTCGGAGACTTCTCGATCATCATTCAATATGACTTCGAATAAGAAGGGCTGGCCCTCGATAAGCGGAAGACCGGACTGAGGCTTGAGCACTACCGCCTCAGGTGGGTTATCTGCGATGACATCGAATGTATGCGTGACGACGGGAGCATCATTGCCGTAACGATCTCTGGCTTGAAGCAAGACAGAAACTTGTTGGCCAGCAGCAGGCACGAGATAGGAAAAGTCTTGCTCGAAAACCAATGACTCACCGAGTGAAGCGCTCGTAAGACGTGCGATTTCGTTGCCATTAACCTCCAAGGTAACCTGATCCAGAGGTGACTCATCGGTGACTCGAACCGAAAACGCGATCGTATCCCCTTCGATGAGTTTTGATCCTGGGATCGGAGCGATGAGGTCCGCGGCTGGCGCTCGATCATCTGCGATGACATCGAATGTATCCGTGAGATTCGCACCTTGAGCGTTTGGATCACTTCCCTGAGCGACCGTATCACGTGCGATCGCGCTGACCCGAAAGCATACCTCAGCACCGCTGGCGAAAGCTCCGAGGTGATCTTGAAGCGCCACATCGAACGTGTGTCTGAGCGAAGGCTGAGGAACATCGAACGTGGCCGAGAGCGTCGTATCGACGACAGAGGTCGTCAACGGACCATCGCTACAAGCTTGCGCGAACCCCTCTAGCCTGAGATCGATCTCGGAGGTTCCGACATCATCACGTACCGTCACGCTAACACTCGACGTCTCATGAGGCAGGTAACGATCACGAGAGGCCTCCACGAGTTCAATCGAAGGAATCGCATCCTCGAGCACCTCGATATCAGCGGTCACGGTGGTTGTATTTCCTGCCTCATCGATTGCACGTAATGAAATCGGATAAAGGTTGTCTTGCCCGCCAACATGGGCAGGAATATCGATGAGCAAAACCCCCGTAAAACCGTTAAGAGGTCCTGGGATAGATTCTGGGACGAAAAAAGGAGCCGACAAAGGTTGTGTGCAACCTCCTGTATCATCACCGACGAGATCGAATGATGATGCTCCTTGGCACACACCCGTTAACTCCAATTTTACCACGCCGACATTGTCATAACCCGAGACACGCAAAACCTGTTGAGTGTTCTCCACTGCGGTCGCCTTGTCTCCCGTAGCCAATTGCTCGATGGCAGGCGAAACAAGGTTTAGAACAGGTTGCTGATCATCAGGACCAACGGTCACTGTAACTTGTGCGCTTTCAGCGCGCTGATCTTTCGAATCATAGGCGATGGCCTGCAACACGACGGGCTGAGGCCGAACCAAGCCGGGAGTTGTTTGGTAGAAAAAAGAGAACGGCTCTGATGTATCGACATGCACAACAGCGCCATCGACGGAGAACTCGACGCGGCCTACCCCCAAGTCGTCTGTCGCGATCGCGCGCATTTCGAGGTTCCCACCGGAGACGTGGTAACTTCCTTCGCTCGGGTTCGAGAGCGATACGGTGGGAGGTTGATCTCCCTGAACAGCCAACCTCACCAGATTCGATTCAGCCTGTTCTCCGTGGTAATCGCGCGCCCTGGCGATAAGTTCCACGGACGTACCCGCATTGACACCTTCTACCAACCAATCGAATGTATGCGTCCTCGTCTGGAGTGCGAGCGCGTTCGAGTTTATCGCTGTGTTCGTATAGGTATACGAGCCCAACAGCATGCCGGTGTCTCTACGTTCCAGAGTAACCTGTGTACCTGCAGCGAGCGTGTCATCTCCAAATTCCACCCGAACCGGAACGCGCTGACCCAAACTGACTGCTGTCGCATCTGCTGGCTCGAGGATGCGCGCAGTCGGTCGAGCATTATCGACAATGACAAAGAGCCGCGACGTGGACTTGGCCTCATCACAACTATTATAGCTGCACGGAATGAATTGTATGGCTCTTGTTGCAGGGTAAACCGCAGCGTCAGGAGCGCTCACTACGCCCTTCCACACCTCGACGCGCTTGAGTTCCGAGCAGGTTTGATCCACACAACGTTCGACAACCTGTCTGTTGTAAAGTCTTGTGAGAACGGTGCCATCCACACGTACATCGACGTAGCTGATCGAACTGGCGGTATCCTCGTCCTCGAGCAGCACCGAACCCTGAACGGTAAAGCGCCCTCCCCTCACGACCCTTTGCATCACCTCTGGTGCTTCTACGACAACAGGCTCGAGCAAGCTCGCATCGCTCGCTCGAACCAAGACAGTCCGAGTCGATGATGTGACTGTCTGACCTTTGGTATCCGTGGCCTCGACATGTAAGGTGATGGTTTGACCCTCGAGATGTTCTCCAACATCGAGGGCTATTTCGAATGGTGCTGCCTGACGTGTCCCGATCGGATATCCATCAAGGAAAAAACGAACCTCGGCGATACCGACATCGTCTCGCAATGAAGGTCGGATCGATATTTTTTCTCCAACCCGGACTTGTCTCGGTAGAGTGAGCGATGCTTCAGGAAGAGCATCATCGGCAGAGACCTCGAGTTGCATCGCAACTTCAGGTGCGTTGACCAAACTGATGGCCAACGCACCTGTGGCACCCGGGGCCGTGAGCTCCTCGCTCGAACGCACTTGCCTTTGCTCGTTGACTTCGAGCGCTTCGCTCAGAGATTGAATCGAAAGATCTGCGTTCTCACCCAACTCGAAGGATGACTCTGGACCACCGCCTTCGGGTTCGAGAACTGCGACAATCGGAGGCAAGGGTTCATATTTGTTCAAACGCTCGAGGTGAAACACCTGTCCAGGAATGTATTCCGCCGCTTCCAGTCTGGTGAGCACCAACGAAGCGTCGTAGGTCACCTCGATCGTGTCACTCATCCCGGAGATATGAGATGCCGTGAGCACAACAGGCGAAGTAGTCTCTTTTATAGGGTAGACTAACCCTTCCTGGGTGATTCGAATCGAACTGGGATCACTCGAACTATATGTGATTTGACGACCCGCGCCGGGCAACTCCACTTCTCCGCGGTACTTGTACGTGACAATGGGGAGAAGTCGCTCTGTTTGGAGCGCGTGGTTAAAGACAAGGTTCTCGCGTGAGAGCCGGAAATCCAAGATTTCGTCCTCGATCGAGTCTCCCGTCAGCAGAAGTTGCGAAATCGATGTATCGTTTCCAGCAGCGTCTCGAACATACGCTTCGAGCAACACAATACCATCGCCAGCAAACGTCGATGCATCGAGCGTCTGGAGCATGGGAGTCGTGAACGTATATTCCGTCTGACCATCGCTTGAAGGGTACTTCCGAATATACCCTCCCGAGTTCGCGAATGCCTTGCCCTTTGCTCGATCGATCGTTCCTCCCACGGCTCTCAGATCAGAAGCCCGAAGACCGAGGATGCTCGCGTTGACGTGGGAGATGTCGACATCATCTGTAGCGGTGAGCGTGATAGCGAGCTGCTGCGAACCGTCCGCGTTCTCCACGATCTGAATCGAATTACTTGGGGGGACCGAGAGTTCGGGCTTGTTGAGATCCTCGGGAAAACTCTCCGTGTAAATCGTGCTCGGCGACCCATCGACCCAGTGCAATTCGAGCGTCGGATCGACACTGGCCCCGACCACATCGAATTCGATGTGACAGACACCACTTGCATCAGGAGTGAGCGCATCTTGTGAGATTTGCTGTTGCCCACTCTCACCATTGAAAAATATAGATTCGACTTGCCCACATGACTTGATCTCAGCCACGAAGCTGCGCGTCGTATCGTTCGAACCCAAGACGCCGCGCGCGCGGATATCGACAGAAGAAGTGGCGACACTCTCCTTACTCTTGGACACCAACAAGGCCCCCAAAACGATAGCTGCACAAACAAAAAAGCTCAGCGCGGTCTTGTGGGATGAGAGTTTTGGGAGACCAGCTTTAAAAAGATACTGCATGATTTTTCCATACAATCTTGTGATTGCTAAAATATTCACAAGTCTACTGATAGACCTTATTTCCTCACCAAACACATCCCTTTTTCGAACAACCCTCGATACGAGCCCACAAAACACTTCGTAGCATTGTCAAAAATACCGTACTTGTTCGTGGTCGTTCGAGTTTTGGGAGGTGTCCCTACAGGCTTCTTCAATAGTTAGAGGTGCCTGTGTGTTTGTTTTGGAAGGTGAAGCTTCGAAAGCTCAAGCGTGTACAAAAGTACTTTTACCAGAAAAACATCCATCGGATTGATGCATTCTCTGTTTTGATGGCAGGCTATCCTACAGAGTATACGCGTGCAAGACTTATCTCTGCCTACCAATAGGTTGCTGGAATGTATTTTAAGATCAGCCATTCGAGCAGGCTTCGTCAAAAATACAAGTCAAACAGTCTAGAAAAATCAATATCTTATGTGGTTGATTGGCGGTCGAAATTGCCTCTCGCCTCGAAAGTTCAATAGTTGAGACCATGCCCATTCCTGCTCGGTTTTTTGATGCTCCGGGACTGCCTTCGTTTGCCTATCGCTGGTCAGCCACGTTGGACAGCTTGGACGGACCAAAGCAAAACCTAAGCCGCATGTAGCAATGGGCTTCGAAAGGAATGAACACCTCTACATCATGACGCTCCACCATCTCTCACATCTGCCCCTTGGCTTACCGGTGATGGCGCACACTTTGTTCGGATGGCAGGAGTACTCGACGCCCTATGGAAACGACCTCGATCAAGGAATGCGAAAACACAAGACAACCTCACCATGTCGACATGGAGGAGAGAGAGGAGCTGATAGCCAAGCAGCGCTCAGCGCGAATGCTGAAGCCAGAAATTAATGTCCAGACAAAGAGGACGGGGATCGAAGGCGGAGGTGTCTCGCTCGACGACGCCCAGCGCGTGTGCCAGGCGTTCGATGACGCCATCAGGAAGAGCGAGCTTGAGTTTGTCGAGTATCTCCGTAGGATCGTGGAGAGCCATGGATTCCCTGGGTTGAGAGCAACGTGAGTTGAATAGCACTCTCAACCTTGTGGAACTCCATGGCTTTTTTCAATGCTGCTCTTGGCTCGCCTGCTCCTTAATTCAACACGTATGGGCAAAGCATCAAACAGGAGATCCCCGAGTCCAAGCCTTCGCCCAAGGGAGGGCGCCCGCGAGCCTCGGATGAGGACTGCATGCGAGGCATCCTCTTCGTCCTCAAAACAGACATGCAGTGGAACATGCTCTCCAGCGATGCCTTCGGCGTCAGCGGCGTCACATGCTGGCGCAGGATGCGCGAGGGCGTAGTGCGTTACAAGCGAGGGAGACCAAAGCGCAAGTTCGAAGAGCTGTATGCCGACAGCGCCTATGCCGTGACGCCCTGCTACAAGGCGGTCAACGAGAGGAACATGGAAGCCAGGTTTGTCACCAAGAGCCGCGCAGGGGAGCACCTGGGGAAGAAGCGCTGGCTTGTCGAACGCACGTTTGCCTGGTTTGATGGCTCTCGCAAGATTCGCATTCGAGATGCTCGCCAGTTTTTCGCCTGGAACGCTCTTCATCAAATCGTCGCTTTCTGCATCGCTTGGAAGCAGCTTCTCAGATTCTACTAACCCCGTTTTGAAATAGCCTCTTGAGAAGGAGGAGAATCGATGGACGCGAACATCACCCTTGGCATCCTACTGCTTTGCATCCTCGCAGGTGTGGTCGGGATGATCGTGCGCGCCACTCGTGAACCGATCAGCGCGCCAGCAAGGCCCGCTGATGGCAAGACGATGCTTCATTGCCTCGCCGCAGGTGTTTTGAGCCTCGTCTTTGTCGGCGCTGGTCAGTTTTACAATCATCAGTTTGGAAAAGCTTTCCTGCTCTTTATCGCAGCGCTTATCGCATGGTTCGTCTTGCTCGGGTGGATCATCCACCTCATCGCGTTTGTGGACGCGATCATCATCGCCTATCGCTTGCGTGATAATCCGTGGATGAGACGCTAGATACCTCGCTCACACTCTCCGCCAAGGCTCTCTAATGAGAGGGTCGATCACCTGACGGAGTGGTTAAAGAGCCGCACGCTCTCGCTTCTTGACGTCGAGTTCCCCGACGTCTCTCTCGATGGAACGAGCCTGGCCAAAGACGGCGCCTGACGTCAACCTTTACGCAAAACCATTGACAAACTGAACAAACGACCAGTATCCCCAAAACTTTTGGGGATACTGGATCTTTGTTCAGTTTGTTGTTTCTTTTCTGGAACGTCTCACCAGGTATCGAGCGCGGCCCTACGTGTCAATGTGAGTGAGACAATCGAGGTGTGAACAATTAGACTAAGAGGGCGACGAAGGAGAAGCGATGAGCAACGATCCAAAGAAGAGCCCCGACACACCCGCCCAGGAGCGACCTGATCCCGAGGTCCTCCCCAAAGCCAAGCGCCGAAAGTTCACCGCCAAAGACAAGCTCGCACACATCGACGCCGTCGCCTCCCTCAAAGGCACAGGCGAAATCGGTGCTTACCTGCGGGAAAACGGCCTCTATCACACTCAGCTTTCTGACTGGCGACGCGCTTATGACGAGGGCGGCATCGACGCTCTCAAGCCCAAGACTCGCGGTAGGAAGCACCTCTCTCAGGAGGAACTCGAGAGGCGAGAGCAGGCAAACAAACTCGCCGCCCTCGAGAAGAAGAACGCCGAGCTCGAGCGCAAGCTCGCGCAGGCTGAGGCCATCATCGAGGTCCAAAAAAAACTGGCGGCGCTGGTGGCCACGCTCGAGACCTCCGAGGACTCGAGGTCGGACTCGTGAACCACCTCCATCACATTCACGAGGTCCCCATCTCGACCGCCTGCGATGCACTCGACCTCCCCAGGGCCAGCTATTACCGCGAGGTCGCGCCAAAGGCGGCTGCCGCTCCTCCCCTCAAAGGAAAGCCTCCTCGGGCGCTCTCGGATGAGGAGAGGAAGAAGGTGCTCGAGGTCCTCGATAGCCCTCGGTTTGTGGACGTGTCGCCCTACCAAGTCTACGCCACCTTGCTCGACGAGGGCGTTTACCTGTGCAGCGTCTCGACCATGTATCGCATCCTGCGCGAGAACGGCCAGGTCAGGGAGCGACGCGACCAACTCAGGCACCCGACCTATGAGGTGCCCAGGCTCGTGGCGAGCGCGCCCAATCAGGTGTGGAGCTGGGACATCACCAAGTTGCCGGGTCCTGCCAAGTGGAAGAACTACTACCTCTACGTCATCCTCGACCTCTACTCCAGGTACGTGGTCGGCTGGATGCTCGCGGACCGGGAGACGAGCCAGCTGAGCAAGGCGCTCATCGAGGAGACCTGCGAGAAGCAAGGGATCGAAGCATCCCAGCTCCTGCTGCACGCGGACCGAGGGGCGCAGATGACGAGCAAGACGGTGAGCCAGCTGTTGGTGGAGCTCGGCGTGGAGCAATCTCACTCTCGACCGCGTGTATCCAACGACAACGCGTTTAGCGAGTCACAGTTCAAGACGCTGAAGTCGAGGCCGGAATATCCGAGGTATTTCAGCAGCCTGGAGACGGGGAGGCAGTGGTGTCGTGTGATGATGGAGTGGTACAACGAGGAGCATCATCACGAAGGGCTCGGGTTGATGAAACCCTCGCAGGTGCATCACGGCATGGTCGAGGAGCTGGCAGCTGCCAGACAGCAAACCCTGGAGGCGGCCCTGAAGGCTCATCCTGAGCGGTTTGTGAAAGGGAAGGTCAGCGCGCCTCGACCTCCCGAGGTCGTCTTCCTCAACCCTCCTCTCCAGGAAAACACTGACGTCAAACCGGATTAAATAAAAAGCTCACAATGTCTCAAAACCATTGACACCTTCCGGAGAGCAACGTGAGTTGCTTAGCACTCTCGACCTTTCGAAGCTCCATGGCTTTTTCAATGGCGCTCTTTGCTCACTTGCTCCTCGAGTCAACACGTGTGTCCTACGCGTGAACGAGCGAGGCTACAGTGTTATAAAGTATAGCCAGCCGAGTTCCACCTCGGACCACACATGATAACGAGAGGGCCAAATGACGGATCAAGACAGGTGCGTATGGGTGAAGAGGCATCGACCATCGGACACGTGGTACGTCCTGTGTGACTGGATGTACGGCGGCGCGGGCGTGGACTCGTCCTTTGACAACATCGACGACGCCATCGCGCGGGCCAAAGAGGTCGCCGCCGAGCACGACGTCTTGTGTCGCGTCTTCGGCGCGCCGCCCGAAGCGACCTCGGACGAGTGATAACGAGCAGCTCGTGGCGACCTCGAGAGAGCCATCCTTGATGGAACAACTCGCTGACCGACTCGCTGACATCTCACCCTTTGTGATACGCTACGGCAGATAACCTTGATGGGCGGTGGACAGAAAACAACCGCTCGTGGGTTCACTCTATCGTGATCGGTGCACGGCACGAAGGTGATGAAACCAAGCGATGAAAAGCCAACGCCCATTGCTCGTGCAAGTTTGCTTGCTTGTAGCCGCCCTCTCTTGCGATCCTGCTCGAACACCGCCTCCTGTCGCGGTGGCGAGCCAGCCTGAACCCGAGGCATTGCCGGGAGCGGCCGCTGCCCTAGACGATGACTACAGGTACCGAGAGATCTACAGAATCCACGCCTGCCGACACGACTTCGAGCTCGGTCCCATCTGGTGGTATAGCGACCAGGGACAGGCGCTAAAGGAGAAGCAGTGGATGGCCGTCCTCGGGTTTCGCTCTCTCAGACATGAGATATCCAGGAGAGACCGCTGGATCGCCACCCAAAAGCTGCGCGCTCGCTTGCTGTTCGACGGCGTGGAGTATGTGACCACCATCCCCTCCAACAACAGCGTCGTGGTGCTCGGGGAGCCGATGGACATCCTCACGCTCGCCCACGAAAACTGTGACATCGACTTCTTCGACCTGGCCTCAGCCAAATGTGATTGCTTCGATGACTTTTGCTCGCAGCTTGCTTCCTGTGACCTGATCCCCGGGACCGTTCGCTCCACTGGGTTCGGTAACTACGAAAGCGTGACCACCTGTGGATATCCCACGAACCCGGACCGAAAGATCGTCAACGAGTCGCTCCTCGTCATGCGTCTGGACGCTGACGTGTATGTCCAACGACACGAAGGTTGGGATGTCGATGCCAGCCTCTACCTTCGAGATGAAGGCGTCGGCATGCACGCCTGCTTCAGGACCGAGGTGGCACAAACCTCGTATATTCTGCGGCGGTGACCTTTGGTTTGATCCTCTCGAGGATATTCACTCGAGGCATGGACCTGGTCTGCGGGTGGGCGAGCGAAAAGATGAACGCACCCTGCGAGTCCGCTCTCGATGATGCTCGGTTCACGCTGTCCATTCACCGCTGGTATCGCCTTCATCTTACCCGCTGCGAGATTTTAGGGTTTCGCGCGACCTTACAGCTCTGGCATCTTCGGGAACTGTGAGGTCGATAAGGTCAGGATCATCGAGCGAGGGGGAGCCTTGAGCAGCGCGAAGTCGAGACGACGTGGAATCATCATGAGATTGACATTTCTCATGGACGATTACGGCATGAGCCCCGAAGAGGTCGAGCAAATCGGTCAGTTCCTCACCGGAGAGCTCGTGTTCGAGCAGGCCGACCTCCCAAAAACCTCCCCATGGAGGGAGCAAGCCAACCTCCGGGTGCTCTACGATCGACTCGACGTCCTCGACAAGCGCGGTGATCTTGCGCCCACCCCTCGCGCGCTCGTGGAGCGCCTGATCGGCCTCATCGAGGACGCGCTCCCGTTGGAGAATGGTCCATCTGCGAGGTATCATCTCGTCTTCACGAGGATCGCCGCGCAGCTGCTCGCGGTCCCTGGTCTCGCGAGCAGACAACAGACCATCGACTGGGTTCAGGAGTGGCTCACGTCAGGACGCGGCGAGTTGTTATCGCCATCGCTCGCTGCCGTCGTGAATGCGGCCAGAGCCGATACGCTGGTCGACGCTGGCGCGGCGCTTGTCACCTTCCTCGAAGACGCCGCGGAGCGCGATCCAGAGCTCTGGATCCCGAGCATCCTGCGTGTCGACTGGGCCAAGAGAGAGGAGCGCGCTGACTTGCTCATCGCGCGGCTCGAGTCGCTCGAGCACCTGCCCTCGACGTGCGTCGAGTACCTCTTTCTCCAACAGCTTCGCCTCGACATCGAACAATCCCTGCGCACCAGGATGATCCCACTGCTGCTCGGGATCGCCGACTTCCAGCACGTGCGCGTCATGCTGCTCTCGCTCGATAACCCCGCGCAACACTTCATGGTGCCAGGCCTTGTCGCCGCCGGGATCGCATCGAACAAGACAACCACGCAGCTCGCCATCCTCGGAGCGTGCGAGCGCATCCAGAGTCCGACGGCGGAGCCCTTTGTCATCGAGCTCCTGCGACACGCTGGCCCTGGCATGAAGTACAACGCAGTCAACGCAGCGGGCGTGATCGGTACGAGGCGATGCTTGAGCCACCTGCTCGAAATCAGGGAGAGTGGGGGGCGTCTGCTCTCCGCTCACGCGGAAGGGGCGATGGAAGCGATCGAGGCGCGCTATCCTGCGAGTAATTACGCCGAGCAAGGCTCACTCACCCTCAGCGAAGGGGATGGCATGGACGGCGCGCTCAGCCTGGCCCTCGGTGACGCGGGCACGCTGACGCTCTATCGCGAGGTCGAGGATGTCATCGCGGACACCACGAAACCCGCGGACCAAGACGCTCCTCGCGAGCCAAAACAGGCATCCTCCGAGCCCTCGATCTATCGCCTCGATGTGCCGCCGAGGAAGCTCGGCGTCAACCTCTACATCGCGTGCTTCTACCAGAAAAACCGCGCGGGGTTTGCGAGCTTGATTATCCCTTTGCTCGCTCCGATCATCGTCGGTTGGTACTCCAGTGATATGGGGAGCATCGTCAGTCTGGTCTTTTTCATCGTCGTGGCCTTGGGGATCTACCGCGTGTTGCGCATCGGCGCTCTCTTGCGCCATGGGCAACCATCCTATGCCGAGCATCTGTCGATCACTGACGAGTACAGCTACGACAGAGAGACGGGAAATCGCCGACACGTGGGGTACAAGCAGCACTTCGCGTTCATGTCCGAGACTGGAGATATCATCGAAACATCGAGGCGCTTTACGAGCAATGGATTCCGCGATGACCTCGAGGCGTTCGTTCGCTCGGGCGCTGACGACCCCATCCTGTTTGTACCCAGGGAAGGCGGCGAGCCGTATCCGGGCTCGGATGTCCTCTTCTTGAGGGAGCAAGGTCACCTCGAGGTCGACGAGCGCGGGAACCTCGTCTGCAGCGCGCCATGGGGGAAGTTTTACGTCCTCATCGCGATCGCGCATGTGCTCTTCGCGATCTTCATCTGGGGGCGCTTTATCAGCCTCCCGCGCATGTTCTGAGTGACCCTCGCGAAACAGCACCAAGTTTGCGACCGAAGCGAGTGAAACGAGGTGAGGTGGCGAACGCCTAGATCAAGGCCGCCGTGGGCAGCACGAGGTCATCCACGACGAAGATGAGAAAGAGGCGCCCTGAAAGGCGCGCCGTCGCGCCCGATCCTCGCTCATGAGTCAGCATGATCGTGTTCGCCAAAAGAAGCGTCAGCCCCCGAAGCTATATTTCAGGAAAGACAATGACCGCGACGATCTCCACCCGAGCGCTCAGATATGCCACCCTGGCGATGACCCTGGGGCTCGCGGCGTGCACAGAGAACGCCTCGCCAGATCCCACTGGTGATGAGGAGCAGGAGCGCCTTCGCGCGTCCATGGACCTCGGGACACCTCCACTCCCCGAGGATATGCCGCTTTCAGTAGATGGCATGACCTTCGAGGCAGACCTCGACGCTGCGCCAAGCCCACTGGATATGCCTAGTGATATGTCCGACGAGGATTTTGGCCTGTCAGAGGCGTGCGAATATACAGTCGCGAACGTCTATTGGATGATCGATCACATCCAGGCGGTCGATTCTAACGACATGGACCTCAGGGATACGCCGATTGGACCCATCATTGGCGAAGGCACCGCGCACTTTGTGGGGGTGGTCAGGGAACGCCACGAGGCTCAAAACACGAACCGGTCCTCGCGGTGGTTTTACCTCGACGCCAGCGATCCGAGCACCTACACGCCTCACGTCAGGCTCTTGTTCAGGGAGTGGCCCGGTCACCCACTGCCCGACTTCCAGGTCGGGGACGAGCTCTCGATCGAGCGCCACACCAGCGTCGGTGGCTGCGCTCTCGCGGCCGCCAGCGGCGGCGTCACGACGTTCTTTTTCACGACCATAAGAGAGGCGAACACAGACGCCCTGCTTTATGTGGAGGGTGACGCCATGCTCATGCACGGTGGTGAGATCGTGCTCCCGACAGGCGCACCGTTTCAAAGCTGGCGATGGCGCTACGCTACAGGATGCGATAGCGACCCGCGCTCACCCCACGTCCTCATCGAAACCGAGGATGACCAGGCTATCACCGCGGGCAAGGCCACCGTCACGGTCGAGGGCCAAGACCTCGACGTGTTCACGTTTCAGCTCATGGGGAGCCCCGAGGCGAGCACAGCCACATGCGGGTTGTGGAAGTTCTACGCCACGCCACGCGATCCATGACCAAATAAGGCCACGTCGCACGGAGTAAGGAGGCGTGGGCTTTTTGGTGATGTTTCGTCTGCTTGTCCTCTCCATTGACAGCCGCGTTCACAATTGTGAATATGTCGCTCGCCACCTGCTCACCGAATACGACCGACCATGGAAGGAGGAGTCGTGAATCAGAGTGATCGCAAGGCGTTGGGCTCCTATCTCAAGTTCATCGCCGACCAACAAAATATCACACAACATCAGCTCGCCAGCCGCCTCGACTGCGAACGCACCTCGATCTCGAAGGTCTTCGCCGGCCAGCTCAAGACCGACCCCCCTTACGCCCGGCTCGCCGAGCTCTTCGAGCTCTCGCTCGACGACGCGCTCGAGCGTGCCCACAAGATCATCGAGCTCATCGGGACGGTCTCCGGGCCTGACATCGAGCCCGAGCCCGAGGCCTACGTCATCGCGCTCGCGACCCAGAAGGGAGGGACCGCCAAGACCACCACGGCGATCAACCTCTCGCTCGCGTTCTCCGACATGGGCCACCGCACCCTGCTCATCGACATGGACCCGCAGGGAAACGCCACCAAGGGCGTGGGGCTCGAGAGCAAGTCTCAGGATGGCAGCTCGCTGACCCGCGTGTTGCGCGGGGAGGCGGACATCAGCGAGCTCGTGATACTGGAGACAGACTTTGGCCTCGACCTCATCGCTGGCGGCCCGGAGGTCGCCACCGCGCAGGCGGACATGATGATCGATCAGGAAGGGTCAGGCATGCTTCGGCTCGATCGCATCGTGCGCGCGCTGCGCCCCCACTACGACCGCATCATCATCGACTCCCCGCCCGGCGCGGGGATCCTGCAGGGCGCCTCGCTCGTGGCGGCCGATGGCATCGTGGCGCCCGTGGACTCCTCGGACAACGCCATCCAGGGCGCAGAGCGCGTGGCAGAATCCGTCGAGGCGCTCAATCGCTTCGCAAACCCCGACCTCGCCTTTCTCGGAGTGGTCCTCACAAAGTTCAACAAGTCACTGTCACACTGCCACCTCACCCGAAATTATTTTGATAAAAACGAGGAGATGCCTCGCTTCAGGTCGATAATCGGCGTCGACGCCCAGGTGACCGCGAGCGAGTCAAAGCAAACGCCGCTGCTCCGCCATAACCCGAGCTCGCGCGCCGCCAAGCACTACACGCAGCTCGCCCGCGAGCTCGAGGAGGTCATCCATGGCCGGAGCTAAGACGCTTGCACAGCTCACCGGCGGCGCGACCACACGCCGCGCCGCCTCCTCATCACCTGCTACCGTGGCGCTCCCGATCGAGAAGCTCGAGACGCCCGGCACCATGCAGTCGCGCGGCGCCATCGACGCTGATGTCATCGACGCCTACGCCGAGCGCATGGCCTACGATGACATCACCAAACAAGTCCACGACCCGGAGGGGAAGCCCTGGCCCCCTGTCGAGGTCTACCTCATCGAGCCAGAGCGCCACGTCGTCGTCGATGGCTTCCACCGCGTCGCCGCCGCCAAACGCGCTGGCCTGACGCACATCCGCGGCATCCTCCACAAGGGGAGCGAGCAGGACGCGCTGATTTATAGCCTCGGCGTGAACGCGCGACACGGCCTCCCCCGCTCGCGCGCGGACAAACGCCGCGCGGTGGTCCGCGCGCTCGAGGAGCCCGAGCTTCGCTGCCTCACGGACAAGGCGATCGCCTCGATCTGCGCGGTCTCGAACCGGTTCGTGGGGAGTGTGCGGGAGGAGCTAGAGGTCGACGGCACGATCCCCATCGAAGCCACGCTCTGGCACGACAAGGAACGCTCTGGCTTCTACGAGCGCCCCGAGGACACGCTCGAAGCGAGGAAGCAGGCACGCGACGCGGCCGCGAGCAAGAAGACCTCACGAAAACCCGCGCGCAAACAAAAGAAGAAAGCCTCCTCGCGCGCCGTGAACGAGGCACCTGAATCCCTCGACTTTGGCGAGACGCCACCCGCATCGCTCGAACACGCCACACACCTCGTGGCCTATCCCGTCAGCGGTGATGACTGGAGGCAACTGACCGCGTGGTTGCGCGAGCTGCCAAAGAAGGCGCGCGTTCGACAGCTCGTCATCCCCGTCCCTTCCGGATCGAGCGTCCTCGGAGACCTCGGCGAACACATCGGCGCGCTCGGGGAGCTCGGATACGGGTTGCCGCGCACGCTCGGCGTCGCCTCGCATCGCGCGACCTACTTTGTCTTTGGTCTGGGCGACCACGCGCTTGCTCACAGCTGGATCCAACAGCCCTCCGAGCTTGGCCTCGACCAGAAGAAGACCGCCTTCGCGGGAATCATTCTCCACGATTGGGCCTGAACAACTGAACATTTAAACAGCTCCGTTGAACCAAACAACGCGACTGAACAAAGTTTCAGTCGCGTTGTTTGGTTCAACGGAGCTAAACATCCTTTCAGATGTTCTCGTGACGCGCGCACGAGCGTGTTTTCTACACCGCGCACTCAGGCAAGGCGCTCGCATAACTCGGCGTAAATCGCGCCGCTCAGGCGCAGCTTTGTTTGGAGGTTCTCCGCTGGAGTTGGCGTCGAGCCAACGCGCACCCACCGTATGTGGCTCATGTGGTCGAGGACGTATCGCCACTGCCAGTCCTGGAGCGCTGTTTGTTCGGGGAGCTCTATGGCGTCACACAGCGCGAGCAGCTCGGAGCGCCCTCGCCCCACGAGCAATTCGAGCGGTGCGGGTCGCGCGGTATGATGTGGCCATGTGCTCGCGACGCCTCGGATGTATTCGAGCGCGCGTGTTTCATCCTCGACGCTTATCGGACCGAGCGCGTGGCGTATGCCTGCTATCCAACCACGCTCGGTGCGCTCGTGGAGGCTGCTGCGAAGCTCACCCCAGTCGAGCGGCAACTCGGCGTCGGGCTCGAGCTCTGGTGCGGCGAGGATGATCGCGATGTTATCCTCGGCCGGCGTGTTCAGGCATGCCTCGAGCAGCGCTTCTACACCATCCTCGCTGTCCGCGCGTGCGAGGATCTCTGCGATGGTCGCGTCCTCGATCGAGTCATGGAGACCATCCGAGCACAGGAGGAGCCTGTCTCCCGGCTCGAGCGCCGTGGCGTTCCCGGTCGGCTCGAGCCCCTGCGCCGCGAATCCGATCGCGCGGGTGATGATACCTCGGTACTGCTCCAGGGAGCCCGACTCCTCGGCGGGTACACCGAGCAACATCGCTTCATGCGCGAGCGTGTGATCCAGGGTCAAAGGCAGCAACGCATCTTCGCGCCAGAGGTAAACGCGCACATCACCGACGTGGCGGATCCAGGCGATCCCATGTCGCACCCAGACCGCTGCGATCGTTGCCCCCGAGCCCTGCTGCCGCCTGTCCTCCTGCGTGATTTGCCACCAGCGCGTGCTCGCGGCCTCGAGACACGCCCTCAAAGAAGAGAGCGGGGTATCCTCATCCAGGATCGTTTCTCTGAGGTGTTTCTGGACAAACGCCACCGCATCCGCCCCCGAGTAAGAGCCCCCCATGCCGTCGATGACGGCAAAGAGGCCGCGCTCGAAGTCCACGAAGAGGCCATCTTCCTGCACCTGGCGGACATGCCCTGGGTGGAGCGCAGAGTGAACGTGATGCATACGAGAGACCTCGAAGAAGAGTGATGGGCTTCAAGTTATCACGATGTCACGGCTCCATGACATCGCGGTCGGAATACCTGCTCGAACTGTTGTGCTGACGGCGTGGACTTCTCGAATACTCGCAGCTCTACACGAACGTCTCGATGACTGAACATTTAAACAGCAGCATTGAACCAAACAACGCGGCTGATAATTTGTTCAGCCGCGTTGTTTGGTTCAATGGAGCTAAACATAAGTTCAGCCCTATTTGTTTTTGCAACGCATCCCGACGTGAGAGGTCACTTACGCAAACAGCATTTCTTGTACTTTTTGCCAGATCCACAAGGGCACGGGTCATTACGACCGACCTTCGGGGTGTCATGCTGGAAGGTCTCCTGTGCGCCGCCATCATCCCAGACATCGGCCTGCGCGACGCGCCTGAAGAGCTCCGCCCAGGTCGGATCGCTGCTTGTCGGCTCGGGGCACCTCGTGACTTTCCCGAGGTATCCTGACTCGATGAGCTCGTAGAGGACCGCCCACTCCACGTCGCGAACGCGCACCCTGGCCACAGCAGGCAAGGGGATCATGCCTGCCCTGGCGAGCGCGCGCGTGTCCGCGACGAGCTCGAGCCCGAGCGCATCCTGCGGGTTCCCATCGAGGAAGTTATCCACGGCCACGGCGCTATAGTTGGCGCGCTCGAGGGTGTTCCGGCTCGTGTGCGATCGTTCGATGAGTCTCCACGCGGCGTCACGTGTCTTCGCGCTGTCTCCGAGCGCCATGTAACACCTGCACAGGTGATACCACCCGGCGATGTTTTGTGGCTGGAGCTTTAGCCCATGCTCGAGGTGCTCGACGGCCTCCTCGAAGTTCAGCAAGAAGCTCAGGAAGCGCCCGAGGTGAAAATAATACTTTGGCTTTGTCGGCGACGCCTCGATTTTGCCGCGAAGCTCCTCGATGAGCTCCAGCGGGCGCTCCCAGTGACCGACATCAGAGAGCTCGCGCGTGAGGAACATATAACTCAGCTCCCCGGGCTCGGGCGTCTCGAAGGCGCCCACGTCCGCGCGCCGATAGGATTCATGATGATAAAGGTACCCGAACGCTGACGAGATGTACTTCCTTTGCTCGTAACCCTCGACCTCCCAGGAGCCCACGCTGTCGCAGTGAGGGCATGTGGGGATCGGCACGAACTCGAGCCCGGTCGGCTCATCATCCTCTTCATAAACCCAGCAGTGGGTCACGCGCGCGCCATAATAGAGGCCGCACGCGCCGCACATGTGGTGCTCCATGCGCCCCGGCGACGCGTTCGCGCCCTCGTCGTGTTCGCGCACACAAGCGATGTCTTGCTCGCGCCCAATGACCGCGGCGAATGTGCGGAGCGCGGCTCCGAGCGCCCGAGCTCCTGGCGTCCAGAGGGACAGGAATTCATCAAAGATGCGCGCGTCGCCAAGCCCCGCGATGTGGTGACAGGACTCGGTCCACGTCGTCCGCCGCATCCAGTCCACGAGCTTCTCCTCGAGCACCTCGTGAGCCCAGGTTGGCGCGAAGACCTCGAGCAAGAAGAGGAAGCTCTCGCGCTGGTAGGGGTCGCCGCTGCTGACGACCTCCTCGCAAACCTCTCGAAAATTCGCCTCCTCCTCCATCAACGCGAACGTGGCTACGGCCTCGACCTCCATCGGCATGATAGAGCCCTCGTTCACGGCTGCCAGAAACCGCGCGTGCGAGCTCACGGGCAGGATCCTCGACGCGATCAGCCCACCCTCGCTGATCTCATCGTAGAAATCACACTCGAACAAAACCTCGCCGTTCAAGCCTCGCAAACCCTCTTGCCAGATTTGAATGAGCTCGTCAGCGAGCGCGGTCACCACGAGCGCCGCGTCGAGCGACTCGCACGAATGCTGGAGCTTCTCCAATGGCTCGGCGCGCAATGGCTCTGGAGTGTCCAACGCGAAGCGGTAGCGCGCTCGAACGCTCGCGACAGGGTCATCCTCGTGGTGCGCGAGCGCCTCCTCGGCGTCTGCCTTGTAACAGAGCCAGGCGCGCACATAGAGCGCTTGCATCGCGATCATGTCGAGGCGCTCCTCCACCTCTCCGCCAAACAGGCGATCCTCCAACGCCTCGAGCCAGGCCATCTGCGCTGGCGCGGCGAGCGCTGGTAGCGGCCACTGTTCGATCGCTTCCATGAGGAGGAAACCCCAGTCGAGCACCACATCTTCTGGCTCCTCCCAGAGCGCCACGAGCCACTCCTCGGACAGGCCAGACAGCTCTCCGAGCTCTGCGAGCGTCACCAGGACGGCCGTGGGCGCGGCGGGCAACAGGCCGAACTTGTGAGCGATGCAGGGGAGGATCTGATCGCCGACGCGCGCGATCCTCTCTGCCGTGATCTCTTCAGGCCGCGCGCGCAACAACGCCGCGGCCTCGAAGACGGGGTGCGGGGCGTCGAGCTCGCGCTGCTGCTCGGGGCTCAGCGAGAACGCCTGACTCGGGAGCCCGAACGCCCTCGACGCTCTGTCAAAATCGAAGAGGTCATGCGTATGGTCACACACATGCGCGAGCAGCTCGCCGCGCGCCCCAGCCAACACGCCCGCGAGCGCCACCTCGTCTCGGTGTCGCCCCTCGCTGCGCTTGTACGTTGTTCTCAGAAGGTTGCAGTTGCCCATCGGCGGATGGGTGATAAAAGCAAACGAGCCCCAGGACTGCAATCCTGAGGCTCGTCGGTGA
>Ga0208061_100002_pt1 | contig 106837 bp, 102 predicted proteins | sample DeeseametaMP0555_FD_184209 | JGI IMG/M metagenome (GOLD analysis project Ga0208061, IMG submission 184209) | Marine microbial communities from the Deep Atlantic Ocean - MP0555 (SPAdes) | ecosystem: Environmental > Aquatic > Marine > Oceanic | place: South Atlantic Ocean | collected 2011-01-23 | reverse complement strand
GCTGGGGCACACGGGCCGTCAGGAACTGCAAGCCTGTTGGTCCGACGACACTGAACCCGGAAAAAGAGTTGCCAATGAAGCAAGCGGCTTAGCATGTAAACAGTGACAACTATCTTGAAAAACACCGGGTATGTAAAGAGCCGCGTTGGCGGGATCTCGTCCAGCCGAATCTTTGGTAGGTCTGAAGGGGCTATTCTGCTGAACTCGATTCACCCGGCGTTATATCAACCCGATGGGGCCAGAGAAATGCAATGGATGGACTTCATGGGGCTCGGGGAGGGAGCGTTGGTACGGGTCTGGGAGGCATTTGACCAGGCGGATAAGATCCAGCGCAGGATCGAAAGCATAGAGGCGACAAGGGACAGGCTGAAGAGCGGGGAGGGTGTGATTCCAGAATCTCAGCGCGGGAAGATCGATACGCTGATCCTGGAACTCCGTCAGCAAATTCGCACTTTTGAGCATGAAAATCAACTGCCTTCCTCTGAGCATGATTTTACTCATTTAGTAGGAAGTTCCGTTGATTCCAATATCGTGCCAGGCCACGTCACTTATGCGTTCGAGCTTTTTAGTGACACAAGCCTATCGGCAAGACGATTTACTCTGCTAGTGGTTTGTCTTTACGCTAATGAATTGTTGCATCGAAATCCCGGGAAGCATCTTTCAGGTGGGTTGGTCGATTACGAAATGCTAGATGACATCAATAATGCACTGAGTGATAGGGTATTTGGAAATAACCCGAATCTACGACGTTGTATAGCTGGTTGGATTTACGACTTGGCTCGTGATCTTGCCGGTGATGTTCTGAGGTGGAGATCGCACACGTTAGGTCACGGTGAGGATCATATACTGACGAAATGTACTTATACACTGTTCCCATCAAGAGACTCTAAAAGCATATTGTCAATAAAGGTGTTTCTGGATGAGCCTGGTAAGTCGTGGATAAAAGGATGGTAATCTTTTATCGGAGCATTTGTCAGGGCTCTCACGTAATAACATCCATTGTTTTCGCGCTTTTTGGGCTAATTTTAGCACCTATTGTTGTCGGTATTAGATGTATAGTCCTATAGAGATACTATGCAGGTGTTTCTGAGTGAACTATAGAAAATAGAATAGAAAGTAAAATAAAAGCAGTAAATTAATAAGATAGATAATTCATAGAACAAGATAAAAAATCACAGCCATGTTTTTTCTGTGGAGCTATATCCTCACACAGGAGATAATCATGGCAATTCGTCACCCGAAGAACAAAAATCTTATCCTGACAGATGAATCAGATCTGCACGGCCTGCCCTTGCTGGTTAATCATGGCCCGTATATTCGAAACTACCTGGATGGGATTCTTAATCTGGTAAATGGATTTGTCGAGAAGCACCGTCGAGCAACGGCGATCAGATTTGACCTTAGAGTGCCGGTTAACTTCTCTGGGCATGAAGAAAGGTTAATCACTCGATTCTTTGATTCATTGAAGGGTCGCCTGGATAGCGATCAGTTGCGAAATGCCCGCAATGATCGCCGCGTTAGATCCTCAGATATGGCCTACATATGGGTGCGTGAAAAATCTACATCGGATCACCATCACTATCATTGTTGTATTCTTGTTAATGGTGATGCTTATTACCATCTCGGGAACTTCAGGCTTGATAGATGTGCGGGTGATGGCAAGAAGAATATGGCGTACAGGATAATTCACTCCTGGGCTGGTGCCCTGCGCATGCGGTGGGAGGATTCTTACGGCCTGGTGCATTTTTCGGCAAATGGCGTGTACCACATAAATGCAAACTCCGATGAATTCATCTGGCAGCTTGTGGCGTTGTTCAAGCGATTAAGTTACTTCGCAAAACTCGATACAAAGCAATATGGAGATAGCAAAAAGAACTTCGGCTGTAGCAGAAAGTGGAGCATTAGATAGAAAAATACAAGCAGGCATATCTCATGAGTGAATATCGGGAATATCTGCTATGAAACTAATGAGACTGCCTGATGTAATGAGGGATACAGGTCTTGGGAGATCATCGATCTACAAACAAATCTCGGAAGGGAATTTTCCGCGACCTGTGAACCTTGGCGGGAGATCGGTGGCGTGGGTTTCGGATGAAGTAAGTAGTTGGGTGGCTGAACGCATCGCTCAGCGGGATCAAAAAGCGTCCAGTTAGTAACGAAATCTAATGGTATGCGAGCAATTGACGATCTTTATCCGCCTTGTTAGTGATGGCGCGGGAATGTGCCAAATTGACTGCCCGAGTAGCTCTGCCGTTGCAGAGCTACTCGATGGCAGCTACCGGCCTTGATCGATTTTTGCATGCGCGGATCAATGGTGATTTGACTTAAGGGTCGCCTCATTGGGCTGGCGTCAGCACATCAGGTCCTTCATTGCGAGCGCTGTTAATCCTGGTGCTGATCCGATCCGCCATGAATACACCTGAGCTAAGCGGCATGAGCAGTCGGTTGTCGGGCTGCTCAAACCAGTTATAGATCAGCTCATTGGGGATAATGACCGGCATACGGTCGTGAATGGCTTGCAGGTCCAGCGGTGCCTGCGTGGTCAGGATGGCAGCGGTTGGCATGGTTTCATCGCCGCCGTGGAAGTCCCAGATCCCCGCCATCAGAAAAGGACTTTGCTTTGGCAGGTGGATGTGAAAGGGTTGCTTACGTGCATCCTGCGTCTGCCACTCATAGTAGCCGGTTGCTGGAATCAGGCAGCGCCGCTTGTGCATTGATTCTCGAAAGAACGGCTTGTCGAAAACGCTTTCCACGCGTGCATTGATGGGGTGTACCTTCGGGCGGTCATCCGTAACGAAGTGGGGTATGTAGCCCCAGTTCATGTCTATCAGTTCCAGGTCATTGCCAGCATCGCGATACACGGGTACCTGCTGCCCTGGCGTGATGTTATAGCGGGGCTGGAATGGTGCTGTCTTGCCGACCTTGATCGGGCGTGTCAGACGCCAGATGGCGGGGTCGTGGATGAGGTTATAGCGGCCGCACATATGGCTACTTTTACTACGACCGCCTTACCCAATTCCACTAAAAGAAGCTTGTCAGGACGAGGATAGTGCCTCCGCCTGCTGGATCAGCTCCTGAATAACCTCTGCAGTAGTGATGGCGTTCGCGAGGTAGCGGGTAATGGCGTCTTCAGGGCACTCGGTGAATGCACGAGTCTCGACCACGTTGGTACGGGTGCTCCACCTGTATGGGCGAGGGCAGGCATTGAGAAGCCGTGACCTGGCGTCTTTCTGATTTGGTGATGGCTAGGTGGTGCTGATTAAGAAATGTGCTTTGGCCTGATCGTTGCTGTTCTGTTATGTCGACGAAGTCAGGTAGATATTCACTGCCGTTCATGACGACAAACAATACTGCGGTTTGCTCGACCTGACTTGAGGGTAGCGAAGGGCTTTCAATACTCCAGCGTGTTCAGTAGCCAGGAGCTTCCTGGAAAAATCCCTCTGGAAGCTCCTGGTGAATGGCTTGAATTTTAAATCTTCAATTTCCTTCTCGCACTAGGCGAACATGATACAGCTGGCTCTTCAACTCCCTGTATATTTCACCACGAGACTGAAAGCCAACGTACCAGGCGTCATGCCCGGTACCTGGCAGGTATGGCGAAGATGACCAGTAGTTGGCATTGGCCATAGAAGGAAAAATTGACTGATTTATAGCAGGTGATTTGCAGGCGTTTTCCATCAACGAGCCAAGCTCCTTGACATTGGGAAGTCGCCAGCCCTGGAGTCCTAGATAACCTCCTTCGCCTGCGATGCGCGCGACGTTAAGAGCGTCTCCCCAGTTATAGCCTGAAGCCGTGCCATTACAGGCATCGTCACTCCCGTCGTCCGGGGAGTTGTCGATCCATGTCTGTCCAATGGAGCATTTGCTCCAGGTTAGTCCTGTAGCGTCGTCTGTGACCGTGCCATCGTAGTTATCCGTGTAGCGGGTATCTGGCCTGGAGGGCTGGATATTTGGCTCCGGTGATGCGCAGGTGGACCATGCTGACTGGGCAACGATGGACATACTTATCAGTATGGTAATATTAATCTTTTTCATGGATTTATTTTCCTCAAAACTTTTGCATGGACGAAGAGATCGGTCGTGATAATGGTCTTTCTGTCGTCGTTATCAGGGATGATCACTCACCATTTTTATGTTCATTAACGCACTAGGCGAACTGCCTTGGCGCTTCCTTTTGCGTCAGTGCTTACGCTCGCATTGCTGTTGTTAAAAAATACAACAAACGCAGAGCCACCCGCTGCAGATGAAGAGGACCAGTAGGCGCTACCGGCTGTGTTAGGGAAATAGTCGGTATCTATTCTTGGATTTAACTTGCTGTAATCAGAAATGCTGACAAGCTCGGATTGAGTCGGGAGTCGCCAGTCGTTATACCCGCAGATTCCCATGTCATTTATATCGCTTGCATATCTCTCTGTATCACATCCAGATCCTCCAGTGCAGGTTCCACCGTTTTGGGTGCCTGCGTAGAATCCGGTTGGACCTTCGCCATTATTGCTGCTGTCCTGGCTGTACCAGGAGTAGGTGTTGCCCGTGTCCTGAAGGCCTCCATTAGTCGTTTTGACCTCCCAGGTCAGGCCGGTGACATTGTCGCGGACGCAGCTCCAGAATGACGCCTCATCAGGCATTTCATTGCCCGTAGCATCGATCTTGGTGAAATCGAAACCGGCACTGCCCGCGCCGATCTTTGTCAGTGACCCGTCCAGAGCCCGGGCATCTCGACCGAAATGAGCATCCTGCCCGGCTGGCACCGGGTCACCATTGCCATCAACACCTGTCGAGCTGGCAGTTGAGCCAGTGATTGAGCAGTCCAGCGTGTTTTGATGAGTGCCACTGCCGCCACTTGCGTAGTCACCGCATAACGTAATGCCCGTATCATTCAGTCTCCCTGTGGGGGTAACTGACGAGACAGTTTCAGAGGTTCCGTTGCAAACATACGCGGTGGTTTGGATCTCGATGGCATCAAGCGTTCCATTGGCGTTGGCATCCAACCCGCTATCCAGCCTGTAGCCACCGGATGCGCAGTTCTCTCCGGCCGGTTCGCTGATCACACTGACCATGGCGTTAGTGCCGTCAAATCCGTCAGATCCATCGGATCCGTCGGCGCCATCGCACACATAGGCTGTGCTTTGCTCCTCTGCATCAAGCACGCCATTGCCGTTGGAATCGATACCGGAATCAATGCGCTGACCTCCGTTCGCACAGTTCGCCCCGGCAGGCTCGCTCTGGACCTGAACCAGCGAGAGCAAACCATTGATGCCGTCTTTGCCATTGCAAATATAGCTGGTGGCTAGAATCTCCCCGACATCCAGTAAGTCGTTTCCATTGACGTCAAGGCCGCTCTCGATCTTGTGTCCGCCAGCAGGACAGTTCGTGCCTGCAGGCTCTGTGGTCGTGCTAATCAGAGCGGTTAGCCCGTCACTTCCATCGGATCCATGGCAAACGTAGGAAGTATTCTGAGTTTCCGCCGGATCGAGAATTCCATTCAGGTTTGTATCCAGGCCGGAATCGATGCGTGATCCTCCGCCCGTGCAGTTCGCGCCCGGACCTTCCATGGATGTTTTAAGAAGTACGGGGGTGGAACCGGTACCGTCGGTACCGTTGATGCCGTCTTTCCCATCTTCGCCCTCAAGGCACCCAGATAAAGATACTGCGATGAGTAATCCAGTCATGAGTTGGCTGATGTTTGTGGCCATTTGGCCCTCCTTTAACTGATGTTCTTATGCCGCTTAAACCATAGCTGGTTACATGTGAGGGGATCGCGGGGCGCTGTATGGCCCCGCGATCGTTCGTAGGTATAGCTAGATAATCGGGCGCCCCAGCTCGTCTTGAATAGTCTCGAACTCCTCAGGATACTGCTCCATCAACGACGCATACTTAACAAAAGCCGCATCGTTCATGATTGAGTGGGTCAGTCTGCCGTCGGTAGTCTTCACATTGGCGATAGACCCCTGAACAGAGTAGCTCTTGTCGTCAAGATAGGCTTCCAGCTCATCATGCTGTATGCGGAATGTCTGGACATATCCAGGCAAAAGGGGATCGTCGCTATTATCAACCTTACTGGTGTTGGAGAAGACATCCTCGCCAGTACTCCGTAGTGTCGCCCGCAGGTTAAGGTCAAATGCAATGGCCGCGAGCTCGGAGTTGTTTTCTACGTCTATCTTCACACCTGTAATGTTATTGTAGCGGTCTCTTGCGGCTTCAACAGTGACGGGGAATACCTTTCCAGCCAGTAATATATTCTCTCGGGTCTTAAGGTATTCCTTGTGAAGAGATCGGAGCAGGGAGAGGTCGTTATCCCGTTTGATTGATTTCACATAGGCCTCATGTTCTTCAACGCGATCAATTACAGCGCTGTAGGATAGCCCATGCAGAGATTCAATATCGTTTTGCTGCATATTGAATCCTGGGTCATCAGGGCTTTCTGGGCCCTCATAAACTTCTGTATAAAAACGGTACTGCTGGATGAAGCGCTCCTTTTCCTCGCCGTCCAGTGTCTTCAGAATGCCGTTGTAAGAAACGGCAATCATGTTATCTGACGAGGCGTCGAATTTTTCACCGCACCCCGTCAGTAATAAGACGAAAGAAATCAGTAGTAACTTTTTCATAATGATATCCTTATGAATAGTAGTGTTTAATCGCGGTTCTTATTGTAAGAGCCGATGATCGCGTTAGTACTCCCAGCTCCATTCACCAAGATCGGTAACGACATCTACCTGCATGGCGGTACAGGCGCCGCTGAAGCTGAACTCCGCCGATTCGCCAAATTTCAGCCTTTTTGGAAGTGTTTTTCCACCGCCAAAAATTTCGGCCAGTCGCTCTATCTTGCAGTTTCCTCGGTTGACAATGACGTCCTGAATCTCAACCTCATCTGTGGTGGCTGTGATATGGACTTCGACATAGCGAACGTTGAAGTTGTGGTTGATCTCGTCGTACGTCTCAATGTCAAAAGGCGGTTCAAGGCCGGAACAGCCGGCCAGGGCTGCAACCAGTACGAGCACGATAAGGTGATTCCTGAGCATACTGGAGATCCTTTAGTTATATGGTCAGCATCAGTGCGAAACAGACAATCCACACGATGAAGTATGCGAGGTTATGATTCAGTGCTTTCGCACGTTGATACAGATATACCGGGACAATCCAGACCATACCCTTGAATCCGGAAGTGTCCGTGCCGGCTTTCTTCAAACGTTTTTCGTCCCACAAGCACAGAGCGATGTTCAGTATTACGGTGATGTACCAGAACTCTGCATTGGCAAGTGCTTTTTCCATTCGGTACTCGTTACCGTTGTAGGCAAAGGCCGCAACAGTCGCTTCGATAAATAGTCCGATGATCGGAGCGAAAGCGAGTAGCCAGACAACAGTATTGTTGACATGTCTGCCAGTAAGCGGAGGGGGACCATTCCTGTGCAGATGGGCTGCCAGGTCAGTGTCCGTAATACTTGTCCAGTCTTTGAGTCCATGCTTCCAGACGATGGTGCCGTGATGGATGCTGCCGGCTTCGATCAGGGCAATCATTTCCTGCTCCGAGAATCCGCCTTTGCGCTCTCCGGCAGCCTCATAGAACCAGGGTTTTTGCTGGTTGGATGTGTCCATGTTGTTTCCTTTTGGATTTACGGGGTTTCAGGGATTTGTTTTGGGCTGAGAGGTTATTCAGGTGTTGCGACAACAGGTGTCCGAGCCGGCCACTTGCGTGCCAGCATTGCGGGCTTTGCTTGGTTTAGAAGTTTTTGGAGACGCTGCAGTCCAGCGTCGGGTGGGGTCAATCATCATCCCGGGCATGTCCTTGGTTTGCTTTTTTTATTCGGCCTGGCCTCGCAATCGATCAGGAGGCTTTACCTATGCTCCCAGCAGTTCTGGCTGCGCACCCGGGGTGCAGGAATCCAGTACGCCAAAAGTATGGTAAAGCTATACATCAGAAGTCAAGCAATCCTATACGACAGGGGTTCGGAGATTCCGTAGCGTCAGCTGCTCATGAGATGAGAGGCTCTGCCATGGCAGGTTTCCCCGAGCGATTGAAAGCAGCGCGTACCGGACTGGGTCTGACTCAGGAACAGCTGGCGTTTGAGCTGAACGTCACCAAGGCGTCCATCTCTGCGTGGGAGAACGGCAGGGAGGGCCCCGGCTTCCGTCTCTTGCCGGCCATCCACCGGGTGCTCGGTGTGTCGCTGGACTTCCTGATCTGTGGCGAAGGTGGGCAGGCGGAGTCGACGACTCCGCCTTCCGAGAAGCTGACGACTCGCAATGAAACTGAAGCCGAACTTCTGAGAGCCTTCCGCCGCCTGCCGGCCAGACGCCGCAAGGCGCTGCTTGGCATGATCGACTAGCCCATCCCGAGCGCACGTTCAGCCAGACGCTCCCGGAGCCCCCCTTTGCCTGCCAGGTTCTCGGGTGCAGTGGTTTGCTCAACCTCGCCTTCAGGCATGAACTCCTCGACCACCTGCAGCCCTTCCTCCTCCAGCACTTCGAATGCCGCATCACCGAACCCGGCGCGGGCAGCTTCATCCAGCGAGTCCTGGTTGAGACCCTCTGTGGCAAGGCGTTCAGATTCCTGTTTTGCCTGGGCGATAGCCACACTCAAGGGCACGTCATCTGGTGTGGTCAAATCCACGTAATAGATGGGCGCCCGGTGGCTCTGGGTAGTGCTCTTGCCGCGCAGTCGCAGGCACAAAGGCAGGGTGGCCAGCAAGCCACCGGAGATGGCGTGGTAGTAACGCAGCCTCGCCGTCAGGGTGCGGATGCTGTTGTACCCTGTGGTCCGGAAGACGAACACGCCCAGGTCCTCATCGTCACCGATACGAACACTGAGCCGTGCGTAGGGCTTGCAGCCGCCCTGCTTGCCGATGTCGCACTGAGCCGGCCCAGGGCAGGGCAGATGCTCCCAGCCTTTCGTCGTCTGCCGGCGACACGTCTCGCCATCACCAACACACAGTGGGCGGCCGGTCTGACGGTCGAACAGCGAGTATTCCGCCCGCAGGTTCAAGTCAGGGTCGTTGAACAACATGCGTACCGGGATGGTCCGCAGCTTGTTGCCAGGAGCTTCCTTGCGCAGTTGCTCGTCCAGCGGGTGCAGCAGCCAGCCGTCCTTGCTCTGGATCTGGGTGGTGATGGTGAACTGGTCATCCTTCTCCGGCAGTCGCTTGCCGTTCTTTTCGATCACCCGGCCAATGCTGATGCGGCCGATGATGGGTGGAGTAATGGCGAGGCCTTTGATCATGGTGTGTCTCCTGTTGGGTCAAAAAATTAAAAACGGCACCGGGCGCGAAGCCGGGTGCCGTTTATGCCGTGAGTCGGCGGGTAAGTGGATCAGGTGCGGATCAAAAAACGCCGAGAGCCAGCGCGGATGGTGCTGTACTGGTTGAGCAGCTCCGGGTGCGCCTGCAGCAGCTTCTTGCTGTCCAGCACAGTGCTGTCCTGGCTGCGCTTCCAGCTGACTTCGCCGCTGGCGAATACCGCCTTGCTGGCATCGCCCATGGTTTCCTGGATGCGTTGTTTCAGGGTGGACTCCCTCTGCTCCAGCCGGGCAAGCTTCTCGCGGATATCGGTCAGCTCATCGAAGTCGCCACAAAGCGACAGATCCTCGGACAGATCCATCACCGTACCGGCATCTCTGGGATAGAGCGCCTGCAAAGCGCGACCTGCCGAATCGCTGCCATCCGACGGAGGCGGGGTGTCCGTCTCGACGTAATGCCAGAATTGCCGCTCCAGCTCGATCAGGCGACTGATAACTTCTTCATCGCGATCAATCCGGAACACCTGCAGATCCAGACCACAGAGCAGTACGCTGACATCGGCCGATTGTTTGCCGGTAACGGCCAGCTGATGCTGCACCTGACACTGGATGTACTCGGGTACACCATCACGCCAGAGTCGCGAGCCGAACTCACCAGCCGTCTTGCACTCCAGAATCTGGACCTCGTCGTTGCCGACAACGGTGTAATCCAGGTTGGCCAGCATCCAGGCCTTGTCCTGGTCCGGGTGCTGCAGCACAGCGTTGATGCGTCGCACCTTGTTGCCGGTCTTTCGGCTGTAGTGCTCGGCGACGATGGGCTCCAACACGTTGCCCCAGTACATAGGTGAGGTCATGTCCCCGGGATCGACCTTCGGCAGATCCTGGTCGCGTCCCGTCTTGACCATCCAGAGCTCCAGCTGTGACTGATATGGGCTGATACCACAGGCCGCAGCTGCGTCACTGGCACCGACCCCTTGTTTGCGGACCTTGAGCCAGTCCTCACGGCTCATGCCCTTGGTGGAAACTAGGCGCAGTGCTGGTCGTTGAGTGTTGTCTCGAATGCGTGATGTGCTCACTGGTTACCTCCAAAGCAGCGGCGTGCTGCATCCAGAAAAGACGAAACCGAGATGGGCATAAGGCCCTTCCCGGCATGGGGGTCGAACGGTTTGTCGCCCTGGGAGAAAAATTGCGTGACCAGCTCGCTGGCCATGGCTGCGAACTCGCGATCACTGGGCAGATTGCCTTCGTGGTTCAGCATGTAGGTGGAGATCTGCTCGCCGAGGATGGAGACCACCTCGTACTCGAAGACGCCGGGGAATCCTTGAGGCTGATCCCAGTAGGGCTGGGCGTGTTGCCAGATAACCGGGATGTACTCACACACCGACTGGATTAGCTCGATGCAGCCGTTGCCCCAGAGATCCAGTAATCGGATGGAGCGTTCGATATCAGCGGAATTGAGCATCATTCCCTCGTGCAGGAAGGCGCCCCAGACTGCGGCCAGATGTGGGGAGATCGGCGGCAGTGGGGCGCCCGCCTGCGTGGGCTGCCCGGTGGTTGTTTGGCTCTTTGTCATGGCTTGCTCCTTAACGGCAAAAAGCCCGGCCGGTGTCCCGGTCGGGCTTGAGTGGTGGGGGCTTAAATGTGAGGTGTGAATCCTCAGGATTTGCTGGTGCCGGCATCCTGTTGCCCATTGGGGCTGCCATTGCCCTGCGAAGGGGGTAGGCATGTTTCCTCTGGTTGGTAGTATGTATGCGAATAATTCTGGGATTGGGGCGTACGGGCGACGGGCCGGATGATCACTGAAGCCCAGATCTGGTGGATACACCTGCGTTGGCACGTTCTGACTGGTGCGAGCTCACTTCTTGTAAGACATTTGCTATATCGGTGTAAGCGATTGATTGGGTTAGCATTGAACCAGGGAATAGGTGGAGGTGGCGGGGATGATCGGTTGCTATTATGTCGACTTTTCTAATACGGCTGTTATACGTCGAAGAGACTGTACGCATTTCAATCGAAGCGAATATTAATTAGTTTACCACCCAAATTTTTTAGAAATGGATAAAAGGAACTGAGAGGCATGAGCGGAGGCCAAACAAAAAATGCAGCGTTAACAACAGCCTTAGCCTTTCACTATCAGTTACTGATTGGCTTGGATAAGTGCTTTTCGCTTGAAGAAGGTCAGTCGGTTTGGTTCGAAAAAGATGGCGATGTCAGTCTGATTTCGCCAGATACATTGGCATCCACTCAAACTGAAGTAAAAGACTACGCAGCACCACTCACCGACCACCACGAAAACCTTTGGAAAACGCTCAAGAACTGGATGGATCCAGAGTTTGACCATACTAAATACGGCGTTTTAATTCTACACACCACTCAAGCATTCGGCGCAACGACTCGCCTAAAGGACTGGAATGCGCACAGTGCCGAACAGCGCCTGGAAGTACTAAAAGCTATTTTAGCAGAACGCACCGAGAATCAAATTAATTCCGATAGACCGTCAGAAATAATAAAGTGGCAGAAAGCGGTGATGATAGACGCAGATCATAGAAATTTGGTGGATGTCCTTGCCAAAGTTGTACTGCATGTTGAATCTGAAGATTTAGAAGCATTAAAAAATAGTTATTTCAATAAGCTCAGTGGCTATATTCCGCGTTCAAATAGACAAGCCTTTGCTGAAGGGCTGATCGGCTTTATTTACGAACAGGCGAATGACGCAGAATGGGTCATCGATAAGACTGATTTTGACCAAAAGCGCGAAGCCTTAACGGCAAAATGGGGGCCTACTTTATTTACTATTCCCGATTTCGCTGGCAGAGATGCAACTGAAGAAGAAGTTGATGTGTATATTACAGAATTGTTTGCTCAGAAAATTCTTGAGATTGAGTATGAAGATGTATTGCCTGAAGCAATAGGTAACTGGATTGAACTAAGGAACTCATTAATCGAGGAATTAAATGGTTATCCACAATTCAGGGAAACGGTGAACCGGTATCGAGAGCAATGGATTCGAGCGTTTTCTGCAAAGTACCGCATGGCTATCCGCAAGCCAGGTGGCTCCGTCTCGTTATCGCAAGACTTATACGATCAAGTAACCAGCGAAATGCCATTTGGTATAGATGGCTATCCAAATCCAGATTTCGTTTTTAGAAATGGCCTGATTCATGACGCAATGGATGATGAAGAGCGAGATTTAAAATGGAGGATTGAGCCATGAGTGGTATTGTCGATTCATTGTACGAGTTAAAGTACAACCCATTTGAATATGGGACTCACATTGCTTCGTTTTACACAACCATAGATGAATCAGAAAACAACCTATTGCTTGCCGCTTTGGTTATTCCTCTTTGCAGTCACCCTATTTTTGGCAAAAAGATTTCAGGTGCTGTGTTTGGAGATAAAAAACAAAGCTCTATTTGGTCTATTTTCGATGACCGAACAAAACTCTATGACCTGCAAGAGCGAGTAGACGAATTTCAAAAATTAACAGAGCAATGTATACAGTATTGCTTAATCAATGACTGGTTATCTGTAAATGAAAAAAAGTTATCCATTCGCTCATGTGATGGCTCTTATTCAGGCTTTGCCTCTCAAAAAACTTCAGAAAAGTTAGGACTATTATTCAGTGGCCACTCAGTGGCCGAGATTTATGCTTTTTTAGGAGTGAAGCCGCGATGAAAACATTGATTCATGAAATTGGCGTCCTTGATAAACAAGGGAACAGGCACCCGGTCAATTTCAAAAAGGGCTTGAATGTTGTTACCGGCAAGTCATCGACGGGAAAAAGTGCGTTAATTGAAATATTTGACTATTGCTTTGGCAGTGGCGAAAACACCATACCCAAAGGAGTTATTACCAAAAGTGCCGAAATTTATTATGTTGCGCTTTCTGTTAACGAACAAAATATGGTGATTGCGCGTGATCCTCAGATTGCTTCGAAAGGATTTTTTCGTCGTATTGAGGCATTCAATTCTGCCGATATTGTTCGTGATTATTTTAGTAGCAGTTATTTCCGTCCATTAGATGATTTTAAGAAGCATCTAAGGGACTTATTCTTAGATATAGATGATGTCGATGAATCTTTGGCTGCCAGAGCTAATCGGCGGTTTAATCAAAAAGCGCCAACACCATCAATACGCAGCTTTTCATCGTTTATGCTTCAGCATCAAAATCTTGTTGCCAATAAGCATGCGTTATTTTACCGCTTCGATGAAAAGGAAAAGCGAGATCAGGCGATTGAACACACCAAGATATTTTTAGGACTCGTCGATCAAAAATTCTTTCACCTATCACAAGAGAAAGAACGATTAACAGCAGACGTCAGGCTCTTGGAGCGACAGAAAGAAACGAACAAGCGCACCTCTGAGAGCTATAAAAACAAGGTTGGCCCAGTTTTGAGTCAGTTGTATGCGTTGATGGGGTTTCAGAACGAACCTCTATCATTGGAAAAGGTCCTTCGCCACCCACAAGATACTAAAGATCAACTCGACGGCATTATAGTGCCCGAGAAAATTAACCATAATTCCGATGCTGCCACAGAACTATACCATCGGTTGAAACTGGCCCGTAACCAAAAAACGGCCGAATTAAGGAAGTTGCAGCGCCAAGCTGCGTCAATTAATAAACATATTCAAGAAGAAGAGCGGTTTGTTGATAATGTCAAGCAGTTTAGCGCACCTAAGCATGTCCATATATCTACCTCTATCTGTCCGTTTTGTCATACTGAAAAAGACACTTTGCGACAAAGTGCAGAAAAACTTCAGCAGGCCATCACTAAGGTTTCGGGTAACCTTGCACAAGCTCGCCCGATGAAGGCAAAATTTGAATCTTTATTGGTCGATGTGCAACGCAATATTGAGGTTGTTAGTAGAGCATTAACCGAGTTAAGCCAACAAATAACGGAAATTGAAAAAGCAGAAAAGAAGTTGGAAGAACAAAGGAGCCTTTATGAAAGTGTTTTGATGCAGAAGGCTAAGCTATTTGCACTTCTCGACACTCTCAATATGGCCGATGATGCAGATCTTGAGAATCAAATCAAAGATCTAAATGGACAGATAAAGGACATCACTAAAGAGCTTAAAAAATACGATGTACAAAGAGGTTTGGTAAACGCTTCAGCTAAGGTAAATGAATATATGGCTGATATCGGTAATCACTTCGAATTTGAAGCGAGCTATAAGCCTATCAATCTTCACTTCTCATTTGAAACATTCGAGCTATATCATTTGACGCCTGAAAACGAAAAAATTTATTTGCGGTCAATGGGTAGCGGTGCAAACTGGCTGTACTGCCACGTTACGTTGTTTTTGGCCTTGCATAAATACTTTGCTGAACTAGGTGATAAATGCGCCATCCCTTCAATACTGTTTTTAGATCAGCCGACGCAAGTGTATTTTCCTAACTTTAACCGTGATACTTCTGAAAGCTTCGAAGAGCAAAAGAGCCAGGAAGCGAAGCAGCGAACGGAAAAAGAAAGACATGTTGATGAAGATATAAAAGCCGTTGAAAACTTATTCAGCCGACTTTCGATTTACTGCAATGAACTTGAGGTGAATTACGGATTTAGTCCACAAATTATCGTGACAGACCACGCGGACAATTTGACATTGTCTAATGGAGTGTTATTCGAGTCTTTGGTTAATGGTAACAGGTGGCGAATGCGCGGCTTAATTCATCCTATTCAGCCATAATTAGATGCTATGAATCATATGGGAAAGTTACAAGAGCCAAATCAGATTGATGCAGTGTCTCATTAGAACATGTTATGGCTGTTTTAGATGGAAGAGTGTTGCGTATAACAAGTCACTGCTGTCGGACAATTTTTTCGCTGCGCTCCAAATTTGCTGATCTGTAACCACTTTTGTGGACAGAGTTTTCTGTTCATAGAAGAGATTCAGCATGGGACACACCAGAAAGTGAAACTACAATCGTTACACCCTGGCCTACAAGCTTCATGCCTCTAGGCTGGGCAAATATTTTCACATCGTGTCCCTTCGGGGCTGCCATCCTGGTAGTCTTGTTATTCGCAAGCATCTCGCTCACCAGCATTTGGTATTCCAAAATCATGGGGCTCTCCTTGTACGAATAGGGAAAGCCCGGCAGGGATTGCCGGGCATGGTTGTCGTGAAGGAAGGTTTTTCAGGCCGCCATATCAAGTGCCAGCTCAAGCGCTTGTTTCTTGAGCGTGGCACCCTGACCGAACCAGGCTGAGTCCAGCCGGTGATCATCACTGCGCGCCCGTCGCTCGTGATCGACGAACTCGGTGACGGCATTGAGCAGGCCATAAGCAGTCCCGTAAGAAGAGGGCAGATGTGCTCCTCGACCTTCACCATCGAACAGCGCACGGACCTCGCCCATAGCGCGTTCGTTGGATTTCTGCTCGACCTGCTCCGGGCGCGGCTGGAACAGCGTGCGGATGAATTTCTCCGCTTCCGACTGCTTTACCTTGCGCTCGCTGAGTGTCTTCAAGCTGTACATGAAGTCGTCCCAGGCGGATACGGAAATGCCCAGTTGCTTCTTCACAGCTTCCGCATCGAACACGCAGCGATGTGACACTTTCACGCACTGCGACTGGCCATTGAGCGCCACGGCCAGAGTGTTGTTGCACACCACCCGGACACTGGTGAACTGCGCCGTGGTCGCCATGGTGCCGTCGCAGGCGGTGGCCAGCAGGACATAGGCATCGGTGCGATCACTCCCCTTGAGCACGCCGCTCTGGCCGGTTCTGGCCAGCGCCCATATCTTGCGACCACCTTTGAGGCTGCCAGCAGTCTCCAGCTCGAAGCCGGACTTCTCGGTGAGGTCGCGGTAGAACTCCATGATCTCCCGGGGCTGCACCACCTGATAGCGCTGGCTGACGACAGACAGAGGATCGTGGGTGTCGGAGCGGTACAGCACCTTGTTATCATCGAAGGTGAGGATCTCGCCCAGATGGCTCTTGTTGCCATTGATGAATCGCACCGGGGTTTCGTGGATGGTCCAGTCCAGACCGGCTTGCTCCATCCAGACCTCCAGCGGCTGTTTCTCCGTCAGCTTGTTGCCGAGGCCATGCCAGGGCGTGCGGCCAACAAAGGCCATTTGTTGAACTTGATGTGCCATGGTGAATCTCCTGAAACAGGCGACCAGCAACGACGGATACCCAGCATGGCAGGGCATCACGACGAAATTGGTCGCATTGGGGAAAAGAGAAGGTCAGATCCAGCCGCGTTCGGCCAGGCTGACCCAGTGGGTTTGAGATACGACAAAGTGATCCAGCACCCGTACGTCGACGAGGCTGAGTGCATCGGTCAGACGCCGGGTAATAGAGCGATCCGCCTCGGACGGCTCGGCGCACCCGGACGGGTGGTTGTGCGAGAAGATCACGGCAGCCGCGTTGTGCTCCAGCGCCCGCTGCACCACGACTCTGGGATAGACGGCAGCGCCATCAATGGTGCCGGTGAACATCCGCTCGAAGCTGATCACCTGGTGTTTGTTATTGAGGAACAGCACTCCGAAGTGCTCGTTCTTCTCCTTCGCCAGTGACAACTGCAGGAAGCGGGCAGCGTCGTCTGGCTTGGTCAGGTTCTCCTGCCCGGCAAGGTTCTCCAGCAGGATGTCGGCAGCGATCTGCACCAGAGTATCCGGGCTGACGTAGCCACGGACTCGGTACAAGCCCTGATCGTTCTTGATGTAAGGCGTCTTGGCCATAAGGTCCTCCAGACGGCATAAAGCCCGCTCAAGGCGGGCTCATAGATTGATGGGGTAGAAAGAGATGTGTCTGTCGGCTGGGAGCGACAGAATCAGTCAGTGTCGACGCTGAAGGTGTGTGCGCATTCCATACACTCGAAGCTGTCCAGAACATTCTCGTCCAGAAAGTCACCTAACGCGGCTCCAGCAGTGCCGCCGGCAATAGCACCGACGACACCGCTGAGAATTGCGCCTGCAACACCGCCTGCGGCGGCCCCGCCTGGGCCGGCGAAAGAACCGACAACGGCGCCTAAGCGGGCACCAGATGAAGCGGCAGATAGAGCACTAGCCGCGCCAGCAACCGTACCTACTGACGTGCAGACCTTGCGGCCTGTGTGATTGGCTGCGATCCGGGTGGATCTGCAGCTGGGGCATTGAAGAAACATATGGTCCTCCTGAATTGGATATGCGCCGGGCAGGCCGAGGCGCATGAGATGGGAGATTGGCCAGCCTCAGGAGCGTGATATGTATTCGAATAATCGTGGGATGATGGTTGGGAGAGCGTCTCGTGGGTTTGCTGAGCTAAATCGGCGGAATGTACTTACGAGAGCCTCCTGGTTCGGGATTGCCCGGGCCTGGCCGGATTTAGCTGTGTGAGATATTCGCTATATCGCTGTAAGCTGCTGATGTGGTTAGTATTGGAAGCAAATATAAGTCGATGAGGCCGGGATAATCGTTGGGATTATGTCGACGTTTCTAATGAATAAAGATGTTAAGCGCAAATCAGGAATCAGCGCATGAATGATGAAGAGTATATAAGCTCAAGGGTCGATGACCAAATAGGCTGGTATGACCGAAAGAGTCAAGCGGCCCAAAGATGGTTTAAGTTGCTTAGAGGGACTGAAATAGTTGCCGCTGCCGCCATTCCATTGATAGCCGGCTTCGCCGCAGATCCCTTCCCAGTTACTTTAGTTTTAGGGCTTTTAGGTGCATCCATTGCTGTGATTTCAGCGGCGATTAGCTTAAATCAATTTCAAGAAAACTGGACTGAATATAGGACTACGTGTGAATCCTTGAAGCACGAAAAATTTCTATATATGACGAAGGCCGAACCGTATCACGAAGAAGAGCCATTTCGTCTTTTTGTCCAAAGAGTAGAAAGCCTAATCTCTAAAGAAAATAGTGCTTGGTCTCAATACACTCAAGCAAGCATAGAAAATACAAAACCTAACGGCGGGAAAAATCAAGATGGCTAATGGTTTACTCTCTGGTCTTGGTGTGGTGAAGAGAAAAGTGTTCGTAAGCTATCATCATGGCAATGACCGCGCCTACTATGATGCGTTCATTAATGCATTTTCAAATACATATGATGTTATCCATGACAATTCCGTAGAGCGGGCTGTTAATAGCGACAACACAGATTACGTTATTCGAAAAATTAGAGAAAACTACATCACCGGCAGCTCGTGTACGATTGTGCTTTGTGGCCCACAAACACCTTGGCGCAAATTTGTAGATTGGGAAATAAAAGTCACACTGGACAAGCAGCACGCACTGATTGGTGTGAATTTACCTACAAATCCACTGAATGCAGATAATAAATATACTGTTCCAGATAGGCTTTGCGACAATATTCAATCTGGATTCGCGGTTTGGGTTGATTGGTCCACATTCACCCAAAGCCATGAGGCAGTGCGGCAATACATCGAAATAGCGAAATCAAAGTCTACGCAACTTGTAGACAACAGCCGCGCTTTGCGGCAACGGAATGGATAAGCGCTTAACAAGCGCGTCAATTAGGACGCTGTAGTTCCCCCGATTTAGTGGACACCTTCTCCTATCCAAGGAGGTGTGGAAATGCCGAAGTACAACAATCCGAGAAAGACTTGGCGGTATGCGGTTGCGATCAACCAAAATGAACAAAGACTACCTTGAATATTTAGCAAACAGTGAATTTACACAGAAATTTGTTAAAGACAAAGCTCAGGGAATGGCAATCCAGCACCTATCTATTATTGATTATGCAAAATGTCCGCTTCCCGTTCCGCCAAAGGAAGAGCAGAACGAAATCGTCCGCCGCGTGGAAGAACTCTTTGCCTTCGCCGATACCATCGAACAGAAAGCTGCTGCGGCACTGGACCGGGTGGATAACCTCACTCAGTCGATATTGGCCAAAGCCTTCCGGGGTGAACTGACCGCCGACTGGCGTGCTGCCAACCCGGATTTAATCAGTGGGGAAAACTCCGCTGAAGCCTTGCTGGCGAAGATTCAGACTGAGCGCGAGGCGTTAAAGAAGCAGCCTAAGAAGCAAGCTGCGGCAAGGAAAAAAGCCTGATGCGGTTACTGTCGTTGACGCTAAGCGGTCAATATAAAGGCCTGAAGGACCAGACCTTTAACTTTGAATCAGCCCAAGCCAACATCGTTGCCTTTATCGGCTTGAATGGGGCTGGCAAGTCCCGAACAGGCTGTTCTATCGTGGGGGGATTACCCCTCGACGTATCCAGCTTAAACCGAACCACGAAGCCGCAGCGAGTTGAATACAACGGACGCTGAACTCAGACTCATCGCCAGGGCTGCAAACATGGGTGATAGAAGCAACCCGGCAAACGGGTACAGGACGCCAGCAGCCAGTGGAACGCCTAACGCATTATAAATGAACGCAAAACCAAGGTTCTGCTTCATATTGAGAACAGTCTTGTTTGACAGGTCCCGGGCAATCGAGATACCCCGCAGGTCTCCTTTTACCAAGGTGATTTGCGCACTGTTCATCGCTACGTCCGTCCCGGTTCCCATAGCGATACCGACATTCGCCTTGGCCAGTGCCGGGGCATCGTTGATGCCGTCGCCCGCCATCGCAACGATGCAACCTTCTGATTGAAGCTTATCAACCAGATTCAGCTTGTCGGCCGGTTTCACTTCGCCATGAACTTCGTCTATGCCTAGTTGTTCGGCGACCGCTTTTGCCGTTGAAATACCGTCACCAGTAGCCATGATGACCCTGATTCCCGCGGCCTTGAGCGCCTGTACCGCTTCAGGGGTGCTCTGTTTGATGGGGTCGGAAACGGCGAGTAGGCCGACCAGTGTGCCGTCAACCGCCAGGTACATCACACTCGCACCCTTTGTCCTCCATCCCTCAGCGGTGGCAGCCAGGCCATCAACATTGACGTTATCCTGCTGCATGAACGCAGTGTTGCCCAACAGCAGTGTTTTGCCTTCAACCTTGCCCCGTACGCCTATGCCGCTACCAGAGTCAAAGTCGTCCACTGGGCTGAGCACCAAATTACGTTCGCGCGCAGCGCTGACAATAGCGTCAGCCAAAGGATGCTCGCTGCCTTGATCGAGGCTGGCAGCCAGGCGCAAGATTTCATCGGCGTCCAACTCGCCAGCGGAAACAGCCTGATCGAATGCTGGTCGGCCTTCTGTCAAGGTGCCGGTCTTGTCTACGATGAGCGTATCGACTTTGCGCAGATTTTCTATTGCTGCTGCATCACGAAACAGAACACCCTTGGTTGCGCCTCGTCCGGTAGCAACCATGACTGACATGGGCGTTGCGAGCCCCAGCGCACAAGGGCAAGCGATGATCAGAACAGCGACCGCATTGATCAGGCCATAGACCCAGCTTGGCTGCGGGCCGAACATGCCCCACACGACCAAGGTGAGGATGGCGATGGCTACCACCGCCATGACAAAGTAACCCGCCACCAAATCAGCCATCCGTTGCATCGGCGCCCGAGAGCGTTGGGCCTGAGCCACCAACTGGACAATTTGTGACAACACAGTGGCCGAGCCGACTTTCTCCGCCCGGATCACAAGTGCACCAGAGGTGTTCATCGTTGCCCCTATGACCTTGTCACCCGGGCGCTTGCTGATGGGTAACGATTCACCAGTCAACATGGATTCATCGAGAGAACTTGCACCCTCTTCAACAATGCCATCGACAGGAACTTTCTCACCGGGACGTACGCGTAAACGATCACCTTCATGCACATGCGTCAGCGGTACATCTTCTTCTGTTCCGTCTGCATTGATACGGCGGGCCGTCTTGGGCGCCAGACCGAGCAATGACCGGACGGCAGCGGATGTCTGGGAACGCGCGCGAAGCTCCAGCATCTGACCAAACAGCGTAAGGGAAATGATCACCACTGCGGCTTCGAAATAAACCGCCACACGCCCCATGGACATGAATGTTTCCGGAAATATACCGGGAGCTACGGTTGCCAGCGTGCTGTAGACGAAGGCGGCACCGGTACCCAAGCCGATCAGCGTCCACATGTTGGGACTGCGGTTGACCACTGATTGCCAACCCCGTACGAAGAACGGCTGTCCGGCCCACAGCACCACGGGAAGCGACAGTACAAGCTCTATCCACGTTTGCGTCGCCATCTCGAACCAGCCAAGCTGTGGCCCAAACATGGCAAGCACCGTGACAATGACGGTAAAAGGCAATGTCCACCAGAATCGCCTGGAAAAATCGTCCAGCTCGGGATTGTCATCTTCCAGACTGGGCATCAGGGGTTCAAGTGCCATGCCGCATTTAGGGCAGGTTCCGGGGTTGTCCTGACGTATTTCCGGATGCATCGGGCACGTATAAATTGTGCCTTTGACCGCTTCCGAGGGAGGTGGCGAGGTTGGTGAAAGAAACTTCTCAGGGTCATGCTGGAATCTATTCATGCATTTGGTGCTGCAGAAGTAGTAAGTTTTACCCGCATGCTCAACATGCTGGGCAGAGTCTGCCGTTACACCCATGCCGCAGACCGGGTCTGTAAGCCCTGAGCCCGTGTGGGAGGGTGTATGGTGATGACAATGAGACTCAGAATTATCGTGAACCATGGATAAGCACCTTTTCAAATAAGCAGGCAGTTTGCGCCGCGTTTTTTGCGGCTTCTTAAAGGAGGAGATTACATGAATCATGATGCCATAAACTTATTAGTTAAAGGGGTAAGCGGATTAAATGGTTGATCTTACCTTTGCATGAGAGTGAGACAGACCGGCATCTCATCGGATTATCTGGTTGATGCTTCACCTACTGCTGGTGCATGTTTCCTTCGCTAATTCCAGCAAGAACCCCACACGCCTCAACTTCCCGGTCATCGTTGCAACTCGCTCTCAGTGAAACGAGTTGTTTCTCAAGCGCTTGCAGAGCGGTTATCTGCGACCGCACATGAGAGATGTGATCATCGAGCAAGGCGTTGACGGCGGTACAAGGCTGATGAGGGTCGTCCTGATAGCTCTGTAGTTCGTGAATCTCAGCCAGTGACAGGCCCAGGATTCTGCAGCGACGGATGAAGGCCAGCCCCTCACCATGCTTCTCGGTATAGACACGGTAACCGTTGTCCTGCCGATCAGGCGGCGGCAACAAGCCCTGCTGTTCATAGAAGCGGATCGTCTGTGTTTCGACCCCTACCAACTGCGCCAACTGACCAATGCGCATCAGCCTCCTCCCCAACGGATTCTTTACTCTATTGACCTTATAGTAGCTTTATAGTTTTAAATGGTACCACAACATTGTTCAAGTGGAGTCGTATCATGAGCAAATCCTGTGGTGGCGCCTGTGGCGGTGATGCAACGTCCGCAGCGGATACCGATATACAGGCCTCCTCCGAGGCGCCAGGGAGATGGGTCAGTGTTTATGCCGTGCCGAAGATGGACTGTCCATCAGAAGAACGAATGATTCGCCTAGCCCTGAACGGCTTTGAGGAGATTCGGGCGCTGTCCTTCGACTTGTCGAACCGCCGGCTGAAGGTCGTGCATGACGGCGAGGTCGAGCCCGTCACCTCGAAACTGAAGACCTTGGGGCTAGGCGCCTCGCTTCAGGAAACCGTCGCTGCAAATCCGGAGACCATCAAGGCCGCCGAGTTTTCGGCAGCTTCTGCTAAGCAAGAATCCGGGACCCTGCGCTGGTTGCTCGGCATCAATGCACTTCTGTTCGTGGTGGAAATGACTGCCGGTCTGATCGCCCAGTCCACCGGCCTGATTGGAGAATCCCTGGACAATTTTGCCGATGCGGCGGTGTACGGGCTTGCCCTTTATGCGGTTGGACATAGCGTGAAAATGCAGGTACGTGCCGCGCATCTTGCTGGTGTACTGCAACTGATCTTGGCTGTGGGCGTGCTCGTAGAGGTGGTGAGACGCTTTGTATTCGGTAGTGAGCCTGAATCGCTGGTGATGATGGCTATCGCATTCGTCGCATTGATTGCCAATACCAGTTGTCTGCTGCTCATATCCAAACATCGGGAAGGCGGGGCGCACATGAAGGCAAGCTGGATATTCTCGGCCAACGACGTGGTGATCAACCTGGGGGTCATCACCGCCGGCGCCCTGGTCGCGTGGACCGGTTCCAATTATCCGGATCTGATTATCGGCACCATCGCGGGGGGCATTGTACTTAACGGTGCCAGACGCATTTTGGCGTTGAAGGGTTAAATAATGCTCATTATTGGCAAAAAGCTCTCGCCGTATGCCCTATTGTCCATATCGGGCCTGCTGGCAGCGTCTGATCAGGCTGTAAAGTGGCTGGTGCAGCAATCAATGGCCTATGGCGAGTATGTTTCGGTGACCCCGTTCTTTAACTGGGTGCACCTATGGAACACCGGTGCCGCATTCAGTCTTTTTGCGAATGGTGGAGGCTGGCAGCGCTACTTTTTTATCGGAATCGCGGTAGTGGTCTCGATTTTTCTGATCAAGCTGATCCTTGAAAATCGTCATAAAGGAGAAGCCATCGCTTACAGTCTTATCCTCGGTGGCGCCATGGGCAACCTGATTGACCGGGTCTTTCGCGGCTATGTTGTGGATTCCTTTGATTTCTATTGGCGAGACTGGCATTGGCCGGCCTTCAACCTGGCTGATATTGCAATTGTCCTCGGTGCCTTACTTTTCGTTTCCAGCAGCTTGTTGGGTAAAAAAGCAAACACCAATGCCGAGCCGGATGGATCTGACTGACACCTACGCCTATACAACACCATGACCGAACTTCCCGACAACATCCTTCACCTGCCGCAATACCAAGTACTGGGCTGCAAATCAACCGACGACGAAATGCACTTCCAGGTGGACGTGCCCGATCCCATCGCCTGCGAGGAATGCGGCGTGCAGGGTGAGTTCGTACGGTTCGGCAAGCGTGACGTTCCCTATCGTGATCTGCCCATCCACGGCAAGCGGGTCACTCTCTGGGTGGTCCGCCGCCGATACACCTGCCGGGCCTGCAAGACAACATTCAGGCCCCAGCTACCGGAGATGGTGGACGGATTCCGTATGACACTGCGGCTGCATGAGTACGTGGAGAAGGAATCCTTCAACCACCCCTACACCTTTGTGGCGGCACAGACCGGCCTGGACGAGAAGACGGTGCGCGACATCTTCAACGCCCGCGCCGAGTTCCTGGGGCGCTGGCACCGCTTCGAGACGCCCCGCATCCTGGGCATTGACGAGCTATACCTGAACAAGCGCTACCGCTGCATTCTGACCAACATTGAGGAGCGAACCCTGCTCGACCTGCTGGCCACCCGCCGCCAGGACGTGGTGACCAACAGACGCCTAGTTATACTCGGTACCCATAACCCGGGTCAGAATTGGATGGAAACCCTGGGTCAGTTTTGGATGGCAATCAACATGGGGGGGCATGCTCAGTGCTTTGGTATTGACATTGTTGGTATTGCCGGCGGTTTATTTGCTTTGGAAGCAGGGCAAGGTAGATGAATAGCTGGACGAAGAACTTACAAGGCCATTACAGCAATGTAATGAACGAGTCACCTTACCGTCAGGTACCCAGCCCTAGGATAGGCCGGATGTTTTCCTATGATCGGCACTTTGCTTTTTTTCATACGTAAGCTGGCGGACAGACAATTGATCGGTACCGACCGAGACAAATACAGCCAGATTCAGGGTGATTGAAATATTGAAAATCAAAAGTGGAAGACTGTTAAAAATTGCTTGACCTGTGTCTTGGACACAGGTGTAAGGTGACAAAAAGCCGGACAAATTCTTTGGATTTTCTCTCGGGTTTAGAACTGATGATTGACTCATATCAAGGCAAGGAACAGATCTTCGGGGTTAATCTGAATCCTGCGATAGTCAGACTGAGCTGCGAGGAGGGCTGTGTGAAAGTTATCGAAATGGCCAGGCGTTTAGGGGTTACGGCCGATACCGTGCGGTTTTATACCCGGATCAAGATTCTGAAACCGGGTAAGAACAAAGCCAATGGATATCGGGAATACAGCGAAAAGGATTACAACCGCTTGCGATTCGTGCTGAGTGCACGGCAACTGGGCTTTTCCGTTGAGGATATTCAGGAAATTTTGAACCACGCGGATAAGAAGAAATCGCCTTGCCCGACGGTGCGCAGCTTGATTGACCAACGCCTGAATGAAACTGAACAACGGTTCGCGGAGACTCTGCAACTCCGGGAACGCATGCAGCAGGCCGTGGTTGAGTGGAGCCAAAAGCCAGATAAGGTGCCGACTGGCCATATGATCTGTCACCTGATTGAAGAGTTTGCCCAGTAAATCAACATAGAGGATTTGCCATGAATACACAGAAATTCGAGAGCCCTACTCATCACCGGGGCGGCTGCTGTTGCGCCAGCAAGTCATCCACTGCAGCTAACACTCGGAGCAGTGTTGACTCAGATAGCGATATCCCGCTGCAGCGGCTACAGGTGCAGGGCGCAACGTGCGGTGGTTGTGTAAGAAGCATTGAGCAAACGCTACGCTCTGTTTCCGGCGTAAGCGATGCGTGTATGGATCTGGCGACGGGTGTCGCTTCGGTCGTTGGCATGGTCGAGTCTAACGCTCTGATAGAGGCGTTGGATCGAGCGGGTTTTCCTTCGACCCAAATCAATTAGTTTATGGCTGATGGTTGGAGTAATTAGCAGTTGGTAAGCCTAAGCATGTTACAGGCGTGAAATCTGGTTTGTTAGCTGCTTAATAAATTGAAAAGAGATTACCCCTTCCGTAAAAAATGGTCTGAAAATTGGAGAAATACATGGATCACCCCACAACTTCTCCTTCGTCGAAATCAGTCAACAGCCCGATGAGCAAGTCCGTTCAACTGATAGTGCCTGGCATGGGGAGTAACCACTGCGCTGGTCTGATCACCACTTCGGTTGAGCGGCTGCCGGGTATCATCAACCTCACCACTAATATCGCCAATCACCGTGTCGAGGTTGAATTCGACGCCAACCTGACCAGCGACAACCAGATCCGAGGCGCCATTGAAAAAGCTGGCTACGACGTGACCAGCACGACATCTGCAACACCGGAGACCGGAGGTGAGGCCAGTCTCACTGTCCCCGGCATGGGCAGCGATCATTGTGCCGGACTGGTCTCCAGCTCCATCAAGCGTCTCGCCGGCATCACTGACATTTCCACCAACATTGCCAATCACAAGGTGACGGTTCGTTTTGATGTGGCAACGGTGGATGCGGAAAGAATCAAAGTCGCCATTGAGAAGGCGGGATACGAAGTGGCAGGCGTCAGCGAAAACCGGGCGCAAGCGGACACGGAAGCGGATGAAGCCGTCGAGGAACGCTACCTCGACCAGGCATGGAAACGCCTGTGGTTCGCTGCCATACCCACGACCCTGATCATGGTCCTGATGATGATCCACATGTTCTGGATCCCGGTGCCAGGCTATCTGATTCTGGTTGCGCTGCTCGCCTTTCCCGTTGTGTTCCTTCAAGGTGGTTGGGCTACTCACCGCTCGTCCTGGCGTTCCCTCACCAACCGTACCGCGAACATGGACGTGCTGATTTCCATGGGCAGCCTGCCCCCGTATTTAATCGGCCTTGTGGGTTTCGTCTACCCGATGACTTCCTTTATCGAGATGGCAGCCACCATCATGACCTTCCATATGCTCGGCCGCTATCTGGAAACCCGGGCCAAGGGGCGGGCCTCACAGGCGATTAAAAAGCTGCTCAAGCTGGGCGCCAAATCCGCCTCGGTGTTGCGGGACGGGCAGGAAATTGACGTACCGGTGGCTGAGCTCCGGGTGGGAGACATCATGGTGGTCCGGCCCGGCGCCAAGGTGCCCACCGACGGCGAAATCGTCGAGGGCAATAGTCATCTTGATGAGTCCATCGCTACAGGCGAATCTGTCCCAGTCGAAAAAGGACCAGGAGACACAGTTATTGGTGCCACGATCAATAAAGAGGGAATGCTGCAGGTACGTGCCACCAGGGTTGGTGCCGACACCTTCCTTTCCCAGGTGATTCGGCTGGTGGAGCAGGCCCAGGGATCCAAGGTACCCATCCAGGAATTCGCGGACAAGGTGACCGCGAAGTTTGTCCCGGCAGTCATCCTGATTAGCTTGGCGAGCTTGGCTGCATGGCTGCTGTTTCCGGATACGCTACGCCCCATTCTTTACTGGGGTGCCGGATTTCTACCATGGGTAAACCCGGAACTGTCGCCATTGATGGCGGGCATTCTGTCTGCCGTGGCTGTACTGGTTATCGCCTGTCCCTGTGCCCTGGGGCTCGCTACCCCTACCGCCATCATGGTGGGTTCGGGACTGGGCGCAGAATCCGGGGTGCTGATCCGCTCCGGCGAAGCCATTCAGTCCCTCAAGGACATCAAGGCCGTGGTCCTCGACAAGACCGGTACCATCACCAAAGGCGAACCCGCGCTCACCGACGTGATTGCCACCGCTGGCTTCAACGAGTCTGATGTGCTCCGATTCGCGGCGTCGGTGGAAGCCGGCTCCGAGCACCCCTTGGGACAGGCCATCGTGACCGGCGCCCGGGACAAGGGCCTGGATGTTCCCACCGTCGCCGACTTCCGCGCCATTACCGCCCGCGGGGTGGAAGGCCGCGTCGACGACCAACTCATTCGCGTCGGCAGCCGCCGGCTCCTCAATGAAGCGGACATCGAGCTGGGCGACCTCGAAGAGGCGATGGTTCGGCTGGAAAATGAGGGCAAGACCGCCATGCTGGTGGCCGCCGGCGATCGTGCCGCCGGCATTGTCGCTGTGGCCGACACCATCAAGGAAGATTCGAAAGCCGCCATTGCCGCGCTTCATGCGTTAGGCATTCACACCGTAATGATCACCGGCGACAACGAACGCACTGCCCGCCACGTGGCGAATCAGGTAGGGATAGACGAGGTACTGGCGGGCGTACTGCCGGAAGGCAAGGTGGATGCCATCAAGCGGCTGCAGGAAAAATACGGCCAGCTCGTGGCCATGGTGGGCGATGGCATCAACGACGCCCCGGCGCTGAAACAAGCCAATGTGGGCATCGCCATCGGCGCCGGGGCGGACGTGGCCATCGAGGCGGCGGATGTCACCCTGGTGAAGGGCGAACTGTCCAAGGTGGTAGAGGCGATTCGCCTCTCCCGCGCCACCTTCCGCAAGATCGTCGAAAACCTGTTCTGGGCCTGGTTCTACAACGTGGCGGCCATCCCCATTGCCGCGGTGGGTTTGCTCCATCCCATGATCGGGGTGATCGCTATGACCACCAGCTCTCTGTCAGTGATCGGCAACTCTTTGCGTCTCAAGCGGGTAAAACTGAATGTAGATAAGTAATCTGACAACCGATAAACAGTGTCGCCCAATAGGCGGAACATTTCAATTTTATTAGTGAGGTGTGACATGGCAACCCAAAAATCATCATTCTGGTTGACCCCAAAAGGCCTCGCCGCCCTGGGTTTAATTGCAGCAGCAAGCTATTTCCTCTTGATCGAGCACCGGCAACACGTCTGGCAGTTTTTGCCTTTCTTGATTCTCTTAGCCTGTCCGTTTATGCATCTGTTTATGCACGGGGGGCATGGTGGACATGGCCAGCACGAGGATGAATCCGACAAGGCTGCCTATCAGCGTGGGCTGGAAGATGGTCGCAAAGAAAATGAGTATCATCACTAACAGAATATTAACAGGTGAAAAGCTATGCACGGTGAATCTGCTTACGGCCTCTGGACGCTGGTGATACTCAATTCGGCGATATTTATCTTCTTTGCCTTCAGCTTTACCAAGCCGCAAACCAAAACCGATTGGCGAAGCTTTGGCGCTTTCTCGGCGTTTGTTATTGCCCTATTTACTGAGATGTATGGCTTTCCATTAACCATTTATTTTCTCTCCGGCTGGTTGGCGGAAAAATATCCTGGCATTGATTTTCTGTCCCACGAAAACGGCCACCTGTTGCACACGTTGCTTGGTTTTGAAGGTAATCCACATTGGGATCCGCTGCATATCGCCAGTAATGTTCTGATCGTTTTGGGTTTCTTTTTGCTGGCCTCGGCGTGGGGTGTACTGCACAAGGCGCAGCAGACCCGGTCGCTGGCGACCACAGGCTGGTATGCCCGCTGTCGTCATCCGCAATACATTGCTTTTATTCTGATTATGTTCGGCTTCCTGTTGCAGTGGCCAACCATTCCAACGCTCGTGATGTTCCCGATACTGGTAGTGGTCTACGTGCGACTCGCTAAGCGAGAGGAGCGGATGGCGCTGGAAGAATTTGGCGAAATATATCGCCATTATATGGAATCTACGCCAGCGTGGATTCCGAAATTTAAAATCAATGAACCTGAAACTGTCTGAGGATAAAACAATGAAAAATTTAATGTCAGCACTCGCTATTTCCGCATTATTGGCATCTCCAGTCTTCGCCGAAGGTGAGCATCAACATGACGGTGACCCGAACACACAGGGTAAGCAAGGCAGCATGATGATGAGCCATGAGCGAATGATGCCAATGATGCAAGAACACAAAAAATCCATGGAGCGCCTGATGGGTCAGCTGAAAAAGGAAGCAGACCAAGGCAAACGGGATGAACTCATCGAAGCACATATGAAAGAGATGCAGCAATGCATGATGACGCTAAATCAGGGTGAAGGCGACATGGCATCCAGCTCTACCGAAGAGCGCATGAAAATGATGGAAGAGCGTATGGGGATGATGCAGATGATGATGGGGCAGATGATGGACAACATGGTCGAAGCTCGCAAGAGTCGTCCTAAACACATTAAGAAATAAGCAAAGCGGACTATTGATCGTTAGTAATCGATAATTTGGAGAAAGTGGTGGCAGAGCATCGATTAGGAATCAATCCAGGTTTTCTAGCGAAGCACACCTTAAGTTTACGTGGGGTGAATGAAAGCAACGCGCATGCTATCACAGTGGAGTTGGATGGACTTCCTTGTGTTGACCGTGTTTGGCTGAACATGACGAAAGGTAATCTCAAAATCGCCTATGACGCCTCTCACCATAATATCGATGAAATGATAGCCATTGTCGAAAAGCATGGCGCGGTAATTAAAGACAATTGGTGGAGTCGCACCAAGCTGGGTTGGCAACGGCAGACAGATAAAAATATCAAGGATAACGCCAAGCATGAAGCGCATTGTTGCAACAAGATGCCGCCTCAGTAGAGGAAATCGAAATGGGCAAAAAAGAACATCGGCTAGGCGTATCAGAAATCAATCTTGTGGTGCGCCATTTGAAACTGGCACCTGTCGATCAGAACAACCTGCAAGCGATGGTTGCTGAGGTCGATCAGCTTTACGGACTCGACGCCATTTCCTTTGACGAAAAAAGTCATGTTCTGAATCTTGCTTATGACGCCACCAGGATTCGTCTGGATGGTATCGAAGATGTGTTGAAAAAGCATGGCGTCGAAGTAAGTCATGATTGGTGGACGCACTTTAAGGAAGGCTATTACAAATGTATCGATGGGAATGTTAAAGACAACGCCAACCACGAACCTTGGAGCTGTCATCAAATTCCCTTGGCCGCTGGCCGCAAGCGCTAGTGTATACCTCCATGGTTTATGTCGATAAACAGAGAATTGCATTTTTAAGCATCCTGCATACCTTGCACCGAAAGCCCAGACAGGGGGCTTAACTTTTATTTAAAGGAGTCCTGAATGGACGAAAAAGACGCTCGTTCGACACAGTACGACGAAGGTAGCCTCACTCTATCAGGTACGGTAATGCTCGGTACTGGGGTGATGATCGGGGCGGGAATATTCGCGCTAACCGGTCAAATGGCAGAGATGACTGGTGCATTATTCCCACTGGCATTTCTCGCGGCCGCTATCATCGTTGGTTTCAGCGCTTACTCCTACATCAAAATGTCCAATGCCTACCCATCAGCAGGGGGGATTGGCATGTATTTGCATAAGGCCTATGGCGACCGGTTGCCCACTGCATTTAATGCGCTACTAATGTATTTTTCGATGGTCATCGCTCAGAGCTTTCTTGCGCGCACGTTCGGTTCCTACACCATGCAATTGTTTGGCGGTGACCCATCAGGACAAATGACGCCTATACTCGGCGTCTCCCTAATTCTGGCGGCGTTCATTGTGAACCTGCTGGGTAATCGGCTGATTCAAGGGGTTGCAGGGTTTATCGGTCTACTGAAAATTGGCGGGATCCTGATTTTTGGCCTCGTAGGCATCTGGTTAGCTGATAGCCTGGCAGTGGACTTTGACCATGTAAGCGAGACCGGTTCAGCTAGTAATTTCCTCGGTGCCACAGCGCTGGGGATTCTGGCATTCAAAGGCTTTACCACGATTACCAATAGTGGTTCCGAGGTGATCGATCCACACCGCAATGTTGGTCGCGCGATTGTTATTTCGATTGCTGCTTGTGTCGTCATCTATACATTGGTTGGTTTTTCGGTGGCCAGTAACCTCTCACTCAGTGAGATTATCGAGACCCGTGATTATTCCCTGGCTGCAGCCGCTCGACCCGCACTCGGTGAGTATGGCGTGTGGTTCACTGTTGCGATTGCCATGCTTGCGACGGCGGGTGGGATTCTTGCCAGTGTTTTTGCGGTCTCCAGGATGCTCGCGATGCTAACAGAGATGAAGTTGGTGCCTCACCGACACTTCGGTATGCCTGGCAGCATTCAGAAACATACATTGGTATACACCGTGGTACTCGGTCTTGTGCTCACAGCGTTTTTTGATCTTTCCCGTATAGCAGCACTTGGCATCGTTTTCTATCTAGTGATGGATATCGCCATTCATTGGGGTGTTCTGCGCTACTTGTTGGACGATGTTAAAGCTAAAAGCTGGGTTCCCGTCACTGCGATTATATTAGATTTGCTTGCACTAAGCGGGTTTGTTTGGGTGAAGTTGAATTCAGACCCATTTGTGTTGGGTGTGGCCGTTGTCACAATGATGCTAATCGCTATCGGCGAGCAACTATTTCTGGGATCTAAAAAACGAAAGCAGGTTGTGCACCTGAGTCAGGATAATGAACATCACCATTAAAAATGGTGGTGGAGAAAGCCTGCTGGCCACTGAAAGAAAGGCAATGGCTAAATTTTGTTGTTCAGGAAATGCTAATGGATCAAATTAACACACTTAAGGTGATCGACATGGGCATCGACACCCACCAGGAACCGGTGGTGTATATGCGCAGTGATTGTCACATCTGCCGCTCTGAAGGTTTCACTGCCAACAGCCGTGTCATGCTGCGGTACGGGGAAAACAGCGTTATCGCCACGCTGAATGTGGTGGACGAACAGGTACTGAGTTCCGGGAGTGCAGGGTTGTCTAAAAGTGCCATGCAGCGCTTGGACGTCGATGATGGCGCCGCGGTTAGTGTCGACCACGCACCGGTAGTGACATCACTTGCCGCCGTGCGCAAAAAAATCTTTGGACACAAACTCAGTGATCAAGAGATTACCGCTATTGTCGAGGACATCGGCGACCACCGCTATTCGGATATCGAAATCGCCAGCTTCCTCAGTGTGTGCGCGGGTAGCCGTTTAGACGTAGATGAAATCATCAGTCTCACCCAGGCCATGGTGGCCTGTGGTAAGCGGCTGAACTGGCCAGACGAAGCCATGGTTCTTGATAAACACTGCATCGGTGGGCTGCCGGGCAACCGCACCACACCGCTCGTGGTGTCCATTGTCAGCGCTGCGGGACTCACCATCCCTAAAACCTCCTCGCGGGCGATCACCTCTCCCGCCGGTACTGCGGACACTATGGAGGCACTGACTACCGTCAATCTGGAGCTCAATGAGATTCAACGTGTAGTGGCTGAGACCCATGCCTGTCTTGTTTGGGGTGGCGCTGTCAACCTGAGTCCGGCCGACGATTTGTTGATTCGCATTGAACGGGCCCTGGATTTGGATGGTGAAGGGCAGTTGATCGCCTCGGTTTTATCAAAAAAAATCGCTGCCGGTTCCACTCATGCGGTGATAGATATTCCCGTCGGCCCCACCGCTAAAGTGCGTTCCCAGAACGACGCCGATCGCCTTTCCTCACTCTTTACCCAGGTGGGAGCCGCCTGTGGTATTCAAATTCGCTGCCTTATTACGGATGGTAGTCAGCCGGTTGGGCGTGGTATCGGCCCGGTAGAAGAAGCGCGGGATGTGCTGGCAGTATTGCAGCGCGAGCACAGTGCACCACAGGATCTTCGGGAGCGTGCCTTGTTTCTGGCTGCACATCTGTTTTCACTTGCTTATCAAGAGCGTTATGAACAAGGGCTGGAAAGAGCGATCGCGATTTTGGATGAAGGTAAAGCCTGGCAGCAGTTCCAGCGCATTTTGGCCGCGCAGGGTGGGATGAAAGGCCTGCCTGACGCCAGCTACCAACATACCGAAGCGGCCACAGCAGCGGGCACACTTACCGCTATCGACAATCGTCAACTCGCGCGTCTGGCGAAGCTGGCAGGCGCTCCGGCGACAGCGGCTGCGGGGTTGCGTCTACATGCTCGAGTCGGCGACAAGGTCACCGTCGGACAACCTTTATTTACGCTCTGTTCCGATACGATCGGAGAGCAACAGTATGCGATGGCGTTTTATCGCCAATCGACAATTTTTACGGTCGAGAAGGAACGATGAGCGAGGCGATGGCTGTGAAAGATAAATCTCCAGTGGTGTTTTCCCTGAACAATCATCCGTTGGCTGAGTCACTCAGTAACGCGATTGGTGGTCAACCTGGCGAGTTTAACGCTCGGCAGTTTCCTGATGGGGAGTCCTATCTGCGTATTCAATCTGATGTAGAAAATCGCGCCTGTATTGTGGTGGCTGATCTGTCACACCCAAACATCAAATATCTGCCGTTGTTGTTTTTATTGGAAACACTGCGGGAGCTGGGAGCGTCGCAAGTGGGGTTAGTGGCGCCTTACCTCAGTTATATGCGTCAGGATCGCCGTTTTGTCGATGGGGAAGCGGTTACTTCACGTATTTTTGCCAAGTGCCTTTCTCAACATGCTGATTGGCTGGTTACGGTCGATCCACATTTGCATCGCTATCATTCTCTGGATGAAATCTATTCCATACCCAGTCGTGTTGTGCAAGGGGCTCCGGCATTGGCGCACTGGCTCAAAACGCAAAGCAACCTACTGTTGGTAGGGCCCGACAGCGAAAGCGAGCAATGGGTTGATGAGATTGCTGCCTTTAGTCAACATCCTTTTGTGATTGGAGAAAAGCAGCGCTTCGGGGATCGCCAAGTCGAAGTGATGCTGCCCGACATCAACGAATTCAGGGATAGAACGGCAGTGATTATCGACGACGTTATTTCCAGCGGGCAAACAATCCTGGAATGCGTTAAAACACTTCGGTCCAAAGGTATCGACAACATTCAGTGCGTGGCGGTGCACGGCATATTTGCCGATCACTCCGATAAAACCTTACTGGCCTCAGGCCTGAGCCAACTGGTCACATCCAATACCATCCCCCATCCTTCCAACGCTATTGATATTACGTCGCAACTGATTGCGCCCGTTATAAGCATGCTTAAATTGCCAGGAAAATCATTATGAAAATTACCTTTGTCGGCGGCACCGAGACCGTTACCGGCTCAAAATTTCTGCTGGAAACTGAAACGACAACCGTATTAGTCGATTGCGGTTTGTTCCAGGGCTACAAGTGGCTGCGGGAACGCAACTGGCAAACCTTGCCCCTGGACATCGACAAACTGGATGCGGTGCTGCTCACTCACGCACATCTGGATCACTCCGGTTATATCCCGGTGCTATACAAGCGCGGCTTTCGCGGCCCGGTGTTTACCCATCACGCCACTAAGGCCCTGTGTCAGATTTTATTGGCCGACAGCGGCCATATCCAGGAGGAAGACGCTAAGTATTACAGCAAACATAAATTGGGCAAGCACGCGCACCCTGAGCCGCTTTACGACCGTCAAACGGCGGAAGCCAGCATGAGGCTATTTCAGTCTGTGGAGTTTGATGAACAGATCGAGGTCGGGGATATCCGTTTTTATTTACAGCCTGCCGGTCATATTCTCGGCGCCGCCAGCATTATCGTTGAAGCGGAAGGGAAACGAATCGGCTTTTCTGGTGATGTCGGTCGCTTCGATGATGTGCTGATGACCCCCCCTCGACCATTGCCGGAGCTGGATCTGCTGTTGATGGAGTCCACCTACGGCAACCGCCGGCACGACACCCAAGATCCGTTTCAGCAGTTGGCGGAAATTGTTAACCGTGTCGCCAAAAGCGGCGGCGTGCTGCTAGTCCCGGCCTTTGCGGTAGGGCGGGCGCAGGCCTTGCAACATCTGTTGGCGACCCTGATGGATCAGGGCGATATCCCCAAAATGCCCATCTATCTCGACAGCCCCATGGCGATCAAAGTATCGGATATTTTCTGCCAGTTCAGTGATCAGCACCGGTTGAGTCACGAGCAATGCTACCGCCTATGCGATGGCGTGACCTATACCCGCACGGTGGACGAATCGAAGGCGATTGCCGGACAGGCTTTCCCCCATATTGTTATCGCTGGCAGCGGCATGGCTACCGGGGGTCGTATTCTCCACCACTTCAAACGCCTGTTAGGCAGTTCTAAAACCACGGTACTGTTTACCGGTTATCAGGCGGGCGGCACTCGCGGCGCAAAAATGCTGGAGGGTGTTGATGCGGTGAAAATCCACGGAGGCTGGGTACCGTTGAGAGCCACTGTCAAAGTCATCTCCGGTTTGTCGGGGCACGCAGACTACCTCGAACTGACCCAGTGGTTACAGCAGTCAGCGCTGACCGATACTACTCGAATTCAACTGATTCACGGTGACCCGGAAGCCCTTGAAGGCCTTCGGGTGCACTTGCAGGAGCACACCACGTTTGCGGTGAATGTGGCGGGTTATCGCGATATTTTGCGCCTGTAATCGAAGAGATAATCCACAGCGGAGAAAAAGTTATGCAAATTGAAACCTTAAAAGATGTGCTGCACTGGACCCGGGAATTTCACCAACACCTCAGCCAGTGTTTATCCCACTGTGCGGACAAGAATATGGATGAACGGGCCCGGATGATCCTTGCGTATCTGTCCGATCATGAGAAGGCACTGACCAAGGTAGTCAGCGGGTTTGAAACCTCAGGCGACGAGCATGCACTGAATACCTGGTGTTACGAATATGTGGCAAAGCACCCCATCGTTCGGCATGCGCATTGCGACGCGCCCTTTGCCGAGCTGGATGCCACGCAAATCATGGAGGTGATAGTCGATCAACACCAGCAGGTGATTGAACTGTATCGCTATCTCGCCTCCAGGGCGGATATCCCCTCTGCCAAAGAGTTGATGGAATCGCTCCGGTCGCTGGAAGAGCACGAAATGATGCGTATGGCGCAGTCTGCCAACCGGTTCGGGGATTTGTAGAGACACTAATTTCTCACAGATACACCACCATAAACGGAGGAATAATCATGACACTTAATGCGTTCAAATTCGGGATGGCCAGCGCGATTACCGCGGCGATACTGTGGCTGGCTTGCAGTCTGCTGGTGATGTTAATGCCTTCCATGATGTTGTCCATGTCCGGAGAAATGGTGCATATGCAACTGAATGAGATGGGTTGGCACTTGACTCTCACTGGTGTCGTTATCGGGCTGGTGGCCTGGTTCGTGCTAGCGGGTATCGCCGGGTGGTTGCTGGCGGCCATTTATAACCGCTTGCAGTCATCCGAATGATTATCCAGCTGATGAGCAGTTTGCCGCGCTATGACAAACCGGTTCTGTTGGTGTTGAATCCGGGTAGTTCATCCATCAAGTGGAGCACGCATAACGTCTCGGCGCTTGAATATGCGGGTGCAACGGTGCCTGTTGCTATTGGGCAAGCAGGTGTCGGCCAATCAGCTGCGCAGACTTATCCTGGCGCGCCCCCTTGGCTGACCGATGTGCTGACAAATCATGATGTTCGCGCGGTGATTATCAGAGTCGTACACGGGGGCTCTGAATATCTTAAACCTCTCCCCATCAACGACGATAACTTTCGGCAACTGCAAACCCTGATACCACTGGCGCCACTGCACAATAAGGCGGCCATTGAACTGATTGAGCAGCTTCGGAATACCCGATTTTCCATTCCCGTTTTTGCGGTTTTCGATAGTGAGTTTTTCAGCGACCTGCCGGTGCTGTCACAGATTTATGGACTATCCGTCGCACTCACTGAGAAATATCGATTACGCCGTTACGGGTTTCACGGTTTTGCTCATGAGTCCATGGTCAAACACTGGGAGGCAGTGAAGCCCAAGGCCGAACACTACACCCTGGTGACTGCGCAACTGGGAAGCGGCTGTTCCATGGCCGCCATCCGCGACGGCAAACCAGTCGATACCACCATGGGCTTTACGCCCAATGAAGGGTTGTTGATGCGCACGCGCAGCGGAGATATCGATCCCGGTTTGCTGACCTGGTTGCAGTGGCAGGAGGGTTGGACGCCCGAGGATACCGACAGGGTTCTCAATTGCGAATCCGGCTGGCGGGGTCTGTCCGGCGGAATCGATAACATGGCGGATTTGTTTGCGAGTGAACAGCAGGAACACCAACTGGCGTTTGATTTTTTCCGTTATCGATTCCAGAAAACACTGGGCGCGTATTTCGCCATTCTGGGCGGGCTGGACGGTGTCGTTCTTAGCGGCGGTATTGCGGAAAACAACATCGATATTTGCCGTCGTTTGTTGTCCGGTCTTTCCCACTTAGGCATCGCGTTAAAAGATCCCCTGGCTCGCTCCCCTTTACCACTACTTTTATCGTCACCGGCATCGCCGGTGCAGTGTTGGGTAGTGGTCGCCGATGAGGCAGCGGCCATGTTGCGATCCGTACAACACCACTTGTCTTTTGAGAATGAATTTCAGTCGTTGGCTGATTGAGGAATTTCTATGTATGCCATAGATCAACAAAACGATCATCGGACACAACAGCGGGCAAAGTTATATCGCGATACATATCCTGCCTTTGCGCGCTGGTCGGAAGGTTATGGCGTGATCCAACACCGGGATGAAACACAGGTGAGAGTGTTCGATCTTTGCCAGCAACTGCTGTGTACAGGACGGTTTAGACAGATCGATGAAGTGTTGGAGATACTATCTGCCGCTGACCGCCTGGCGACTGCGGCCATGTGGTTGGTGGTGCATATGACCTACACCAACAAAGTGAATTTCAACGGCAGCGCACTCGATGCAGACGACTTTAAATCCAACCCACAGGGGCATACCGGCGGTTCCCTGAATATGGTGCCTGCCTATGCGGGCTATATGGTTGCCAATCGCCTGGCCGGTATCACCCGCAGCTGGTTGATGGGACAGGGGCACTGTGTGGCCGCCATCGATGCGGTCAATGTGCTGTTGCAAAATCTTTATCCGGAACAGGCCGAACGCTATCCGTTGAGTGAGCAGGGTTTGACGCAGTTGGCGCGGGATTTTTACAGCTATGCCATGGCGGATGATGGTCGTCCTGGTGTTCCATTGGGTAGTCACGTAAACCCGCAGACCGCTGGCGGATTGATTGAAGGCGGCTATCTGGGTTTTGCCGAACTGCAATATGTGCATATGCCGCTGCCCGGGGAACGGCTAGTGGCGTTTTTAAGTGACGGTGCTTTTGAAGAACAGCGCGGTAGCGACTGGGCCAGTCGCTGGTGGCGCGCCGAGGATTGCGGGCTGGTGACACCGGTGATGATTGCCAATGGCAGGCGAATTGACCAGCGCTCCACCATGTACCAGCAAGGCGGTTTGTCCTGGTTCTACGAGCACCTGGAACAGAATGATTTTCACCCCATCGCCATCGACGGGCGTGATCCGGCGGCGTTTATCTGGGGAATTTTTGAATCCGAAGCGCGGCTCGAAGCCTGCAGTGCGCACATCCGTGAAGGCCATATGCACTATCCGGTGAAACTGCCATATCTGATTGCTGAAACGGAAAAAGGCTACGGATTCTACGGCGCCGGTACCAATGCTGCTCATGGCACACCGCTACCGGGTAACCCCAGTAGCGATGAACGCTCCCGCAACCTATTTAACGAACACGCGGCCAAATTATTTCTTCCACGAAGTGAGTTGGAACTGGCTATCTCACAAATTGCGCAGCATGAGGCGGATAATCGAGTGCCGGAAAAACACCATGCCCTGTGTATGCGCAACGTCAGGCTTCAATCTCCCACAGAGCCACAATGGCATACCGAGGGTGACCCGACATCCCCGATGGCAGCGGTGGACACACGCTTTTGTGAATGGCACCTCGCTAATCCCGATAGGCGGGTGCGGATCGGCAACCCGGATGAGCTGCGCAGTAATCGCATGGGCAAGACGCTTGATCTGCTTAAGCACCGGGTGCTGAAGCCGGAACAGGGTGTGGCCGAATCCATTCACGGCTCGGTGATTACCGCACTCAATGAAGAGGCGGTCGTAAATGCGGCGCTGGGAAACAAAGGCGGTCTGAACCTGGTGGTGAGCTATGAAGCCTTCGCCATGAAAATGATCGGTGCGCTGCGCCAGGAAATCATTTTTGCGCGCCATCAAAAAGCGCTGGGGCGCCCGCCGGGCTGGCTGTCGGTGCCGGTGATTGCCACCTCGCACTTATGGGAGAACGGCAAGAATGAACAATCCCATCAGGATTCCGCCTTTGGCGAGGTGTTGCTGGGGGAAATGAGCGATATGACGAGAGTTGTGTATCCCGCCGATGCCAATAGTGCGGTCGCCTGCCTCGATGCCTGTTACCAGACCCAGGGTCAAATCTGGGGGATGACGATTCCCAAAAATGACGTTGTTACAGCATTCACACCCAAGCAGGCAGCCCAGTTGGCAGAACAGGGCGCATTGACTTTGGATAAGACTGACGGTGCACCGGTACAACTTGTCGCGGTAGGTGCCTATCAATTAGGCGTTTGTCAGGAAGTAAAACGCACTTTATCTAAACAAGGTATTCAATGCCACATAACGTACCTGTTAGAACCGGGTCGCTTCCGGCAGCCGCGAGATCCCTATGAGAAGACTTATGTCTGCGATGTGGCTACCCGCATAAACCTGTTTCCCGATGACATTCGTTTGCGCATTTTTGTATCGCACCTGCGACCGGAAATATTGCTCGGTGTCTGCCGCCCTTTGGATCTTGGCGTTGATCGATGTATCGCTTTTGGTTACCGCAATCAAGGCGGTACCTTGGATACGCCAGGTTTATTACGGGCGAATCAGTCTGATGCGCAGTCCATTGCCACAGTGGTTATGCAGAAAATAGGCAGAGGAGAGGCATGAAATGACTGAAGTGAATGAACCTCGGCGCCGGTTTCTGATAGGAGCCACCTCCTTTGTTGCAGGTGCGGGTGTGGTCGGAGTCGCCACGCCCTTTGTTCAATCCTGGAATCCCAGTGCCAAGGCCAAATCTGTCGGAGCTCCGGTACAGGTGGGTATCAGCAAAATTGACCCAGGTGCCATGATTACCGTGGCGTGGCAGGGAAAACCTGTGTGGGTCGTTCGGCCCACTGCCGAAAATTTAAAAAAACCTGGCTCTGGAAGAGCATAGCGGCGAATTAAGAGATCCCGATTCCGACGTTAATCAACAACCGGATTACGCCAGGAATGCCGTTCGCAGTATCCGGGACGATATCTTTGTGGCGGTGGGTATTTGTACCCATTTGGGGTGTGTCCCCAACACGCAGGCTTTCCGAATATCCTCAAGCGCAGCTTGCAGATCGTCTGCGCTGCTTAACTGGATGAGTTGCCGCGTGCCGTCAATCTCAATAATGGAAATGTTTTGTGCCATCGTCTGGGGGAGCAGGGTTTTACAGGCATTGTGGGTCGGATCGGCATAGAGGCACAACACCCTGGCAGTTTGTAACTGATGGATTGTACCCGCAGGGATCAATAGACTCGCCCCGGTATAACTCGCATGGCCAACGCGCACCTCAACCGGGTTGCCCAGACCCACAACAATCTGATGCGCCCAATGTTTGTGGGGCTTGTTATCGCCAGCTTCACCCCGAAAGGCGATGAGCCCCGGCACCATGGCCACCTCACCTCGCCACGATTGGGCCTGGCGTGTTTTGCTGGACACGCTCATGCTCAGGCGCTTCGCTCTTCCGGGACGGGCAGAAACAGGGTGAAGCTGGTGGCGTGCCGGTCGGAGCTTGCCTCGACACGACCACCATGGGCCTCAACAATGGAACGAACGATGGCCAATCCGAGTCCGGCACCCTCACTCTGGCGCGATCTGGAAGGATCGGCGCGGTAAAAGCGATCAAACACGCTTGGCAGGTGCTGTGCAGGAATTTCGGAGTCGGGGTTGATCACACTCAGCGATACTGAGTCATTCTCCGCTTTACTCAATCGAACCTTTATCCATTTGCCCGCTGGGGTGTGCCGAATGGCGTTCGACAGCAGGTTGGAGATGGCCCTGCGTAGCATGGCGCGATCACCCATTACCCCCGGTGCCTGACCCTCCAAAGACAGGGTGATATGTTTTTCCTCCGCCAGCGCCCCGAAGAAGTCGAACAGCTCCCTGACCTCGGTGGCCAGATCCAGCGTTACCTGCACCGGTTTGAGCAGGCCGTGGTCGCTCTTGGCCAGCCAGAGCATGTCGTTAACCATCTTGGCCAGGCGTTCTTGCTCTTCCAGATTGGAGTACAGGAGCTCACGATATTCGTCCAGTGTTCTGGCCCTGCCCAACGCCACTTGAGTCTGGGTGATGAGATTGGTCAGCGGGGTTCGTAGTTCGTGGGCAATATCCGCCGAGAAATGCGACAGCCGCGTGAAGCTGTCTTCCAGTCGCTCAATCATCTGATTAAAGGCGGAGGCCAGGTCCCGTAGCTCCAGGGGCATGCTGCGAAAATCAAGTCGCATATTCAATCGGTCGGCCTGAATACTGCGCATCTCGTCCGAGAGACCGCGTAAAGGCGCGTGTCCCTGGTGTACCCCAAACCACGCCGCTAGCAAAGTCACACCGCCAGTAAGCAACATGATAATCCAGAGACTGCGGCGAAACCCTTGCAGAAAATGCAGGTGGAAGTCCATGCCGATCGCCGTGGCAATGCGATATTCCCGGCTGTCGCTTACAAACCGTGTGACGACACCCCGATAGGCATTTCCGTCAAAGTGCCAAGTAGCCAGGTTATCGGCATGGATCCGCTTAACGGGGGAAAAAGCTACTATAGCCTGCGCGAAGTCAGCCCCCGGTGTAGCGAACACCAACTGGCCACGGCCATTCCACACCTGAAAATAAACACCGTGGTGTCCCGACACCGCCTGCGACAACGCCACCGGTAACCGGAGCGGATCATCCACCCTTTGCAGGGTCTGCGCTACCGCCTGGTTGATCACGACCAACTCGTCCGCGTCCTGCTCGGCGAAATGGCGCTCGACGGCACCGAGCACCAGATTGCCGATCAATACCAGGCTGATGCCGATGGCCAACGCGACAAAGACCATGACCCTGGCGGTTAGCGAAAGCGGACGCCGCTCAGTCGCCATCATCTTCAGCTTCCACATCGAGCTTGTAACCCATGCCACGCACCGTGTGGATCAGCCTGGGCTCGAAGTCGTCGTCGATTTTGGCGCGCAATCGACGGATGGCCACGTCGATCACGTTGGTGTCGGAATCAAAATTCATGTCCCAGACCTGCGAGGCGATCAGCGAACGCGGCAACACCTCACCCTTACGGCGCACCAGCAGTTCCAGCAGGCAGAATTCCTTGTGGCTGAGATTGATTTTTCGGCCGGCGCGCGTGACCCGGTGCCCAGGCAGATCTAGGACAAGATCGGCCACCCTGAGCTGATCCGACAGGGGTGATGCCGAGCCTCGGCGCAACAGGGTGCGCACCCGTGCCAGCAACTCGGCAAAGGCGAAGGGTTTTACCAGATAATCATCGGCGCCCAGCTCCAATCCCTTGACACGGTCATCCACGCTGTCACGAGCACTAAGAAACAACACCGGCGTCTGACGTCCCGCTTCACGCAGCGACTGCACAATGCGCCAGCCATCCACGTCGGGCAGCATGACATCCAGCACGATCAAGTCGAAGGACTCGGTCATCGCCAGATGGTGGCCATCGAGACCATTGCGCACCAGACTAACCTGAAATCCAGCTTCAGCCAGTCCTTGGCGCAAATAGTCGCCTGTTTTGATTTCGTCCTCGACCACGAGTAGTCGCATCTATGTCTCGCCCTCCACATTTTGTTTCAACCTAACGGGTTATTCCCCACAGCAAGATTACACACAGATTACATTAATGTAATTTTTGGGTCATCTGGCTGACAGGGGGGGCCAGTTAACTTGATTACACTAGGCATTACTTATGTTGATGCAGTCGGCATTCCGGTCGCTATTGCCGGCCTGTCAGATCGGGCGTGACTCGAAAACGACAGTATCATCAACAAGCACTTCGCCACGGTTGATGTGATCGAGGGCAAGGTTATGAAAAACGATATCGCTGAATTGGAGCATTGATGAAAACGTTTAGTGCGACACGCCGTCACTTCGTACAGGGGCTGGTGGCTGGCGGTGTGCTGGCAAGCTTTCCAGCCCTGCTGCACGCAGGGGGCCGTCTGGAGAACCAGACACACACCGGTACCGCGCCCGTGCTGAGCGGCCAATCGATTGATCTGGTCGTCGCCGAAACACCGGTCAACTTTACCGGCGTGATCCGTATGGCGACCACCATCAACGGCTCCATTCCGGCCCCGACACTGAGGTTGCGTGAGGGAGATGAGGTCACCATCCGGGTAACCAACCGGCTCAAGGTTCCTACCTCCATCCACTGGCACGGGATCATCCTGCCCTTTCAGATGGACGGCGTGCCCGGCATCAGCTTCCGGGGCATAGCACCGGGCGAGACCTTCGTCTACCGCTTCAAACTGCAACAGAGCGGCACCTACTGGTATCACTCCCACAGCGGTTTTCAGGAAATGACCGGCATGTATGGCGCCCTCATCGTCGAGCCGCGCGAGGGCCGCGGTAGCCGTGAGGGAGATAGGATCCGCGCCGATCGCGACTACGTGGTGCAGCTCTCCGACTGGACCGACGAGGATCCGATGTCGGTGTTTGCCAAACTAAAGGTTCAGAGTGACGTCTACAACTTCAACCAGCCCACGGTTGGCGATTTCTTTCGCGACGTTTCCACACAGGGGTTTTCCGGTGCCCTGGACAAACGCCAGATGTGGAACCAGATGCGGATGAGTCCCACCGATCTGGCCGACCTTTCCGCCGCTACCTTGACCTATCTGATGAACGGCCGAACGCCAGCGGGCAACTGGACGGGTTTGTTCACACCCGGTGAGCGCGTGCGCTTGCGTTTTATCAATGCAGCCAGTAACAGTTTTTACGACGTTCGCATTCCTGGCCTGACGATGGCCGTAGTGCAGGCCGATGGGCAGAATATTGAGCCTGTCGAGGTCGATGAATTCCGATTTGGGCCGGGCGAGACCTACGACGTGCTGGTGGAACCGAAGGATGAGGCCCACACAATTTTTGCCCAAAGCATGGAGCGGACCGGTTTTGCGCGCGGCACCCTGGCGGTAGGTGACGGTTTGAGCGCGCCGGTGCCGGCGTTGGATCCTGTCGAGTGGTTGACCATGGCTGACATGATGGGCCAGATGGATCACGGCAAAATGGATCGCGGAGCCATGGGACACGACGCGGCGCAGAACAAGGATCACGCCGGGATGGAGCATGGCTCAATGCACCACGGCAGCATGGCCATGGATCACAGTCAGCATGGTATGCCGCAGAATTCATTGGCCAAGCCGTCGCAAACAGTGAACCACGCTCGCACGGAATACGGCCCATCGGTAGACATGCGGGTCGATATGCCGCGCACCAACCTGGATGATCCGGGTATTGGCCTCCGCAACAATGGCCGGCGGGTGCTTACCTTGGCTGATCTTCGGTCACAAGAGGGCGTGCTGAATGACAGCCGCTCCGCCGTCAGAGAAATCGAATTGCACTTGACTGGCAATATGGAGCGCTACAGTTGGTCCTTCGACGGGCTGGAATTCGGCAAGAGCACGCCGGTGGCCATGAAACACGGCGAGCGTGTTCGCGTTATCTTGCAAAATGACACCATGATGACCCACCCCATGCACCTGCATGGCATGTGGAGCGACCTGGAGGATGATCAAGGTCGGTTGCGTGTACGTCGGCATACCATCCCGGTACAACCCGCACAACGCATCAGCTTTCTGACCACCCCGCATGATCTGGGGCGCTGGGCGTGGCACTGTCATCTGTTATTCCATATGGATGCGGGGATGTTCCGCGAGGTGGTGGTGTCATGAGTGTGAAGGATTTCGCCAGATATTGTTTGCATGCAGGCGTTATTGCAGGGCTGTTGTTTTCGGCTTCCGTCTTGGCGCAACAGGAGGATCCACATGCAATGCACGCAAATGATGCCAATTCGCCGTCCCATGAGCCTCCTGATGACAGCTCGGATACTCGCGCCACGGGTCACGCCGCCATGGCGCAGGGCGACATGCAAATGCAGGGCGGAGACGCCCCCAAGGATGCCCGCGATCCTCACGCATATTCCGATGGCTACACGCTGACGGAAGGCCCCTATGCGCTGCCGGGTCCACGGCAACTGAAACTGGCCGATGAGCATCGATTCTGGTCGCTGCTGGGCGATCGCCTCGAATACGACGCCGATAATGACGTCACGACCTTTGACCTGCAGGGCTGGTATGGCACCACCTATGACCGCTTGGTGATCAAGCTCGAAGGCGATGCCGTGGACGGGCGCCTGGCGGAAAGTCAGACTGATCTGCTCTGGGGCCACGCACTCAATGCCTATTTCGACACCCAGCTGGGCGTTCGTCTTGATCAATACGATGAAGGCACGGGCCGCGAGTGGCTCGCGTTCGGTATTCAGGGCCTTGCCCCCTACTGGTTTGAACTGGATCTGACCGCCTACCTGGGCGAGGGCGGACGTACAGCTCTGTCGTTGGAAGCGGAATACGAATTGCTACTCACCCAGCGCCTGATTTTACAGCCTCGGGCTGAACTGACCGCCTATGGCAAAGACGATGCGGTTAACGGACTGGGTAGCGGTTTGTCCGATGTCGCCCTGGGACTGCGATTGCGCTACGAGTTTTCACGCCAGTTCGCCCCTTATGTCGGTATCGAGTGGAACGGCACCTTTGGCGCCACCGCCGATCAGGCGCGGGCCAACGGCGATGCCACCAAGGATACCCGGTACGTCGCCGGGATCCGGTTCTGGTTTTAATCAAACGACTTATGTTTTTAACACAACCTAGGAGTCACATTATGAAACGCCAATCACTCAGCTATTTCGTCGCCCTGCCGGCATTATTGCTTGCCCTGTCAGCCCAAGCCCACGATCCCAAGGAGCACATGAAGGAGGCGCAGGCGCCGGACTGTGCGGCCATGAAAGACATGGATCATTCCAAAATGGACATGAAAGATCCGGTCATGCAGGCCATGATGAAAAAATGCATGAAGGCCATGCACAAGGATGAAGAAGGATCGCATGAAGCTCATGGGGACAAAGGCCATACCGATCACGGTAACCATGACGAAAAATCCGATGAAAAAAAGCCGGCCAAACACCAGCACAAAAAATAACGGGTAGCCATTCCTGAGGAGATAACATGACGTCCTTTAAGTTTTTATCCTGCTTTAAATGCCTCGCCGTTGCGGCAGGCGTGGCGGCGGTGACCGGTGTGGGGTTCCTCTATTCGGGTCTCTATCCGATGGGAGCCGATGACCATCACAACGACTTGACTTATTGGGCGCTGGAAACCCTGCGCGAGCGATCCATCGCCCGCGCATCAAACGACATCGAGGTGCCGACCGACCTGAATTCGTCCGAGCGCTTGCTGGCAGGCGGCGCCGACTACAACGACATGTGCACCGGCTGCCATCTCAAACCGGGCAAGACCGAAAGTGATTTTACCCTGGGGCTGTATCCCGCGCCGCCCAATCTAACACTGACGGGTGATAGGCATGGGCATGAGCATGCCGGTGACACTGATAATGATGACGAGGCCATTAAGCGACAATTCTGGATTATTAAACATGGCATCAAGGCTTCCGGGATGCCGGCCTGGGGGCCGGGTCATGACGATCAGCGCATCTGGAACATGGTGGCGTTCCTGCAGCGCCTACCCGAGTTGTCGCCGCAGCAATACCAGATCCTGACCGCGCGCGGCGCGGATGACGCCGGGCACCATTAAGGCTGGCTTCAGGAGGATACCCATGTCGCATGCCAATCACAGACACCAAGCCCGTCAGCGCGGCGAGTCCAACAGCACTGAATTGACCGACCCCGTGTGCGGCATGGCGGTCAAGAAGACATCCTTCCACAAGGTCGAGTTTCAGGGCCGGCTGTACTCCTTTTGCAGCACGCATTGCCGAAGCAAATTCATGGATAACCCACAGCGCTATCTTACAGGGTCCGAACCCCCCGAGGGCGATGCCAACACCGAGTACAGTTGTCCTATGCACCCGGAAGTGAGGCAATTGGGTCCGGGCACCTGCCCGAAGTGCGGCATGGCGCTGGAACCGGTGATGCCCAGCGCCGACGCCGGAGACAATCCGGAACTCGCGGATTTCAGGCGTCGTTTTTGGTACACCTTGCCATTGACCCTGATGGTAACCCTGATCGCCATGTCGGGCGGGGCTTTTGACCACTTTCCGGGAGCGGCGCGACCCTGGGTGGAGCTGGCGCTGGCCACTCCGGTGGTGCTCTGGTCCGGCTGGCCTTTCTTTGTCCGCTGGTTCCAGTCACTCAAGCGGCGTTCGCCCAATATGTGGACTTTGATCGGTACCGGTACCGGCGCGGCTTATCTGTACAGCGTTATTGCAACCGTCGCCCCCGGCATTTTCCCGGCTTCGTTCCGTCTCGATGGCCAAGTGGCGGTGTATTTCGAGGCCGCGGCCGTGATCATTTCGCTGACCTTGCTCGGTCAGGTGCTGGAGCTGAAGGCCCGCTCGGAGACCGGTGCCGCCATTCGCGCTCTGTTGGGTCTGGCGCCCAAGACCGCGCGGCATATCCGCGACGATGGCACCGAGGAAGATATTCCACTGACCCATGTCCATCCTGGTGATCGCTTGCGTGTCAGGCCCGGCGAGAAGGTTCCCGTGGACGGTCAGGTGCTGGAAGGTAAAAGTGCCATCGATGAATCCATGCTCACCGGCGAGCCCATGCCGGTGAGCAAACGACCCGGAGATGCGCTGATCGGCGCCTCGATCAATACCAGCGGCGCGCTGATCATGCGGGCCGAAAAGGTTGGCTCGGCCACCGTGCTCGCCCAGATCGTGCAATTAGTCTCCAATGCCCAGCGTTCCCGTGCTCCCATGCAACGCATGGCGGACGTGGTCGCGGGGTATTTCGTGCTGGTAGTGATGGTGATCGCGCTCGCCACGCTGGTGCTTTGGGGGCTGTTCGGACCCGAGCCGAGCTGGGCGTTCGGGTTGATCAACGCGGTAGCGGTGTTGATCATCGCCTGTCCTTGCGCGCTGGGCCTGGCGACGCCCATGTCGGTCATGGTGGCCACTGGCAACGCCGCTACCCGAGGTGTGCTGTTCAAAGACGCGGCTGCCATCGAACATTTGCGCCAGGTGGATACCCTGATCGTCGACAAAACCGGCACGCTGACCGAGGGGCGTCCCGCTTTCCATGCGGTGATCTCGGCGGGCAGACTCGCACCCAATGAGGTTTTACGCTTGGCGGCCAGCCTGGACCAGGGCAGTGAGCACCCGTTGGCGCAGGCGATTGTGGCCGAGGCGCACAAGCGGGGACTGAATTTGAGTCCTGCGGTTGATTTTGAGTCGGCTTCCGGGATTGGCGTGCGTGGCAAGGTGGAAAACCACCCTGTCGCCCTGGGCAATACCGCCTTGATGGAGGAACAGCAGGTCGAGTGGCGCGCCGTGGCCGATGAGGCGGAAATACTGCGCAGCAGAGGCGCCAGCGTGATCTATCTGGCCGTTGACGGCCTGCTGGCTGGCTTGCTCGCGGTCGCCGACCCCATCAAAGCCTCCACGCCACAAGCCATCAGCGAACTCAGGGCCAGCGGCTTGCGCCTGGTGATGGCCACGGGCGATGGCTTGACCACGGCGAAATCTGTCGCGCGCGAACTGGGCATCGACGAGGTATACGGTGAGGTACGCCCCAAGGATAAGGATGACCTTGTGGCTCGCCTGCAAGCCAAGGGTCACAAGGTGGCCATGGCTGGCGACGGCATCAATGACGCTCCGGCCCTGGCCCGCGCCGATGTCGGGATCGCCATGGGCACGGGCACTGATGTTGCCATGAGTACGGCGCAGTTAACCCTGGTGAAAGGCGACCTGCGTGGCATCGCCATTGCCCGGCAAATCTCGGTCGATACGGTAGGCAACATGCGCCAGAACCTGTTGTTCGCTTTCCTCTACAACGCCATGGGCGTGCCCATCGCCGCCGGCGTTTTGTATCCACTGACGGGGTGGCTGCTGTCACCGCTGATCGCCGCGCTGGCCATGAGCCTGAGTTCGGTGTCGGTGGTAGGCAACGCGCTGCGGCTGCGTCTCACCAGGACTATAGGAGGTGAAGCATGAACAAGCCCAGCGGAAGCTTCTGGCTCAGCACCAGGGGCTTGGCGGCACTCGGGCTGATCGCGGCGGCGAGTTATTTCCTGCTGGTCGAACATCGTGAGCACCTGTTGGCGTTTTTGCCCTATGCAATCCTGCTTGCCTGTCCTTTCATGCACCTATTCATGCATCACGGCCATGGTCATCACGGCGTGCAGTCGCAGGAAAAGGAAAGATACAAGGCGCTTCGCCTGCACGACTGAAGTCTGCTCGTTACCTTGTCATCCATTACTTAATGTTCTATTCAATTGTCGTCAGAGGCAACTATGTATCGATTTAAATTAACGGGCTTGGTGTTGGGGCTGTTGACGCTGCCCTTGATCGCGGCCTGTAATGATGGGCCTAAAAACCCAAAAACATCTGACCCATCCGCTGGTGCAGTTGAAACGCTTACCGTCTACAAAAGCCCTACCTGTGGCTGCTGTAAAAAATGGATAGGTCACCTTGAAGACGAGGGCTTTGAGGCCAGTGTCGAACACCCGGCTAATCTGGACGCCATCAAGGATCGCTATCGAATCGCAAACAACCTGCGTTCCTGCCACACAGCGGTGTCGTCACAAGGCTATGCCTTTGAGGGGCATATCCCGGCCCGCTATATTCATCAGTTTCTGGCTAATCCGCCAGCCGACGGGATTGGGCTGACAGTGCCCGCCATGCCCGTTGGCAGTCCGGGTATGGAGGTGGGTGACAAGTTCATGCCATACCGGGTTCTGCTGATGAAAAAAGACGGCAGCACTGAAGTGTTTGCCAGTGTCGAGAGCGCGGCTCAACAGGTTCAGCCACTCCAACAACCGGAAGCGCAGCCATGAAAATATTCGTCACCATGCTTTTTATCCTGCCGCTCGGTATAGGCAGTGTCATAGCCTTTGCGCAATCCCTTCCCGAGACCCTGACGCTGGACGAGGCGATAACCCTCGCCATAGATACCGATCCCTGGCTCACCGGTAGCCAGTACACTCAGCAGGCCCTTACCGACGAAGCGACCGCCGTGGCGACCTTGCCGGATCCCCGCATGAGCCTGATGGCTGGCAATTTTCCCGTGGACACTTTCGACCTCAACCAGGAAGCCATGACCCAGTTGTCGGTGGGGATCAGTCAGATGTTTCCCCGGGGTGACAGTCTGTCGCTCGCCCAGCAGCAGAAGCAGCAGCTAGCCGAGCAGCACCCTCTGCTAAGACTGGATCGCCGGGCCAAAGTAAGCGTCACGGTCAGCCAGTTGTGGTTGGAAGCCTTCAAGGCGCAGGAGAGTATCCGGCTGATCGAACAGGATCGCGCACTGTTTGAGCAGTTGGTGGATGCCGCCAAAGCGGGTTACTCCTCGGCGCTGGGCAGGGCACGTCAGCAGGACGTAATTCGCGCGCAGTTGGAGCTGATTCGTCTTGAAGACAGACTGACGATGCTCAGGCAGCAACAGCAAGCCGCACAAAAGCGTCTGACCGAATGGATCGGTGCGCCTGCCACTGTCCCTCTGGCTCCGGTACTACCGACACAGTCTCTTTCCAGGCCACTGTCGGTACCGACCATTAAGCAGGCCAGCGAGCATACGCGCTACGAATGGATCCGCCATCATCCCGCGCTACGGGCACTGGACCAGCGTATCGACGCAACGCAAACCGGTGTGGATCTGGCAAAACAGAAATACAAGCCCGAATGGGGCCTGACCGCCCAATACGGCTATCGCGACAGCGATCCCATGGGGCGCGACCGGGCCGATCTGTTCTCCGTTGGCGTCACCTTCGATCTGCCCCTTTTCACCGGTAACCGGCAGGACAAGGAAGTCAGCGCCGCCGTAAATCGAACCGAGGCCATCAAAACCGAAAAGTACTTGCTTGGTCGTCGGCTAATGGCGGAACTGGAAACCGCGAGCGTACAACTGGCACGTCTCGATGAACGCCAGGCGTTATACACCGATCAGCTGTTGCCGCAAATGGCCGAGCAGGCAGAGGCTTCACTTTCGGCCTACAACAACGACGACGGCGACTTCGCCGAAGCCGTGCGTGCCCGCATTGCCGAATTGAATACCAAGATCGACGCGCTCGCCATTGCCGTGGATCGGCAGAAGACCATCGCCCAAATCAATTACCTGCTCGCCGAGGCGTCGTTCGACGATGCACGGCCGGCGAAACCGTTTTAAAGGGGTTCAACATGAATACATTCACCAAAACCTTGCTGGGCACGGCCGTCGGCGCGCTGCTCGGCGCATCCGGCGTCTGGCTACTCGGCAACCCCGATGAGGGGGATATGACAGCAACCGGCGGTGAACGCAAGCCACTTTACTGGGTGGCGCCCATGGATCCCAACTACAAGCGCGACAAGCCTGGCAAATCGCCCATGGGCATGGATCTGATCCCTGTGTACGAGAAATCCGCCGGAGAGGATGAAGCCGGCACCGTCAAGATATCGCCCGAGGTCGTCAACAATCTCGGCGTGCGCACCGCCACGGTTGGGTCCGGGTCTCTGAATCTGGATGTCAAAACCGTCGGTTACGTGCAATACGATGAGAACCGGCTGGTGCATATCAGCCCGCGCGTGGAAGGCTGGATCGAGAAGCTCCATGTCAAGGCCGCCGGGGATCCGGTCAGACAGGGCGACCCCCTGTACGCCCTCTATTCACCCACCCTGGTCAACGCCCAGGAGGAATTGTTGTTGGCGTTGAAACGCGACAATCCGGTGTTGATCGGCGCTGCCGTGGAACGGTTATTGGCATTGCAGGTGCCGCGGGCAGATATCGACCGGCTGCGTAAAACCCGCAAGGTCAGCCAGACCATCACCGTTGCCGCGCCGCAGTCCGGGGTACTGGACAATCTCGCGGTGCGTGAGGGCATGTTCGTCAAGCCTGGCTTGAGTCTGATGAGCATCGGCCAACTGGAGCATATCTGGGTGATCGGTGAGGTGTTCGAACGACAGGCAAGCCTGGTCAAGACCGGCGACCAGGTGCGGATGCGGCTCGATTACCTGCCCGGTCGGGATTGGTTGGGCCAGGTGGACTATGTCTATCCGTCTTTGAATGCCAAGACACGTACCGCGCAAATCCGGGTGCATTTCGACAACCCGGACGACTTCCTCAAGCCGGGCATGTTCGCGCAGATGGTCATTGAGACCCAGGCGGGGGCTGAAGCACTGTTAATCCCGCGAGAAGCGCTGATCCGTACCGGCAGCCAGGCGCGCGTGGTGTTGGCGCTGGGTGATGGCAAATTCAAATCGGTGGCCGTTGAGGTCGGGCGTGTGGGCGAACGGCAGGTGGAAATTCAGTCGGGACTCAAAGAAGGGGAACGCATTGTGACCTCTGCTCAGTTCCTGATCGACTCGGAATCCAGCAAGACGTCGGACTTCAAGCGCATGGCCAAGCGCGATCAGCAAGGCGAATCAATGGATGTAAAGGCAGACGCTGATTCCCGCTCAGTCTGGGTGGCCGCACGTATCGACAGCCTGATGCCGGATCACCGCATGGTGACCCTGGAGCACGAGGCCATCCCGGACTGGCAATGGCCCACCATGACCATGGATTTCACCGTCGCTGAGACTGTGGACATGGATGCGCTCAAACAGGGAATGCGCCTGCATGTGCAGATCACCAATAACAACAGTGGTGGATACCAGATTACCCAAGTGCATATTCCCAATGAGCAAGGCAATGATGCCATGCCTGCAGGAATGGATCACGGTCAGCACGAGGGTATGGATCACGGTGATATGTCGATGCCGGAGCACAGCGAACACCAGGGCATGAACCACGGCGGTCACGATCAAAAGGAGCACAATCATGATTGAATCGATAATCCGTTGGTCCATCGGTAACCGTTTCTTCGTGCTGCTGGCTACTTTGATGCTGGTGGGGATGGGTCTCTATTCGCTGAAAAACACCCCGGTGGACGCCATTCCCGATCTGTCCGATGTACAGGTCATTATTAAGACCAGTTTTCCTGGGCAGGCACCGCAGGTGGTGGAGGACCAGGTCACGTATCCACTGACTACTGCCATGTTGTCGGTACCCGGTGCGGTTACCGTGCGCGGTTATTCCTTTTTTGGCGATTCCTTTGTGTATGTCATTTTCGACGAGGATACCGATGCCTACTGGGCACGTTCCCGGGTGCTGGAGTACCTGTCTCAGGTCGCGCCCACATTACCGCCCAGCGCCCGGCCGCAACTGGGACCGGACGCCACCGGTGTCGGCTGGGTCTACCTCTATGCCTTGGTGGATCGCAGCGGTCAGCATGACATCAGTCAGCTGCGCAGCCTGCAGGACTGGTTCCTGAAATACGAGCTGCAAACCGTGCCGGGTGTTTCCGAAGTCTCGGCGCTTGGTGGCATGGTCAAGCAGTATCAAGTGAAGGTAAACCCGGAGAAACTGCGCGCCTTCGGTATTCCCCTGTCTCTTATCCAGATGGCTATCCAGCGCGGCAACCAGGAAGTGGGCGCCTCGGTGGTGGAAATGGCCGAAGCCGAGTACATGGTGCGCGCCAGCGGCTACATCCAGGGTATCGATGATCTGGCCAACATTCCGTTAGGGTTGGATGTTAACGGTACGCCGCTGTTGCTCAAGGATGTGGCGGATATCGAGTTGGGGCCGCAAATGCGCCGTGGCATCGCCGAGTTGAACGGCGAAGGTGAAGTGGTGGGCGGTATTGTGGTGATGCGTTTCGGTGAGAACGCCCAGAAAACCATTGATGGGGTCAAGGCCAAGCTGGAAAAACTCAAGGCGGGTTTGCCCGATGGCGTGGAGATCGTAACCGTTTATGATCGTTCAGGGCTGATATCTCGCGCCATTGACAGTTTGTGGAAAAGTCTGGCCGAAGAACTCGCCATTGTGGCGTTGATCTGTGTCATTTTCCTATTTCATGTCAGGTCCTCACTGGTGGCGGTCTTCAGTCTGCCGCTAGGTATACTCACGGCTTTTACCGTGATGTATTGGCAAGGTCTCAATGCCAATATCATGTCATTAGGCGGTATAGCGATTGCGATAGGCGCCATGATTGATGGCGCGATTGTCATGATCGAAAACATGCATAAGCATATGGAACGTACGCCCTTGACGCCAGAGAACCGTTGGAAAATCGTGGCGGCGTCAGCCAGTGAAGTCGGTCCGGCGCTGTTTTTCAGTTTGCTTATTATCACTGTGAGCTTTGTACCAGTATTCACCCTGGAAGCCCAGGAGGGCCGGATGTTCAGCCCGTTGGCCTTTACCAAAACCTATGCCATGGCAGCCAGTGCGGCGCTTGCTATCACAGTGGTGCCGGTTTTGATGGGATATTTCATCAGAGGCAAGGTGGTAGCGGAAAACAAGAATCCCGTTAATCGATTACTGATTGCCGGGTACATGCCCCTGCTGAAAACCGTATTGCGTTTTCCGAAAATTACACTTGCCATTGCGGTTGTGATTTTCCTCGTTGGGATCTGGCCGGTTAACAAGATTGGTAGTGAATTCATCCCCGATCTGGATGAAGGTGATCTGATGTATATGCCGACCACTTATCCGGGGATCTCGATAGGCAAAGCCAGGGAATTGTTGCAGCAGACCGACAAGCTGATCGCGACAGTGCCTGAGGTAAAAACCGTGTTTGGCAAAATCGGCCGTGCCGAGACAGCCACGGATCCCGCTCCGCTGACCATGATCGAGACCTTTATTCAGCTCAAGCCCAAAGAGGAATGGCGCGAGGGCATGACCACGGAGAAGCTCAAGAAGGAGCTGGATGCGCTAGTGAAATTCCCCGGTCTAACCAACGCTTGGGTGATGCCGATCAAGACTCGCATCGACATGCTGGCCACCGGTATCAAGACGCCGGTAGGCATCAAGGTGGCGGGCGAGGATCTGCGAGAAATTCAGAAGATTGGGCAGCGACTAGAGCAGATCCTCAAGGATGTACCCGGCACAGCCTCGGTGTATTCCGAAAGGGTGGCCGGTGGGCGTTACATCAAGGTGGATATTCAGCGTGCACAGGCGGCGCGCTATGGCCTCAATATTGCTGATGTGCAGCAGGTAATAGCCACGGCCATTGGGGGAATGAATGTGGCGCAGACCATTGAGGGGCTGGAGCGTTATCCGATCAATCTGCGCTACCCGCAGGACTATCGAGACTCGCCAGAACAGCTGGCGCTGCTGCCCATCGTTACGCCCAGCGGCCAACGCATTGCGCTCGCCGATGTGGCCAATGTCTATGTGGAGGACGGCCCGCCAGCGATCAAGAGCGAGAACGCCAGGCTGAATGGCTGGACCTTTGTAGATATCGATGGGGTGGACGTGGGCAGCTATGTACAAGCGGCCATGGCAACGGTCGAGCAGCAATTGGATTTACCGGCCGGTTACTCGGTGGCTTGGTCCGGTCAGTACGAATACATGCTGCGCGCCAAAGAGAAACTGACCTATGTGGTTCCTTTGACGCTTGCCATCATTATCATTCTGTTATACATGAATTTTCGTAACTTCACTGAAATAGCCATTATTCTGGGAACACTACCACTGGCGGTAATTGGTTCAATCTGGCTGATGTACCTGCTTGGCTATAATTTTTCTGTCGCGGTTGCGGTTGGTTTTATTGCACTGGCGGGGGTTACGGTGGAAATAGGTATCATCATGTTAACTTATCTTAACCAAGCATATCACCAATTGATAGATACCTGTCGTGAGCGTGGAGTGCAACCATTAAAAGAAGATTTGCTCGAAGCCGTGACACAGGGCGCGGGACTTCGTGTAAGACCCGTAATGATGACTACGGTCTCCACTATCGCTGGATTGTTGCCCATTATGTTCAGTTCCGGAACAGGTGCGGAAGTTGTTAGCCGGATTGCGGCGCCTATGGTGGGCGGAATGGTGAGTGCTGTGATTTTAACGTTGTTGGTATTACCCGTCGTGTATTACCTATGGCGCACCCGCTCGCTGAAAGCATAAGAGCCTGTAAACCAAATTGTGTAACTGCCCACGACTGAGTAACCTTTTTAAAAGGATGCCATCGTGGGTATGCAATTGGACCAAGAAAAACTCAAAGCCATGGCCGCCGAGTTGGCCAAAGACATTAAGTCTGAAAAAGATCTCGGAGCTCTTACTCAACAGTTGATCAAAATGACTGTTGAAACCGCCCTCAATGCCGAACTGGACGAGCACCTCGGATACGAGAAACATGCTCCTGAAGGCCGTGGCACTGGCAATAGCCGTAACGGCTATTCAGCCAAGCGCCTGAAAGGGCAGCACGGCGAAGTATCGATACAGGCTCCGCGAGACCGGAACGGTTCTTTCGAACCTCAATTCGTCCGTAAAGGCCAGTCCCGTCTGACCCAGATGGATGACCAAATCCTCGCACTTTACGCCAAGGGTCTGAGTGCCCGGGATATCGTGGATGCCTTCAAGGAAATGTATGACGCGGATATATCGGCCACGCTCGTCTCTAAGGTGACAGAGCGGGTTATCGAGCAGGTTCACGAGTGGCAGAACCGCCCGCTGGATCCGATCTATCCCATCGTCTATCTGGACTGCATCATTCTGAAAATTCGACAGGATAAACGCGTCATCAACAAATCCCTGTACCTGGCTCTGGCTATCAACATGGAAGGCCAGAAGGAGCTTCTTGGCCTTTGGCTGGCTGAAACGGAAGGCGCGAAGTTCTGGCTTTCGGTACTGACGGAACTGAAAAACCGTGGTCTGGAGGACATCCTTATCGCCTGTGTGGACGGCCTGAAAGGGTTCCCGGATGCGATTGCTGCAGAGTATCCGCAGACCAAGATACAGCTGTGTATCGTGCACATGGTTCGCAACTCGCTGCGCTACGTGTCCTGGAAGGACTACAAGGCCGTGACGGCCGATCTGAAGCGGATCTACCAGTCTGCCACCGAACGTGAAGCCCGGCAGGCGCTGGATGCCTTTGGCGAACGCTGGGACAGCCAATACCCGCAGATCTCTCGATCCTGGAACAACCACTGGGACAATCTAATTACGCTGTTCGAGTACCCTCCGGCGATTCGCAAGGTGATCTACACCACGAATGCCATCGAGTCGCTGAACAGTGTGATTCGTAAAGCGACCAAGCGCAGAAAGTTATTCCCCAGCGATGACTCGGCACTGAAAGTGGCTTTCCTGGCGATCCAGCAGGCTTCAAAGAAATGGACCATGCCGATCCGCAATTGGAAGCCCGCTCTCAACCGCTTTATGATCGACTTCGGTGATCGCCTGGCCGATTACCAGTGAGCAACCGGCATGGGCGATTACACAGAATTATTTACAGGGTCTAGTATTCGATTTTCGAAGGTCATCTAGATAATCAGCCCACGCCTGCATCATTTTTTTCCGGTCTTCGAGGTGTTTCGTTCTGTTGTATGCTCGCCCATTGGTGTCTCGAACAGCATGGGCGAGTTGGTGCTCAATAATGTCTGGGCGAAAGCCTAAGTGCTCATCAAGAATGGTTCTGGCTGCTGCTCTGAATCCGTGGCCTGTCATTTCTTCCTTTTCGATATCCATTCTCCGCATCGCAGCCAATATGGCGTTATCGCTCATGGGGCGGTCGCCCTTCGGGCTTCGAGCGCTTGGGAATACATAGATGCCGCCCCCGGTCAGGGGTAGCAGCTCCTGAAGGATTTTTATGGCCTGTTTTGCCAGCGGGACTACATGAGGAGTGTTTGTCTTGGTAACGGTGTAGCGCCACTCTGCTGCATCGAGATCAATGTCAGCCCACTTTGCATGACGTAGCTCTCCTGGCCGCACGAAAACGAGCGGTGCAAGCTTCAGTGCACACTTAACCGGGAGCGTCCCTGAGTACGAGTGTAGTGTTGCAAGGAGTTTGCCAAGCTCATGGGGCTCGGTGACTGCAGCGAAATGGTTTTTCTTGACCGGAATGAGTGCTCCCCTCATGTCTGATGCGGGATTACTGGTCACTTTTCCTGTCCTTCCGGCATACCGGAAAATCTGGGCACAGTTTTGAAGTGCGCGATGTGCTGTTTCCAGGGCGCCGCGCTCCTGAATCCGTTCAAGAGTTTTCAGAAGGTCGGCAGACGTGATCTCGTTAATGGCTGTCTTGCCTAGCCAGGGGAATATGTCTCGCTCAAGGCGTCGAATGATTCTGATGCCATGACTTTCTACCCATGTGTGTGAGTACTTACTGTGCCATTCGCGAGCCACAGACTCGAAGCTGTTGCCCTCTATTTCGGCCTGGGCGTTTCGCTGAGCTTTTCTATGCTTACTCGGGTCAATATCGTCAGCAACCAGCTTGCGCGCCTCTTCAGTTCTCTCTCTGGCAGTCTTAAGACTGATATCAGGGTAGGTGCCAAGAGAAAGCATCTTGGCTTTGCCGTTGATTCGGTATCGGAATCGCCACCACTTGCCCCCGGTAGAGGTAACGAGCAGGGATAGGCCTCTGCCGTCAGCCAGGGAGTACTGTTTGTCGCGGGGCTTGGCGCTACGAATGGCTGTGTCTGTAAGCTTCATGATTTGTGTATAACAGTCTGTGGTGTGCGTAGGTTACACCATCTTTTATACACATGTTACACGCGCTTTCAGCGGAAATCAGTGGATGCTGGCGGATAGAGAAAAGGCCTAAACCCTTGATTTAAGTTAGGATTTAGGCCTTCTGTGGACGTCCGTGGACGTTGTGTTGGTGGAGCCGGCGGGAATCGAACCCGCGTCCGTCAGCAATCCATCTGCAGATCTACATGCTTAGCCATGTTTATTGATTTAAGCCTTCACAGCCCAACTGGCAGGACGTGAAAGCCGAGCCCCTAAGGGTTTTAACAGCGCCATCCGGGGCGGACTTTGCTGCGAGCCTGTGTTGCGATGCTCGCCGCTCTTCCCCACAGGCAGGGTCGATTGGCGATAAGCAGGGTTTAAGCTGCTAGTGCGTAAGAATCGTCGTTTGCGATTACTTTAGTGTGCCACAAATGTTTTACGAGACTCGTGACCTTCTCGGCATGCACCACAGAATTCAGTACCGGCGTCGAATCCAGGTCGGCCCCTGTGATGGATTCATTGTAGGTGATGGGGGCGGGGAAGTCGATTAACAAGTGGGGGCAGAGCCGTTCCGGATCGACCATGTTGTGGGGGTAAACGGCATGAATAAGGTTCGAAGTGTAATCAGATTGTGAAAAGTGTTACCCGAATACACATATCTTGTCTGACAATCAGACCCGGAATGCTTGTTTTGTCATTTTTCAGGCGCACTATACGAGTGTCACCGCGGCATTGTGTCATTGTCCGATGGTGAGGTTGAGCAAGCGATGCTCAGGTAGCCATAAGCCACCACGAAACATCCTGCTCAAAATTGTGTACCACACAATGGCTTTACAGCGAGCCTTGAAATAGACGTTATATGAAGGCCGCTGATCAAAGCATTGTCGTTCATTAAAGGAGAAAGATGATGAACACGATCTTTCGGTCAGCAGGGCAAGTTTCCGAGAAGGCACTGTCGCCTTTGAAGGCTCAGCCGCTGCTCTACAGAGCGTTGCAACTGGTATTCGCGCTGGCTGCGTATGCTGGCGGTGTGTACCTGGTGGAAATGGCGACGCCGGAAGCCCGTCTTCCGGTTGTACTGTTCGCCGTTTACTTCCTGCCTGCGGTGCTCCGCGCCTGGCTGCAGTTTTACTGGCAGCTGCGCGGCGACAGCCGGGCTCAGGGTGTAAACCCCCACCAGTCGGTGTAACGCCGTAACCGGTACAGTCTGAAGACAGTGTCACGCGTGCAGGGGGCGGCCCGTTAACCCGGGTCAGCCACCCTGCCGCATCAGACGCTGCTTCTGACGGTTCCAGTCGCGCTCCTTTTCGGTGGCGCGCTTGTCAAACTTCTGCTTACCCTTGGCCAGTGCGATATCGCACTTGGCGAACCCTTTTTTCCAATACAGGCTCACCGGTACACAGGTGTAGCCCTCTTTCTGTACGCCACCAAAGATGCGCCCCAGTTCGCGACGGTGCAGCAGCAGCTTGCGGCTGCGTACCGGATCCGGATTGACGTGGGTGCTGGCGGTGATCAGGGGCTCGAAGCGGGCGCCGAACAGGAAGGCTTCTCCATCCTTTAACAGCACATAGGCTTCGGTCAGGTTGCCTTTACCGGCACGCAGTGACTTCACCTCCCAGCCTTCCAGAACCAGGCCGGCTTCGAAGTGCTCTTCCAGATGATATTCGTGGCGTGCCTTGCGGTTTTGCGCAATGGTGGCCGACGGCGCTTTGGCTTTTTTCTTGGCGTTTCCCATAGGCGGGCGATTATAGAGCATGCGTTTGGCGGCTGACAGGGCTTTGTCTGTCTGAGCGGGTGAGAGTTGTGACAGCCCCTTACTTGAGCCGCCCAGTTAAAAAAAAGACAATAGCGCCACGCTATCGAGGGTAATCCTGTTATGAAGCAAGAGATCAAGCCGGTCCATGGCATGTGGGCCAGCCGTTGGGTGTTTATTCTGGCGGCGACCGGGTCGGCCGTGGGCCTGGGAAATATCTGGCGTTTCCCGTATATCACCGGCGAGAACGGCGGTGGTGCCTTTGTGTTGCTCTACCTGCTTTGTATTGCGGTGGTGGGGATTCCCATCATGGCGGCAGAGGTAATGCTGGGTCGCAAGGGCGGGCTGAGCCCGATCAACTCCATGCGCAAGGTGGCGGCGGACAGCAAGGTAAGTCAGCGCTGGGCCGGCATTGGCTACCTGGGCGCGCTGTCGGCGTTTCTGATCCTGTCATTCTATTCCGCGGTGGCAAGCTGGGCGCTGTATTACGCCTGGGAAGCCGCGCGGGGTGTGTTTGAAGGCATTACCGCCACCCAGTCGGAAGCCCATTTCAACGATATGCTGGCCAACCCGGGTTTGCTGTTGGGATACCACACGCTCTTTATGGTGCTGACCATGGTGGTGGTGGCCCGGGGCGTGAAAGGCGGGCTGGAAAAGGCGGTGCAGATTCTCATGCCGCTGCTGTTCGTGCTGCTGGTGGTGCTGGTGGGGTACGCAGCCACCACACCGGGGTTCAACGAAGGGGTGAGCTTCCTGTTCGCCTTTGATTTTTCCAAACTCACCGGGCAGGCGATCATCGTGGCCGTGGGGCAGGCCTTCTTTACCCTGAGTCTGGGTATGGGCGCGATCATGGCCTACGGGGCCTATATGCCCAAGGCGGTGAAGGACAAGAAGACCGGTCGCAGCAAACCCGTGTCGATCATGTCCACGGTGGCGATCATTGCCCTGCTGGATACGCTTGTGGCGCTGGGTGCCGGTGTGGCCATGTTCCCCCTGTTATTCTCCAGCGGGCTGGAAGTGAGTCAGGGCCCGGGGATGATGTTTGTGACCCTGCCGCTGGCCTTCGGTCAGATGCCGGGCGGTCTGCTGTTCGGTTCCCTGTTCTTTGTGCTGGTGGTGTGTGCCGCCTGGAGCTCGTCCATCAGTCTTGGTGAGCCGGTGGTGGCCTGGCTGGTGGAGCGGGGGCTGAAGCGGTCAATGGCTGCGCTGGTTGTGGGCCTGGGAGCCTGGCTGCTGGGTGTGGGATCGGTGTTGTCCTTCAATGTCTGGAAAGACCATACCTTCCTGGTAGGTACCTTCTTCGACAATATGGAGTTCCTGTCCACCACGGTGATGTTGCCGCTGGGTGGGCTGCTGATCGCCATCTTTGCCGGCTGGGTGATGAAGGAGACCCAGGCGCGCAAGGAGCTGGCCATGCAGAACTTCAAGCTGTATCTGGTATGGCGGGCACTGGTACGGATTTTCTCTCCGGCAGCGGTTGTAGTGCTGTTTGTCTATTCCATCTGGGCGACCTTTACGCCGGAGGATGAGGCCCGGGCCGAAGAGCCTCCGGCTCAGGAGCAGATGGAGGCGACCACTGGGGACGCGCCGGCACAGGCCTCTGCTGCGTCTTTGCCGGAAGAGGGTGGCAGCGACGTGCCCGTGGAGCAGGAGTCTCCCTGATGGCGGACGATGCGCGAATTCATGTGGAAGTGGCTTATGCCCTGCCGGACAAGCAGCGTCTGATTGGCCTGGATGTGCCGGAGGGTACCACCATGCTGGAAGCGGCCAAGCTGTCCGGTATTGAGGAGCAGTTCGAGGGGCTGGTACTGGACAAGGCGCCCATGGGGATTTTTGGCAAGGTGGTGGCCAATCCGGCTGGGCAGGTGCTCAAACCCGGTGAGCGGGTGGAGATTTACCGCCCGCTGCAGGCGGATCCGAAGCTGAATCGCAAGAAGCGGGCGGCGGAAAAGGCCCGTTGATCCAGGCTGTCAGGCTGCAGGCTGGCCCGGGTCGCTGGGTTCCTGAGGTTGGGTTTCCGGATCCGGGGCCTGTTGCTGGGTGGCAGGGGCCGGCTCCGGGGTGACGTCTTCCCGCTTGCGCTCTTCCAGTTTGCGCTGCAACTCCCGGTCCTGTTGCGAGCTGGTTTTCTTGCGGAAGTCGTCGATGACTTCGCCTTCGTGCCGGCTATAACTGCCGTTTTCGAAGTGCAACACAATCTGCTGACTCACGTTGTCGCCCTTGCCGGGGCGGTAGGTCATCAGATAAAACCATTTGTCAGGCGTGAAAGGGTCTACCAGGGTTGGGGCGCCCAGCACATAGCGCACCTGCTCCGGGCTCATGCCAGGCTGCAACTCGCCGAGCATTTCCTCGGTGACAAAGTTACCCTGCGGGATATCGATCCGGTAGACACCGGGAAAGCGCAGGCTGCTGCAGCCAGTGACGGTCAGCAGGGTTGTCAGAATGAGGGCAACTGGAATTCGTGGCATGGTTTTTCGACTTCACTAAGTGTTCGGGCGATAATACAGACTTGCAGTAGCGGTACAAGTTTCCCGCTTTTTTTCATCGCCCTGAATCTGGGGCGGCCCGGACTTGGGTCCGGCGCCGCGCTAAAGTGACGGATTCAGGGGCATCGCCACCTTTTGGCATATTGGAGCATACGCATTGGATAATCAGGATCTCAGAAAAGCGGGCCTTAAAGTGACCCTGCCGCGGGTGAAAATCCTGCAGCAACTGGAGAAGTCCGAAGAGCGCCACCTGAGCGCGGAAGACATCTACAAGTCGCTGATGGACGCCGGCGAGGATGTGGGACTGGCCACCGTCTACCGGGTACTGACCCAGTTCGAGCAGGCGGGCATGGTGCTGCGCCACAACTTCGAGGGCGGCTCTGCGGTTTTCGAGCTGGCGGACGAAGACCATCACGACCATATGGTGTGTATGGAAACCGGTCAGGTCATTGAGTTCATGGATGACGTGATCGAAAAGCGCCAGCACGCCATTGCCGAGGAGCACGGCTACGAAATCATGGACCATTCGCTGGTGCTGTACGTCAAGCCGAAGAAGTAGCGGGGAGCCGGTTTCATGCCACACGCGGGAGCATGCCTGCATGTGGTGTGATGCGGGCCTCACCCTGACACGCCCGCAACGCCGTTGGAGCCATGCTGGCATGGCGAAAGCTCCTCAGTGAGTTCGGCGCCGCTTTCACTATTAGCGGTCCACTGCCTTTCTACGCGGCCTGGGCCTTGCTCAGCATCTCTTTGGCGTGGTTGCGGGTGGATTCGGTGATTTCCACACCGCCCAGCATGCGCGCCAGCTCTTCGATTCTTGCGTTGTCGTCCAGTCCCTGGATACGGGTGTGGGTGGTGTCGTCCCCCTGAATCTTGTGCACCTGCCAGTGCTGGTGCCCCTGGCTGGCTACCTGGGGCTGGTGGGTGATGCACAGCACCTGGGCGTGGCCGCCAAGTTCGCGCAGCAGGCGGCCGACGATCTCGGCCACGCCGCCGCCCACGCCCACATCCACCTCATCGAACACCAGGCTCGGCACGGTCAGGTTGCGGGCGCAGATCACCTGGATGGCCAGGCTTACCCGTGACAGTTCCCCGCCGGAGGCCACCTTGCCAAGCGGTTTCAGGGGTTGGCCGGGGTTGGCAGAGAACAGGAACTCCACCTCTTCCAGGCCATCGGCGCCAGGGGCGCATTCGCCGAGTTGGGCGTCCAGTTTGGCGGCTTTCATGCCCAGGGCGGTGAGCTGTTTCTGAACCTGCTGGGTGAGGGTCTGGGCGGCGGTGCGGCGGGCCTTGCTGAGCTTGCGGGCGCTGTCCATGTACTGCTGCTGGGCCGCAGCCTCCTGCTCTGACAGGGCATGAAGATGCGCGTCCACATTGCCCAGGGCGTCGGATTCCGCCAGCAGTTGGCGATGGTGTTCCACCAGCTCTTCCGGACGGATGCGGTGCTTGCGTGCCAGGGTGTAGCTCTGGCTCAGCCGTTCTTCCACCTGGGCCAGGCGTTCCGGATCCAGGTCCAGCCGTTCCAGGTAATGCCGCAGGTCGTCGGCGGCGGCCTCCACCTGCAGGCGGGCAGACTCCACGGTATCGGCGATGGTGGCCAGGCCTTCATCCTGATTGCGGGCCTCGTCCAGCCAGTGGCTGACCTGGCTCAGATGGTCGTTGCAGGTGCCGTCCTCGCCCTCATAAAGCGCGTTCAGGGACTGCTGGCAAGTACGAATCAGACTTTCCGCATTGCCAAGCCGTTGTTGTTCCTGTTCCAGCTGCTCCAGTTCGCCTTCCTGCAGGGCCAGACTATCCAGCTCTTCCAGCTGGAAGCGCAGCAGCTCCTCCTTTTCGTTCTGCTCGCGGGCCTGATTCAGGGCGTCGTCGTGGGCACGGCGAGCTTTTTGCCAGGTGCGCCAGTGATCGCGGACGGTGTTGGCCAGCTCCCGGGCCTCGGCGAAGTTGTCGAGAAGCTGCCGGTGAGCGTCCTTTTTCATCAGTGCCTGGTGCTCGTGCTGGCTGTGGATGCTGATCAGCCGTTCGCCGAGCTCACGCACTTCCGCCAGGGGGGTGGGGGTGCCATTCACGTAGGCCCGTGAGCGTCCATCGGCACGCACGGTGCGGCGCAGCAGACACTGGTTATCATCGTCCAGCTCCCGGTCGGCCAGCCATTGGCGAGCGGCCGGGTTGTCGCTGAGATCAAAGGTGGCGAGCACTTCCGCCCGGTCATGGCCGTGACGGACAATGCTGGAGTCGGCCCGGTCGCCGAGGGTCAGGCCCAGGGCATCAATGATTACCGATTTGCCCGCCCCGGTTTCCCCGCTGATCACGGTGAGACCGTTTTCCGGCTCCAGCTCCAACTGGTCCACGGTGGCAAAGTGACGAACGCTCAAATGGGTCAGCATGGTATCTCTCCGAAACGGGCAGACAGTGTGGCGACTAGCGGTTGGCCGGGGCCTGTATCACCTGGGTGCCGGCCAGTAAGTCATGCAGGCAGCGGCGATCACCGCGGAAGATCATTAGCGGGTCAATCAGCATGATCAGATTGACGCCGGGCACCTGAGCCAGCACGTGAAACAGCAGGTAGCGCAGGCCATACAGTTTACCGACAGGCACCGCGTTCTGCTCCATGCCGACGATTTTCATGCCCAGCAGCCATTTGCCGATGGTCTGCTGGCGATTGAAAAGCAGCCAGCCCTGCACGGCCAGGAAGATCACTTCGCCGACAATAAACCAGACCAGGGTGGAGGTCAGATCGAGCACGCCGCTATTGGCCATCATGTCGGCCCAGGCGCCGGAAAAAAACACGATGGGGGCAATAATGGCAAGCTGGACCAGGCCATCAATGAGGGCGCCGAAAAATCGGTGCCAGCGGCTGGCTAACACCGCATTGTCCGCCGACGGGTGAGGTGGCGCTTCGGCGGCGGGGCTCTGGTAGGGGTTGTTGCTGTCGGTCATGGTGACATCCTTGTGGTGACAACTGTTCGTTTGGTCAGTGTTTCCAATAGTAGGGGATTCCGGGCGTGAGTGTAAGCCCCGCTCAACTCCTGACGATAACCCTATATAATGTCGTCCTGATTTTCTGTTACATATACCGCTATGACGAAGCTGGATCTCAACGAACGCAAACAACGACTGCTGATGGCGCTGGTGGAGCGTCATATCCGCGATGGGCAGCCGGTGGGTTCCAAGACGCTGGCAGCGGGTAGCGGACTGACGGTGAGCCCGGCCACTGTCCGTAACATCATGGCGGAGCTGGAGGATCTGGGCGTACTGGCCAGCCCTCATACCTCTGCCGGTCGTGTCCCCACGGAACTGGGCTACCGGCTGTATGTGGATTCCTTGCTGGCCTCCAGTGTCATGGAGCGCCCGGATCACAAGTCCCTGAAAAAGGAGTTGCGCCAGCTGCTGGCCCCGGAGCAATCCCCCCAGGAGCTGATTGCCCAGGCGTCACGGACCCTGGCGGAGCTGACCCGCATGGCCGGGTTGGTGGCGGTGCCGCGCCGGGAGGTGACCACCCTTCGGCAGGTGGAATTCTTGCCGTTATCAGGCAAGCGGGTGCTGGTGGTGCTGGTGGTCAACCGCTCCGAGGTGCAGAACCGCATCATTCATACCGATCGGGACTACGACGAAGCGGAATTGCGCCAGGCCGCCAACTATATCAATCACACTTACGGCGGCTGCGATCTGAACAGCATCTGCGATGGCCTGCTGAACACCATGAACGCGGACCGGGCGCAGATGGATGTGTTGATGCGTACTGCCATGGAGGTGGCCGACAAGGCCCTGCGCAGTGAGCCGGAGAGTTCGGATTATGTGGTCTCCGGCGAATCCAACCTGCTCAAGTCCGCGGAAGCGGACAATCTGCACCAATTGCGGGACCTGTTCGACGCCTTTAATCACAAGCGCGATATCCTGCATCTGCTGGAGCGCTCCATGAAGGCGGACGGGGTGCAGATTTTCATCGGCCGGGAATCCGGCTTCCAGCCGTTCGAGGATTACTCGCTGATCTCGGCTCCCTACAAGGCAGATAACGGGCCCGTGGGCGTCCTCGCCGTGGTGGGTCCCACGCGGATGGATTACGAAAAGGTCATCCCCACCGTGGATATCACCGCCAAAATCCTCTCGGCGGCGCTGACCCAGCTTTAGGAGCCAGCCTGCTGGCTCCCACGGATTATTTGCGATTTAAGCAGTTCGCCAGCTTATTCTCCCGAGCGTTTGTGCGCGGCCATCAGCGCTTCAGAGTCACCCTCTGTCATCCCGCGCCGCTGTTAACTATTCGCTATTAACGGTTAACTGCCTTTCCTGCCCCCTTGAATCCCGCCCGTTTGTTCCCATATCTTTGCCCGCTTTCCTGGAAAAGCCCGGATTGGGATGTGGAGTTAACAATGAGTGAGCAGGAAAAAGACCCGAAAAACGCCGAGCCGCAGGTAGAGACTGCCGAAGAGCAGCAGGCGGCCCAGGCTGAGGCTGCCAATGCGGAAGCCGAGGCCCCTGCGCCTGAGCAGCCCTCGGCTGAAGAACAGCTGGCTGAAGTGGAAGCTGAGCTGGCCAAGGTGAAAAAAGCCCTGGGTGAGGCGGATATCCGTGCCCAGGCGGAAATCCAGAATGTGCGCAAGCGCGCCGAGCGGGATGTGCAGCACGCCCACAAGTTCGCCCTGGAGAAATTTGCCGGCGATCTGCTGAGCGTGGCGGACAACCTGGAGCGTGGCCTGGCTGCCCTGGATGCCAACGATGATGCCCTGCAAGGCGCCCGTGAAGGTATCGAGCTGACCCTCAAGTCCCTGCTGGATGCCTTTGCCAAGTACAACCTGGAGCAGATCAGTCCGTCGGACGAGCCGTTCAATCCCGAGTTGCATGAGGCCATGACCATGGTGCCGGTGCCCAATGTGGAGCCCAATACCGTGATTGAGGTGCTGGAAAAAGGCTATCAGCTGAATGGTCGCCTGATCCGTCCGGCCAGGGTGGTGGTCAGCAAGGCTGCCGAGTAAGCAAAAAGGCACTCTGGCCCCTTGAAACGGCATGAAGCACCGCCATATAGAGGCCAGACGAGTTGACAATTCAACTGCCCGGTTTGCCGTCAGGGAATCGGCTGGTGTGAAGGAGAAAGAGAGACATGGGTAAGATTATCGGTATTGACCTGGGTACGACCAACAGCTGTGTGGCCGTACTGGAAGGGGATAAAGCCAAGGTTATTGAAAACGCTGAAGGCGCGCGTACCACGCCGTCCATCATCGCCTACACCGACGACAAGGAAACCCTGGTCGGTCAGTCTGCCAAGCGTCAGGCGGTGACCAACCCGGAAAATACCCTGTACGCGGTGAAGCGTCTGATCGGCCGTCGTTTTGAAGACAGCGTCGTTCAGAAAGACATCAAAATGGTCCCCTACAAGATCACCAAGGCCGACAACGGCGACGCCTGGGTGGAAGTGAAGGGCGAGAAAATGGCGCCGCCGCAGATTTCTGCGCAGGTGCTGAAGAAAATGAAGAAGACCGCGGAAGACTATCTGGGTGAGGCCGTGACCGAGGCCGTCATCACCGTGCCCGCGTACTTCAACGATTCCCAGCGTCAGGCCACCAAGGATGCCGGTCGCATCGCCGGCCTGGACGTGAAGCGTATTATCAACGAGCCCACCGCGGCTGCCCTGGCCTATGGCCTGGACAAGAAAGGCGGCGATCGCACCATCGCGGTCTACGACCTGGGTGGGGGTACCTTCGATATTTCCATCATCGAGATTGCCGAAGTGGACGGCGAGCACCAGTTTGAAGTGCTGGCCACCAACGGTGACACCTTCCTGGGTGGTGAGGATTTCGACCTGGCGCTGATCAACTTCCTGGCGGATCAGTTCAAGGCAGATTCCGGTATCGACCTGGGCGGTGATCCGCTGGCCATGCAGCGTCTGAAGGAAGCGGCCGAGAAAGCCAAGATCGAGCTGTCCTCCGCCGAGCAGACCGAAGTGAACCTGCCGTATATCACCGCAGACAGCACTGGTCCCAAGCACCTGGTGGTGAAAGTGACCCGTGCCAAGCTGGAATCCCTGGTGGGTGATCTGGTGAGCCGTTCTCTGGAACCGTGCAAGACGGCACTGACCGATGCGGGCGTGAAAACTGCCGATATCACCGACGTGATTCTGGTGGGTGGTCAGACCCGTATGCCGCTGGTGCAGAAGAAAGTGACCGAGTTCTTCGGTAAAGAGCCGCGCAAGGACGTGAATCCGGATGAAGCCGTGGCCATGGGCGCAGCCATTCAGGGTGCGGTACTGAGCGGTGATGTCACCGACGTGCTGCTGCTGGACGTGACCCCGCTAACCCTGGGTATCGAAACCATGGGCGGTGTGATGACGCCGCTGATCGAGAAGAACACCACCATCCCGACCAATGCGTCCCAGGTGTTCTCTACGGCGGATGACAACCAGACCGCCGTGACCGTGCATGTGCTGCAGGGTGAGCGTAAGCAGGCGGCACAGAACAAGTCGCTGGGCCAGTTCAACCTGGAAGACATTCCGCCGGCACCGCGCGGCATGCCGCAGATCGAAGTGACCTTCGACATCGACGCCAACGGTATTCTGCACGTGGGCGCGAAAGACAAGGCCACCGGCAAAGAGCAGTCCATCCAGATCAAGGCCTCCTCCGGTCTGACCGATGAGGAAATTGATCAAATGGTGAAGGACGCCGAAGCCCACGCGGACGAAGACAAGAAGTTCGAAGAGCTGGTGCAGACCCGCAACCAGGCGGACCACTTGGTGCACGCCACCAAGAAGACCCTGGAAGAGGCCGGTGACAAGGCCACCGACGAAGAGAAGGAAGCCATCACCAAGGCCGCTGACGAGCTGGAAGCCGCCGCCAAAGGCAGCGACAAGGATGACATCGAAGCCAAGATCAAGGCGCTGTCCGAGGTCTCTGCGCCGCTGGCCGAGAAGCTGTACGCCGAACAGGCGCAGCAGGCCGAGGGCGCTGCCGATGCGGGAGCCGGTCAGCAGAAAGCGTCCGGTGATGACGTGGTCGACGCCGAGTTTGAAGAAGTGGACGACGACAAGAAGAAGTAAGCCGTCGGACATCCCGGTGCCGCGCCCAGGCGCGGTAGCCGGGAGATCCGCGCAACTTCTTTATTGCCGGCGATCTGCCGGCGTTTTTGTGTGACGGGACTGATTCAAAAAGGCCCACTATGTCCAAACGTGATTATTATGAAGTGCTGGGGGCGTCCAAGGATGCCAGTCAGCAGGATTTGAAAAAGGCCTATCGACGTCTGGCCATGAAGTACCATCCGGACCGTAACCCGGATGATCAGGAGGCGTTGGCCAAGTTCAAGGAAGCCAAGGAAGCCTACGAGGTGCTCGCCGATGAGCAGAAGCGGGCAGCCTATGACCAGTTCGGCCATGCCGGTGTGGATGGCCAGGCCGGTGCTGGCGGAGCCGGCGGCTTCGGCGGTGGTGGCTTTGGTGACATCTTCGGCGATATTTTCGGCGACATCTTCGGTGGTGGCGGCGGTGGTCGTCGTGGCCCGGCTCGGGGTGCGGATCTGCGTTATACCCTGGAGCTCACCCTGGAACAGGCTGTGCGCGGCTGCGAAGAGAAAATTCGCATCCCCACCTGGGATAGCTGCGAGGTCTGTCACGGCAGTGGTGCGAAAGAGGGGTCCCAGCCAGTTACCTGTAACACCTGTGGTGGCATGGGCCAGGTGCGCATGCAGCAGGGTTTCTTTACCGTGCAGCAGACCTGCCCAACCTGTAAGGGTGAGGGGCAGATCATCAAGGACCCCTGCACTAATTGTGGTGGCCAGGGCCGGGTGCAGAACACCAAGACCCTGTCGGTGAAAATCCCTGCCGGTGTGGACACCGGTGACCGGATCCGTCTGGCGGGGGAAGGCGAAGCGGGTATGCACGGTGCTCCGGCCGGCGATCTGTATGTTCAGGTGGCTGTGCGCGAGCACGATATCTTCCAGCGCGATGGGGCCAACCTGTTCTGCGAAGTGCCTATCAGTTTTGTCGATGCCACCCTGGGCGGGGAGCTCGATGTGCCCACCCTGAATGGCAAGGTGAAACTGAAAGTCCCGGCGGAAACCCAGAGTGGCAAGCTGTTCCGTTTGCGCGGCAAGGGGGTCACTCCGGTGCGCGGCGGTGGCCCGGGGGATCTGCTCTGCAAGGTAGTAATCGAAACACCGGTGAAACTGTCCGGTGAGCAGAAAGACCTGTTGCGCAAATTCCAGGAATCCCTGGAAAGCGGGGGCAATCGCCATAACCCGCGCAAGAGCAGCTGGTTCGAAGGGGTGAAGCGTTTCTTCGACGCCAAATAATCCTTTCTCCCAGCCTGATAAAAAAGCCCGGTGCCCCAAGCCCGGGCTTTTTTTGTGGTGATCAGGCAATAGTCTGAAATTTGACCGCTTTCGTTGCCGCTTTATCCTTCCCTGCGATATTGTGCATAAAAACAACAATAACAGAGGTAATCATGGCTGCGCGGCGACTGGCAGGGATGCTGGGGACTATGTTGTGTTGTCTTCCCCTTTCTTTATATTCGGCGCCTGTGGATCAGGCTCACCAGCGTGCACGGGCTACCTTTGCCCAGAAGGCGCCGCTGGCGCTGGATGACCAGGTGCTGGATGCGCCCTGGGTGTCGGCGCCCTTCGAGGCTTCCGCGTACACCTACACCTTCGATGAAATTCGTCAACACTGGTCCACCTTTATGCGGGGCCTGGGCATCCCGTTCCCGTCGCCGGACTACTTGAAGGCACGTTATCAGCGCTTCCCCTCCCTCTATCGGGATCTGCGTTACCAGGATGACAACTGGGAGCAGCACAGCCGCAATGTGCTCGAGGTCTGGCAGGCCTTTTTCCGGGGCGACTTCCGTCATGCCCGCGAGCTTGGCAAACGCTATGGGGGGTATGCCCGGGTGCCGGGGCTGGTGGCGCAGATTATCTATGCCACCTACCTGGCGCCGAGCCACACCGAGAAACAGCAGCTGCTCCAGGAGGCCATTGATCAGATGGCCTGGTTTGGTGAGCAGGTGGCGATCCTGCCAGGGGAGGAGGCGCTGACAGCGGATTACTGCATGCTGCGTCTGGGGTTTGGTTATGCGGTGGCGCGGCTGGCGGAGGATGAGTCGGTGCCGGCCACATTGCAGCGTAATTACGCGGCCATGGTGATCAATGCAGCCACTGAGATTCTGGCAGTGGAGCCGTCCCATCCGTTGGCGCTGTCGCTGAGCGCCGCCTTTGAGGCCAATGTGCTGCGTCGGGTGGGCAAAGCGGCGGGCAGGCTGACACTGGCGGCGGATAGCGAGGATGCCACGCAGCCTTTTGAGTTGTCGCTGGCGGCAGTGCCGGATCTGGCGATTGTGCGGTATGAGTATGCCAACAGCCTGCTTTATACCTACCAGGATGAGGCCGCGGGGCGGGCGTTGGCACAATTACAGAAGGCCGCCGATTTGCCGGCACGGTTTTCCATGGAGTGGCTGGATCGGGCCTATGCCCGCAAGCGCCTGCAGGAGGTGCAGGCCTGGCGTGACAGTGGTATGAGTTTCAGGCGTTTTGACCGCAAGCGGCGCAAGTTCGTGCGCAAGGAGAACATCAATCTCTACGCGGTGACCCGCCCGCCCTTTCTGGTAGACTAGCGGCCTTCAGTCTTTTTGCTGTGGCCGGGCTCGAAGGAGCCTGCCGCAGTGCAATTTCCAAGGAAGTAGCATGAAAGTAGGCATTATCGGTGCGGCCGGTCGCATGGGCCGGATTCTGATTGAGGCCACTCTGGCCAACCCGGATACCACCCTGGCAGCGGCGGTGGATGTGCCCGGTTCCAGTCTGATCGGCGCCGATGCCGGTGAGCTGGTGGGGCAGGAAGCCAGCGGTGTGCGGCTGGCGGATGACCTGAACAAGGTGGTCAGGGATGCCGATGTGTTTATCGACTTTACCGTGCCGGAAGCCACTGCCCGCAATGTGGAAATCTGCCGCGCGGCGGGCACCAAGCTGGTGATCGGGACGACCGGGCTGGATGAAAACCAGAAGGCTGCCCTGCGGACCGCCAGTGAAGAGATCGCCATCTGCTTCGCGCCCAACTACTCCATTGGTGTGAATCTGTGCTTCAAGCTGCTGGAAACTGCCGCCCGGGTGATGGCGGAAGAGGCCGATATTGAGGTGATTGAGGCCCATCACCGCCACAAGATCGACGCGCCCTCCGGTACGGCGCTGCGTATGGGGGAGGTGGTGGCCCAGACCCTGGGACGTGACCTGAACGAATGCGCCGTCTATGGGCGTGAAGGTCGTACCGGTGAGCGCGATCGCCAGACCATCGGTTTCGAGACCATTCGTGCCGGGGACATTGTTGGCGATCACACCGTCATGTTCGCCGCAGACGGCGAGCGTGTGGAAATCACCCACAAGGCCTCCAGTCGCATGGCCTTTGGTCGCGGGGCGGTCCGGGCCGCAGCCTGGCTGGCCAGCCACGACAAGGGATTGTTCGACATGCAGGATGTGCTTGGTCTGGCGGGTGAAAGCGCCGGCTGGGGCAAGGCCTGAGAAAGCCCCGGGGGCTGCCAGCGGTCGGTTGCGCCCGGCAAAGGGTGACATTTGCCGGCTGAGCCCCTAAAATAGCGCGCAGCCCGTGATGGGCGTGCGGGGCACTGATGACGAATTTCATGAAAAAGCGAGGTGGAGCAATCCATCTCGCTTTTTTGCGAATGTGCCCTGCCGCATATCTCCCTATATTCTTACCAGCCTGGAGGTTGCGTTGACGGTTCCCGCCATTCTCGCTCTTGAAGACGGAAGCATCTTTCGGGGTGTTGCTATCGGTGCCACGGGTCAGACCGTGGGTGAAGTGGTGTTCAACACCGCTATGACCGGCTACCAGGAAATCCTTACGGATCCCTCCTACGCCAAACAGATTGTGACCCTGACCTATCCTCATATTGGCAACACCGGTGTGACGCCCGAGGACGAAGAGTCCGCGCAGATCTGGGCGTCCGGCCTGGTGATTCGCGATCTGGCCATGACGGTCAGCAACTGGCGTAGCCAGCAGTCCTTGCCGGACTACCTGCGCGACAACAATATCGTGGCCATTGCGGAGATCGATACCCGCCGCCTGACCCGTATCCTGCGGGACAAGGGTGCCCAGAACGGCTGCATCCTTGCCGGCGATAACCTGGATGAGTCCAAGGCACTGGAAGCGGCCAAGGCCTTCCCGGGGCTCAAGGGCATGGATCTGGCCAAGGAAGTCACCGTCAGTGATGCCTATACCTGGACCGAGTCCACCTGGGATCTGGAAAAAGGCCACACGGAGGGCGTCGATAGCCGCTTCCATGTGGTGGCCTATGATTACGGCGTCAAACGCAACATCCTGCGCATGCTGGTGGAGCGCGGTTGCAAGCTCACGGTGGTGCCGGCACAGACCCCGGCCGCTGACGTGCTGGCCATGAATCCTGATGGCATCTTCCTGTCCAACGGCCCCGGTGATCCGGAGCCCTGTGATTACGCCATCGAGGCCATCAAGGAGATTGTTGCCACCGGCAAGCCGGTGTTCGGTATCTGCCTGGGCCATCAGTTGCTGGCGCTGGCCAGCGGGGCGAAAACCATGAAGATGGGCACCGGCCACCATGGTGCCAACCACCCGGTGAAAACCCTGGCCGATGACACGGTGATGATTACCAGCCAGAACCATGGTTTTGCCGTGGATATGGACTCCCTGCCAGACAATCTGAAGGTGACGCATGTGTCCCTCTTCGATGGCACCTTGCAGGGTATTCACCGCACCGATGTGCCGGCCTTCAGCTTCCAGGGGCACCCGGAAGCCAGCCCGGGTCCGCGAGACTGTGCGCCGCTGTTCGATCATTTCATCGAACTGATGGAAGCCAGCAGCCAAAAGTAAGCCAGAGCCAGACCCGGCTTCGCCGGGTCCCTGATGCAGCCATTTACGTCTGACGGTTAGTGAACTATGCCGAAAAGAACTGACATACAAAGCATTCTCATCATTGGCGCTGGCCCGATTGTGATCGGTCAGGCCTGTGAGTTTGACTACTCCGGTGCCCAGGCCTGCAAGGCCCTGCGTGAAGAAGGGTTCCGGGTCATCCTGGTGAACTCCAATCCGGCCACCATCATGACCGACCCGGCCATGGCCGATGCCACCTACATCGAGCCGATCACCTGGCAAACCGTGGCCAAGATCATCGAAAAAGAGCGCCCGGACGCCCTGCTGCCCACCATGGGCGGGCAGACTGCCCTGAACTGCGCCCTGGATCTGGACAAGCACGGTGTGCTGGCCGAGTTCGGTGTGGAAATGATCGGCGCCACCCAGGATGCCATCGACAAGGCGGAAGATCGGCACCGTTTCGACCAGGCCATGAAAGCCATCGGTCTGGAATGCCCGCGCTCTGCCATCGCCCACAACATGGAAGAGGCCAATGCGGCCCTGGAAGATCTGGGTTTTCCCTGCATCATCCGGCCCAGTTTCACCATGGGCGGCTCCGGTGGCGGTGTTGCCTATAACCGGGAAGAGTTCGAGGAAATCTGTCAGCGTGGCCTGGACCTGTCGCCCACCAACGAGCTGTTGATCGACGAGTCCCTGCTGGGCTGGAAAGAGTACGAGATGGAAGTGGTCCGCGATAAAAAGGACAACTGCATCATCGTTTGCTCCATCGAAAACTTTGACCCCATGGGCGTGCACACCGGTGACTCCATCACCGTGGCACCGGCGCAGACCCTGACCGATAAAGAGTTCCAGATCATGCGCGACGCCTCCCTGGCGGTGCTGCGCGAGATCGGTGTGGAAACCGGCGGTTCCAACGTACAGTTCGGGGTCAACCCGGACAACGGCCGCATGGTAGTGATCGAAATGAACCCGCGGGTGAGCCGTTCTTCGGCGCTGGCGTCCAAGGCCACCGGCTTCCCGATTGCCAAGGTGGCCGCCAAGCTGGCGGTGGGTTACACCCTAGATGAACTGCAGAACGAGATCACCGGCGGCAAGACTCCGGCCTCTTTCGAGCCGTCCATCGATTACGTGGTTACCAAGATTCCGCGCTTCAACTTTGAAAAGTTCGCCGAAGCCGACGCGGTGCTGACCACCCAGATGAAGTCCGTGGGCGAAGTGATGGCCATTGGCCGCAACTTCCAGGAATCCGTACAGAAAGCCCTGCGCGGTCTGGAAACCGAGTCCGTGGGCTTTGATCCCAGCGTGGATCCGTCCGCGCCGGATGCCCGCGAGCAGGTGGCCCAGTTGCTGGCCACGCCAGGACCGGAGCGGATCTGGATCGTCGGTGATGCCTTCCGGGTCGGTATGACCGTGGATGATGTGTTCAATATCACCAAGATCGACCGCTGGTACCTGGTGCAGATTGAAGATCTGGTGCGCGCCGAGCAGCAGCTGGCAGCCACTACCTTCAGCGACCTGAGCCGTGACAGTCTTTACGCACTCAAGCGCAAGGGGTTCTCCGATGCCCGTCTGGCCCAGCTGCTGGGGGTGAAGGAAGCGGACGTGCGCGGCAAACGCGAAGAGCTGGGTGTGCAGCCCATCTACAAGCGAGTGGATACCTGTGCGGCGGAATTTTCCACCGACACCGCCTACATGTACTCCAGCTATGACGAAGAGTGCGAGGCGAACCCGTCCGACCGTGACAAGATCATGGTCATCGGTGGTGGCCCCAACCGGATCGGTCAGGGGATCGAGTTCGATTACTGCTGTGTGCATGCCGCCTTCGCCATGAAGGATGACGGTTACGAGACCATCATGGTCAACTGTAACCCGGAGACCGTGTCCACGGATTACGACACTTCCGATCGCCTGTATTTTGAGCCGGTGACCCTGGAAGACGTGCTGGCCATCGTCGCCAAGGAAAAACCCAAGGGTGTGATCGTGCAGTACGGCGGCCAGACGCCGCTCAAGCTGGCCCGTGCCCTGCAGGCCGCCGGTGTGCCCATTATCGGTACCCCGCCGGATGCCATTGACGAGGCAGAAGACAGGGAGCGTTTCCAGCAGATGGTCAACAAGCTGGGCCTCAAGCAGCCGCCCAACCGTACCGCCCGCTCCATGGAAGATGGGGTGCGTCTGGCGGAGGAAATCGGTTACCCGCTGGTGGTGCGTCCTTCCTATGTGCTGGGTGGTCGTGCCATGGAAATCGTCTACAGCGAGGCCGAGCTGCGCAACTACATGATGAACGCGGTTTCCGTGTCCAACGACTCGCCGGTGCTGCTGGATCGCTTCCTGGATGACGCCATCGAGGTGGACGTGGATGCGGTCTGTGATGGCACCGACGTGGTAATCGGCGGCATCATGCAGCATATCGAGCAGGCTGGCGTACACTCCGGCGACTCCGCCTGTTCGCTGCCGCCGTACTCCCTGGACGAAGAGGTGCAGAACGTGATGCGCCAGCAGGCCGCCGATATGGCGCTGGAGCTGGGCGTGATCGGCCTGATGAATGTGCAGTTCGCCGTCAAGAGCGGTGAGGTGTATGTTCTGGAGGTGAATCCCCGTGCCTCACGGACCGTGCCCTACGTGTCCAAGTGCATCGGCGTGTCTTTGGCCAAGGTGGCCGCCCGTTGCATGGCCGGTACCAGCCTCAAGGAACAGGGCTTCACTGAAGAGGTCAAACCGCAGCACTACTTCGTGAAGGAAGCGGTCTTCCCGTTTGCCAAATTCCCGAAAGTAGACCCGATCCTGGGCCCGGAAATGAAATCCACCGGGGAAGTGATGGGTGTGGGTGCCACCTTTGCAGAAGCCTTTGGCAAGGCGTCCCTGGGTGCTGGCGAAAAACTGCCGGAAAAAGGTACCGCCTTTATTTCCGTGCGGGAAGTGGACAAGCCGGCGGCCATTGATGTGGCGCGTATGCTGATCGAGCGTGGATTCAACCTGGTGGCTACACGCGGCACCGCCAAGGTGATCAGCGACGCTGGTCTGGAAGTGAAAGTGGTCAACAAGGTGCTGGAAGGACGTCCGCATATCGTCGATATGATCAAGAATGACGAGATTGCCCTGATCGTGAACACCACCGAGGGCAAACAGGCGATTCGTGATTCCTTCGCCATCCGTCGCTCTGCCCTGCAGCACCGGGTGTTCTATACCACCACCATTACGGCGGCCCATGCGGTGTGTCAGGCGCTGGGTATCAGTGGCGAGCCGACGGTTCGTCGCTTGCAGGATTTGCACGCCCAAATGCAGTAAATCGTCCCATGGAGCGCTCGGAGCCGAGTGCTCCGGGCGGTTTCCATAAAAAGACGAGGACAACTATGCAACGCATACCAATGACCGCCAAAGGGGCCGATGCCCTGCGTGCGGAGCTGGAGAAGCTGAAGCGGGAAGATCGCCCGCGCATTACGGCTGCCATTGCCGAGGCTCGTGAGCATGGCGATCTGAAAGAAAACGCGGAATACCATGCGGCCCGTGAGCAGCAGGGTTTCTGCGAGGGGCGGATCAACGAGATCGAGTCAAAGCTGGGCGCCGCGCAGATCATCGATATCACCGAGCTGGAAAACACCGGCAAGGTGATCTTTGGCGTGACCGTCACCATCATTGATGTGGATACCGACGAAGAGAAGGTTTACCAGATCGTGGGTGACGACGAAGCCAACATCAAGCAGGGCAAGTTGAGCGTCAATTCTCCCATCGCCCGCGGCCTGATCGGCCGGGAAGAAGGTGATGTGGTGCAGATCGATACTCCCGGTGGCACCCGCGAGTATGAGGTCGACAAGGTCGAGCACATCTGAGTTGCAAGTTGAAAGGTTCAAGTTGCAAGGGAAAAGAAAAGGCGACGTTTAACGTCGCCTTTTTCATAAGGATCTGCCAGGAAGTCAGGCGGCAGTTATGCGTTCTGGTAGCGCAGGATGTTGGATAGTTTCGGATTGGGTTTCTGTGCCGGCCGGTAGAGCAGGGCAATGTTGCCGATGCGCTGGATCAGCTCGGCGCTACCCTTTTCGCTCAGGGCCTGGACGATGGCAGCCCGGTCGTCACGGGTTTCCGCATTGACCTTCACCTTGATCAATTCGTGGTCTTCCAGGCGCAGGTTCAGCTCTTCGATAAAGGTTTCGGTAAGGCCTTTGCCACCGAAAATGAGCACGGGCTTGAGGTGGTGGCCAATACGGCGCAGCCGTTTGATGTCCTGTTGCGATAGCGGCACGGTGTGGCTCCAGAGCTGCAAGGTGTCGCCAGCGGGGCGACACAGGAAATAAGGGAATGTCCGGGTTGTCCCGACAGTGGGCGTATTCTACGGGTTAGCAAATTGAAAAGCAGCCGTTACGCACAGGAACGGCAAACCGGGTGGGTGAGGTAATCTCTGATGGCGAAATCGAGCCGTTCCAAAACCAGCAAGGCCTGGCTCAAGGAGCATTTCAGCGACCAGTGGGTGGCGAAGGCCCAGGCGGAGGGCTACCGCTCCCGCGCCAGCTTCAAGTTGCTGGAAATGCATGAGAAGGACCGCCTGTTCCGGCCCGGTATGACAGTGCTGGACCTGGGGGCCGCGCCGGGTGGCTGGTCCCAGGTGGCGGGCCGGCTGATGGGTTCACACGGCACTGTCATCGCCAGCGATATCCTTCCCATGGACGCCTTGCCGGATGTGACCTTCATCGAAGGGGATTTTCGGGAAGATGCCGTGTATGAGCAAATCCTGGCGGCCCTCGGGGATCGCAAGGCAGACCTTGTAATGTCCGACATGGCCCCCAATATGAGTGGTAACAAGGGCGTGGATCAGCCGCGGGCCATGTATCTGGCGGAGTTGGCGCTGGATATGGCCGAGCGGGTGCTGGAACCGGATGGCCAGTTTCTGGTCAAGGTATTTCAGGGCGAAGGGTTTGATGAGTACCGGCAAATGCTGCTGCAGCGTTTTGACCGGGTTGTCAGCCGCAAGCCGGCCGCCAGCCGGGCCCGATCCACCGAGGTGTACCAGCTGGCGAGTGGTCTGAAATAAGCCGTAAAATGGCCGTTTTGCTGTCCGAACCGGCATTACTCAGGGTTCGGCAAATGGTGTAAGGTGTAAGTTCGTTATTGTGCGCGTCAAGCGCCCGGAATTGATCGAGGTCTCCCTTGAACGACATGACCAAGAATATTGTGCTGTGGCTGGTTATCGCCGGCGTCCTTTACGTGGTGGCGTCCAGCATCAGCACCCAGCCTGCAACAACCAGTATTCCCTACTCGGACTTCATCTCGCGGGTAGAGAGTGGTGACGTGCAGGAAGCCAAGATCGGCGAAAGTGCGATTACCGGCACCTACAAGGATGGCAGCCAGTTCAAGACGGTCAAACCGCCGACTCTGGACACCAACCTGATGCCCACTTTGATCCAGAACAAGGTGAATGTGGTGGGTGTGGAGCCGGAGCGCCAGGGTTTCCTGATGCAGCTGTTCCTGTCCGTACTGCCGATTCTGATCATCCTGGCTATTTTTATCTTTTTCATGCGCCAGATGCAGGGCGGGGGCCGAGGTGGCAGTGGCCCGATGACCTTTGGTAAATCCAAGGCGAAACTGCTGGGCGAAGACCAGATCAAAACCACCTTCGCCGATGTGGCGGGCGTGGAAGAGGCCAAGGAAGAGGTGCAGGAGCTTGTGGAGTTCCTGCGCGATCCGGCCAAATTCCAGCGCCTGGGCGGCAAGATTCCCCGCGGTGTGCTGATGGTTGGCTCTCCGGGTACCGGTAAGACCCTCCTCGCCAAGGCGATTGCCGGTGAGGCCAAGGTACCGTTCTTCAGTATTTCCGGCTCTGACTTCGTGGAAATGTTCGTGGGTGTGGGTGCCAGCCGTGTGCGCGACATGTTCGAGCAGGCCAAGAAGCATTCTCCCTGCATTATCTTCATCGACGAGATTGATGCGGTGGGGCGCTCCCGTGGCGCCGGCCTGGGCGGTGGTCACGATGAGCGTGAGCAGACGTTGAACCAGCTGCTGGTGGAAATGGATGGCTTTGATGGCAATGAGGGCATTATCGTGATCGCCGCCACCAACCGTCCCGACGTGCTGGACCCGGCGCTGTTGCGCCCGGGCCGTTTCGACCGTCAGGTAACGGTGCCGCTGCCGGATATCCGTGGCCGCGAACACGTGCTCAAGGTGCACATGCGTCAGGTGCCTATCTCCGAAGATGTGGACCCCAGTGTGATTGCCCGTGGTACTCCCGGTTTCTCCGGCGCGGACCTGGCCAACCTGGTCAATGAAGCTGCGCTGTTCGCTGCCCGTGCCAACAAGCGCATGGTGTCCATGGAGGAGTTCGAGAAAGCCAAGGACAAGATCCTGATGGGCGCCGAACGCCGCTCCATGGTGATGAGCGAGAAAGAAAAGCTGAATACTGCCTATCACGAGGCGGGTCATGCCATTGTCGGGCGTCTGGTGCCGGAACATGATCCTGTCTACAAGGTCAGCATCATTCCCCGTGGCCGGGCCCTGGGTGTGACCATGTACCTGCCGGAAGAAGACAAGTATTCCCAGTCCAAGCGCGGTCTGGAATCTTCCATCTGTTCGCTCTACGGCGGTCGTCTGGCCGAGGAAATGACATTGGGCTTCGACGGTGTCACAACCGGTGCCTCCAACGACATTGAGCGTGCTACCAAGCTTGCCCGTGCCATGGTGACCAAGTGGGGGCTGAGCGAGAAGCTGGGCCCGCTGGCCTACGAGGAAGAAGAGGGTGAGGTCTTCCTGGGCAAGCAAATGTCCCAGCGCAAGAGCATGTCCGAGCAGACCGCTGAAGAGATTGATCGCGAGGTGAGGGCTATCATTGATAGCTGCTATGGCCGAGCCAAGCAGATTCTCGAGGACAACCGCGACAAGCTGGACCTGATGGCGGAAGCCTTGATGCAATATGAAACCATTGATGCCGGTCAGATCGACGACATCATGGCTGGCCACAAGCCTCGTCCGCCGAAAGACTGGCGCGATCAGGGGCCGGGCAATGGTGCCGCCACCGGCGATAAAGAGCCGGGTGACGATGCCATCGGTGGGCCTGCCAATACTCACTGATCCATGATTGAAACGCTGACCTGTGGGGCGCGGACACTAGACCTGTCCGCGCCTGTCGTTATGGGGATACTGAATGTAACCCCGGATTCCTTTTCCGATGGTGGCCGCTTTACCGAGCGGGATGCTGCCCTGCGTCAGGCGGAGCGAATGCTGGCGGATGGTGCGGCCATTATTGACGTGGGCGGCGAGTCCACCCGTCCCGGTGCGGCACCGGTGTCCGAACAGCAGGAGCTGGACAGGGTGGTGCCGGTCGTCGAGGCGCTGACGTCGGAGCTTGATGCCCTTGTGTCTGTGGATACCAGCACTGCCGCAGTGATTCGTGGTGCCGCGGCGGCAGGCGCAGGCATGATCAATGATGTGCGTGCCCTGCGTCGATCCGGGGCCCTGGACGCTGCGGCTGCCAGCGGGTTACCTGTGTGTCTGATGCACATGCAAGGAGAGCCCGGCAACATGCAGGACGATCCCCGTTACCAGGACGTCACCGCCGAGGTGGTCGATTTCCTGCACCAACGCATTGCCGCCTGTGGGCAGGTGGGCATTCCCCGCGAACGACTGCTTGTCGATCCGGGTTTTGGCTTTGCCAAAACCGTGGCGCACAACCTTACGCTAATGCATGAAATGGCCGCTTTGCAGGAATTGGCACTGCCAATTCTGATCGGTATTTCACGCAAGTCTCTGTTTGGTAAACTGCTCGGCCGGGACGTGAATGAGCGATTGCCCGCCAGTCTGGCAGCGGCCGTGATGTGTGTTGAGCGCGGTGCAATGATCGTTCGCGCACACGATGTGAAGGAAACCGTGGATGTGGTGCGTTTCGCACACGCCGTTCGGCAATCAGTCGATAGTGAGCGCACAAAATAACTGCACAAGGAGTCGTCATGGCGCGTAAATATTTCGGGACAGATGGCGTGCGGGGCACGGTAGGGGAATTCCCCATTACTCCGGATTTCGTGCTCAAACTGGGTTGGGCGGCCGGTAAAGTGCTGGCTGCCCGCGGCGGCAGCAAGATTCTGATTGGCAAGGATACCCGTATTTCCGGGTATATGTTCGAGTCGGCCCTGGAAGCGGGCATTTCTGCGGCGGGTGTTGATGTGCGTCTGCTCGGCCCTCTGCCGACACCGGGCATTGCCTATCTGACCCGGACGCTATCGGCCCAGGCAGGTATTGTCATTTCCGCCTCCCATAACGCCTACACCGATAACGGCATCAAGTTCTTTGGCGCGGACGGGCGCAAGCTCAGTGATGACATTGAGCTGGAAATCGAGCGGCTGCTGGATGAAGAGATGTCGGTCGTGGCCACTGACCAGCTTGGCAAGGTGCGCCGGATCGATGATGCCCGAGGCCGGTACATTGAATTCTGCAAGAGCACGGTGCCCGGGCTGAACCTGAATGGCATGAAGATTGTGGTCGATACCGCCAATGGTGCGGCGTACCACATTGCCCCGGATGTGTTCGAGGAATTGGGCGCTGAGGTGGTGGCCCTGGCCAACACGCCGGACGGCTTCAATATCAACCGCGATTGCGGCTCCACGCATCCGGAAAAGCTGCAGCAGCGTGTGCTTGAGGAAAAAGCGGACCTCGGGGTCGCGCTGGATGGCGATGCGGACCGGCTGATCATGGTGGATCACAGCGGTAATCTGGTGGACGGCGATCAGCTATTGTTTGTAGTGGCCCGCGATCGCAAGGAGAGCGGGGCGGAACTGCCCGGCGTAGTCGGTACCCTGATGTCCAATTTCGGTCTTGAGCTGGCCCTGCAGGCGCTGGATATTGAGTTCGTGCGTGCCAAGGTGGGGGATCGTTATGTGATGGAGCAGCTTGACCAGCGTGGTTGGTTAATCGGTGGCGAGTCTTCCGGCCATCTGGTTTGTCTGGATCGCACGTCCACCGGAGATGGCACGGTTTCAGCCTTGCAGGTTCTGGCGGCGCTGTCACGTCGAGACCAGAGCCTGGCGGAGGCGGTGGCGGATGTGGCCTTGTTGCCCCAGACGATGATCAACGTGCGAGGCCCCAATCGTGACGGCTTTATGGACAAGCCCGAAGTCAAAACGGCCATGGCGGAAGCCGAAAAAGCGCTGGCCGGTAATGGCCGCATCCTGCTGCGGCCTTCTGGCACCGAGCCATTGGTGCGGGTGATGATCGAGGGCAAGGACCCGGACCAGGTGGCTGCCCTGTGCCGCGAGCTGGCGGATGTGGTGGAAAAGGCGATTGCGTAATCGCCCTTGGGCTTGCGGCATTTTTCTATTCAAGGAAATGACAAATGAAATCAAGAACACCGCTGGTTGCCGGTAACTGGAAAATGAACGGGCGGGAGGCACTTCTGTCTGAGATGGCGGAAGCGTTGGGCAGCTATGAGGGTGTGGCGCAGGTGTTGATCTGTCCGCCCTTTCCCTACCTGGCTGCGGCCAGAAGCCAGCTGCCGGCGGCCATCAAGGTGGGTGGGCAGAATCTGAGTGATCAGGATGACGGGGCTTTCACTGGCGAGGTGTCCGCAGCCATGCTTGCGGAGGTGGGCTGCAGTCACGTGATTGTGGGTCATTCCGAGCGCCGAGCCCTGTACGGGGAAACCGATGCGGTGGTCGCCGACAAGTTTTCTCGCGCCCAGGCCGCGGGCCTGGTTCCGATCCTCTGTGTGGGAGAAACCCTGGAAGAGCGTGAAGCCGGAAACACGGAATCCGTGGTCTGTGGACAGTTGCAGGCGGTGATTGATGCCGTGGGCATTGCGGCTTTCGGTAAGGCGGTGGTGGCCTATGAACCTGTGTGGGCCATCGGCACCGGCAGGACTGCCAGCCCGGAGCAGGCCCAGGAAGTGCACGCCTCGTTGCGGGCGTCATTGGAAAAAAACGATCCGGATATCGCTGAATCGCTGTGCTTGCTTTACGGCGGCAGTGTAAAGGCGGATAATGCCGCCCTTCTGTTTGCCCAGTCAGACATCGATGGGGGTCTGATAGGCGGGGCATCGTTAACAGCTGACAGTTTTATTGCTATCTGTCAGGCGGCGGAATAATAGAGTCATTATGGATATTGTTGTTCACGTAGTGCATGTACTGGCGGCCCTTGGCCTGATCGGTCTGGTGCTGATTCAGCACGGTAAAGGTGCCGATGCCGGAGCCTCTTTCGGTGGCGGGGGATCGCAGACCGTATTTGGCAGTGCCGGGTCAGCCAATTTCCTGACCCGTGCCACGGCGCTGCTTGCGGTGGTGTTCTTTGTCACCAGCATGGCGCTGGCCTGGATGGCGCGCCAGGAAGCCGAGGGTGTGCGCAGCTTCTTGCCGGAACTGGAAACCCTTGAGCAGCAGGAAGACGATGTGCCCGCGGCTCCAGTGGATTCTGATGTGCCCGCCACTCTGTCAGAGGTGCCTGTGGCATCCGATGAGGTGCCGGCGCAAAAAGAGGTTTCGGATGTGCCTCAAGCTGGGGTAGAATCCCCGGCCCCGACTGAAGTGCCTCAGTCGGAGCAGTAAGTAAAGCGTTCTTTGCCGAAGTGGTGGAATTGGTAGACACGCTATCTTGAGGGGGTAGTGAGCTTCGCTCGTGCCGGTTCAAGTCCGGCCTTCGGCACCAATTTGGAAGAGAGGTCCTGAGTGGATCTCGGTCCGGCCAGACAGCGCTTGACTGTCTTGATCGGGGTGATGGCGGAAGTCTGCGATCACAAAAACGGCACAATGGGGTTGTGTCTGCCGGCCTGGTTTCTGCGACAAAAAACGTCGCCAGCCGTGTCGGTAATGCGGGCACAGGAGTGCTTGCAGCTGCACAGAAGGGGCGTGCTCCTTGTTGTGCTAAGGCAGCGAAAAATAAATGTTTTTTTCGTCTTCGCCTTGACAGAGTGAGCGCCTCTAAGTACTATTTGCGCTCGATATTTGAGGCCGGTTGAGCAGCTTTAGCGAGTCAGGCTCAGTCAGCTGGAACCAAAAGATCTGCACGTACCAGAATGCAGATCGAGTGCCGAGGGGCGCTTACGGTTCAACGGTTTATTGCGGGGTGGAGCAGTCTGGTAGCTCGTCGGGCTCATAACCCGAAGGTCGTAGGTTCAAATCCTGCCCCCGCTACCACTTAGAAGAACCGGCTACGGCGGGTTCAAAGCGGACAAAAGGCCCCTCTAGCAGGGGCCTTTTGTTATCCGCAGCAGTGGAATGGGCGGTGGATGTGCGGTCGATTGCATGGCTTCCTTGCAGTGGCTGTATTGTCCCCAGGCCCATTTTTTGTTTGTACTGTCGGAAAGGACATGTCGAAACGCGTAGAGCAATTGACGGAGCTGCTGGCTCCGGTCGTTGAGGACTTGGGCTTCGTGCTTTGGGGTATTGAACATATCCAGGGGCGCGGGGCTGTTTTGCGTGTCTATATCGACCACAGCGACGGTATCACAGTAGATAATTGCGCGGCGGTGAGTCACGAAATCAGCGGCGTGCTGGATGTGGAAGATCCAATACCTGGCGAATACAACCTGGAGGTGTCTTCGCCGGGCATGGATCGGCCCATGTTTGATATTGCGCAATATGCCGACTATATCGGTGAAGATGTTCAGCTGAAGTTGCTGGCGCCGGTATCAGGCAAGCGTAAAATGACGGCGGCCATTGTGGCCGTGGATGGCGAAACGCTGGTGGTGGAGCTTGATGGCGACACTCTGCGTATTCCTTACAGTCAGGTAGATCGTGCCCGGTTGCAGCCTCGCTTCGACTGAGCACGCCCTGAAGAACTTTGTCTTTGTAAAGGCTTGGCCATGAACAAAGAGATCCTGCTGGTAGCGGAAACCGTATCAAACGAAAAAGGCGTCAGCCGTGACGTGATTTTCGAGGCCATCGAGCTGGCACTGGCGGCCGCTACCAAAAAACGCTTTAAGGAAGAAGACGTGGAAATTCGCGTGGATATTGACCGGGTATCCGGCGATTCCCGCACGTTCCGCGTATGGCACGTCGTACCCGACGAAGAGCTTTATGAATTCGGTAAACAGCTGACCCTTGATGAAGCCCATGAGCAGGATCCGTCTCTGCAGATTGGTGACACCTGGGAAGAAGAGATCGAATCGGAAGCCTTCGGTCGTATCGGTGCCCAGACTGCCAAACAGGTTATCGTGCAGAAAGTGCGCGAAGCCGAGCGTCGCCAGATCATCGAAGAGTATCGTGATCGCATTGGTGAGTTGATCAGCGGCATCGTCAAAAAAGCCAACCGGGATTCCATCGTTCTGGATCTGGGCGGGAATGCGGAAGCGTTGATCACCCGCGAGCACATGATTCCCCGTGAAGCGGTGCGTCAGAATGACCGAATCCGTGCGTATTTGCTGGGCGTGAACGAAGAAAACCGTGGCCCGCAGCTGTTTGCCAGCCGAGCCTGCCCGGACATGCTGGTCGAGCTGTTCAAGATCGAAGTGCCGGAAATCGGTGAAGAGCTGATCGAAATCAAGGGCGCTGCCCGAGATCCTGGCTCCCGTGCCAAGATTGCCGTGAAAAGCAATGACCAGCGTATTGATCCGGTCGGTGCCTGCGTGGGTATGCGCGGTGCCCGTGTTCAGGCGGTCTCCAATGAGCTCGCCGGTGAACGTATCGATATCGTCCTGTGGGACGACAACCCGGCACAGTTGGTGATCAATGCCATGCAGCCGGCGGAAGTGGCTTCCATTGTTATGGATGAAGAAAGTCACTCCATGGATATCGCGGTGGAAGACGAGTCCGCTCTGGCTCAGGCCATCGGCCGTAGCGGCCAGAATATCCGTTTGGCCTCTGAACTGACTGGCTGGGAACTCAACGTCATGACCCTTGACGATGCCCAGAACAAACAGGAAGAGGAAGCTGCCCAGGCACTGGAAACGTTCATGAAAGAACTGGACGTGGACGAAGATGTTGCCGGCATTCTGGTGGATGAAGGTTTTACCACCCTGGAAGAAGTGGCCTACGTGCCGGAAGAAGAGATGCTCGCTATCGACGGGTTCGATGAAGATATCGTCGATGCCCTGCGCCAGCGCGCCAAGGATGTCCTGCTGACCAAAGCCCTGGTATCCGAAGAGAAATTCGAGCTGGCCGAGCCCGCTGAAGACCTTCTCAATATGGAAGGCATGGATCGTGACCTGGCTGTGGAACTGGCATCGCGCGGTATCCCCACCATGGAAGATCTGGCCGAACAGGCGGTGGATGATTTGATGGACATCAGTGGCATGAGCGAAGAGCGTGCCGCCGAGCTGATCATGACTGCCCGGGCCCCCTGGTTCGCTGATGAAAATGAAGCCGGGGCGTAACGGCCTTTAATCCTGGCGGATTGGACGCGGGCACCAACAGCAGGGTGTTGAAAAGGCCATAAGGTGCTTTTCAAGCTATCTTCGCGGTATGGCCCGCAAAGATAAGCACACAATGCGCTGACCGGAATGTGCCGGGCAGCGCGGTCATTCGCCCCGAGGGCAATGGCCCAGGCTATTTTCAATAGCCTGCTAGAGACGGACAGGAGAGTGTTGCTGACATGGCAGAAACGACCGTAAAGAAACTGGCCGACATCGTAGGGACCCCCGTCGAGAAACTGCTTTCGCAGATGAAAGACGCCGGGCTACCCCATGGCGATGCCAGCGAAGTGGTCTCCGATGAGCAGAAGCAGCAGCTTCTTGCCCATCTGCGCAAGTCCCATGGTGCCGCGGATACCGAAGCCAAGAAGATTACCCTCAAGCGCAAGTCCACCAGCACTATCAAGACCACCGGTGCGGCGGGCAAATCCAAGACCGTTAACGTGGAAGTGCGCAAGAAGCGCACCTACGTGAAGCGCGAAGCGCTTGAGGAACAGGAACGCGAAGAAGCCGAACGCAAGGCGGCGGAAGAGGCTGCGCGTCTGGCGGAAGAAGAGAAACGCAAGGCGGAAGAAGCGGCCAAGCGTCAGGCCGAAGAAGAAGCGGCCAGCAAGAAAGAGGAAGAAGCCAAGGCTCGTGCGGAAGCCGAGCGTAAGGCTGCAGGTGAAAAGGCGGCGGAAGAAAAGACCAAGCGTGTCTCCGTGCCCAAGACGGCAACCGCCAAGAAGCCAGCCAAGACCGAAACCCCGGAAGAGAAAGCCAAGCGCGAGGAAGCGGAACGCAAGCAGCGTGAAGCGGATGAGGCCAAGCGCAAGCAAGAAGCCGAAGCTCGCAAGAAAGCGGAAGAAGAAGCCGCTCGCCGTACTGCTGAAGAAGCGGCGCGGATTGCTGCTGAGCTGGAAAAACGTGGCGATCAGGAAGAGAAAAAGCCTGAAGAAGAGGAAGACAAAGGGTCTTCCATTGTTGTTGCCGCCCAGGAAGCCAGTTATCAGCGTGAAGAGCGCCAGTCTCGTCGTCGTCGCCGCAAGCCGAAATCGGCGGGCGTTGCTCATGGGCAGATGAAGAGCTCCATGAACAAGCAGCACGGCTTTAAAACCCCGACGGAGAAGAAAATCTACGAAGTCGAAGTACCGGAAACCATTACCGTGGGCGATCTGGCCCAGCGCATGAACATCAAGGCCAAGGAACTGATCAAGGCCATGATGAAGATGGGTGAAATGGCGACGGTCAACCAGTTTATTGATCAGGAAACCGCGTTTTTGCTGGTGGAAGAAATGGGCCACAAGGCCGTCGCCAGCAAAGGTCAGGAAGAAGTTCTCGAAGATCACCTGGCCGATATGGTCAACCGTGACGATGTGGACCTGAATGATCGTGCGCCGGTAGTCACCATCATGGGGCACGTGGACCACGGTAAAACCTCCCTGCTGGATTATATCCGCAAGGCCAAGGTGGCCGACGGTGAAGCGGGTGGCATTACCCAGCACATCGGTGCTTACCACGTCCAGCATGAGAAGGGCATGATCACCTTCCTGGACACCCCGGGTCACGCCGCCTTTACGGCCATGCGTGCGCGTGGTGCCAAAGCCACTGATATCGTGGTGATTGTAGTCGCCGCAGACGATGGCGTGATGCCGCAAACCGAAGAGGCGATCAATCACGCCAAGGCATCCGGTGCCCCGATCATCATTGCCGTGAACAAGATTGATAAAGAGCAGGCTGACCCGGACCGGGTTCGTAACGAGCTGGCCACCAAGGACGTGATTCCGGAAGAGTGGGGCGGTGAATATCAGTTCATCAACGTATCCGCGCACTCCGGCCAGGGCGTGGATGACCTGCTGGATGCCATCCTGCTGCAGTCAGAATTGCTGGAACTGAAATCGCCGGCCACCGGCTCAGCCACCGGTGTGGTGATCGAATCGCGCATTGAAAAAGGTCGCGGTACCGTTGCTTCCATCCTGGTGCAGGCAGGCGAGCTGAATATTGGTGACATGCTGCTGGCCGGTGCGCACTTCGGTCGCGTGCGGGCCATGGTGGACGAGAACGGCAAGCCGATCACCTCTGCCGGCCCCTCCATTCCGGTGGAAGTGCTGGGCCTGGACGGTGCCCCGGAAGCGGGTGAACAGGTACAGGTTGTTCCCGACGAGAAGAAAGCCCGCGAAGTGGCCGAGTTCCGTCAGGAGCGTGACCGTGACCTGAAGCTCAAACGTCAACAGGCGTCCAAGCTGGAAAACCTGTTTGCCAACATGGGCAGCGAAGAAGTCAAGACCGTCAACATCGTTCTCAAGACCGATGTGCGCGGTTCCCTGGAAGCCCTCACCGGTGCCCTTAATGATCTGGGCACGGAAGAGGTGAAGGTGAACCTGGTGTCTGCCGGCGTCGGTGCGATCAACGAGTCCGACGTCAATCTGGCCATGACCAGTGAAGCCGTGCTGCTGGGCTTCAACGTCCGTGCTGATTCCAAGGCCAAGAAACTGTGCGAGCAGGAAGGTTTGGATCTGCGCTACTACAGCGTCATCTATGAGCTGATCGACGATGTCAAGTCGGCCATGAGTGGCCTGCTGGCGCCGGAGAAGCGCGAAGAGATTCTCGGTACCGCCCAGGTTCGCGACGTGTTCCGTTCCTCCAAGTTCGGTGCCGTGGCTGGCTGTATGGTCATCGAAGGTACCTTGTACCGCAATCGGCCGATCCGCGTGCTGCGCGACGATGTGGTGGTCTTCGAAGGCGAGCTGGAATCCCTGCGTCGCTTCAAGGACGACGTCCAGGAAGTTCGCAACGGCATGGAGTGTGGTATTGCCGTGAAGAGCTACAACGACGTGAAGGAAGGCGACAAGATCGAAGTCTTCGAAGTGAAGGAGGTGGCGCGCTTCCTGTAAGGAGCGTGCCCCGTTAACCATGAGTCGTCATCGTCGCCCGCAGGGCTTTAACCGCACTGATCGGATTGCCGACCAGATTCAGCGTGAGCTGTCGCGGTTATTGCAGTTTGAAATGAAAGACCCGCGGGTAAACCTGGCCACCATTCAGGATGTGACGGTGTCCCGGGACCTGTCCTTTGCCGACGTGTATTTCACGTTGCTGGGCAAAGGCGAGGAAGAGGGCGCGGAAGCGGAAGCCGTGCTGGTGAAAGCCAGTGGCTTCCTGCGCAGCAGCCTGGCGCAAAGCCTCAATACCCGCACTACCCCGAAATTGCGTTTCCATTACGACATGACCCCGGAGCGGGCGGCCCATCTTTCCCAGCTGATCGATGAAGCCCGCGCGGAAGACCGGGAATTGCGTCCGGACAACGACGAAACCGAAAACGATTAGTGTAGCGGAGCTGTCAGGTGGCAAAACGTCGTCCCCGTGGCCGTAACGTCAACGGCATTCTGCTGTTGGATAAAAACAGTGGCGTCAGCAGTAATGGTGCCCTGCAGATGGCCAAGAAAATGTTTGCGGCAGCCAAGGCCGGCCACACCGGTAGCCTGGACCCACTGGCTACCGGGATGTTGCCGATCTGTTTTGGTGAAGCCACCAAGTTCAGCCAGTTCCTGCTGGAATCTGACAAGAGCTACCGGGTGACCGCCAAATTGGGCGTGATCACGGAAACCGGTGATGCGGATGGTGAGGTAGTCAGAACCGCCGACGTAACCGCCAGCCCGGCCCAGATTGAAGATGCCCTGATGTCCTTTAAGGGGGATATCGAGCAGGTGCCGAGCATGTATTCGGCGATCAAGTATGATGGCGTGCCGCTCTACAAGCTGGCCCGCGAAGGCAAAACCGTGGAGCGCAAAGCGCGCCCGGTAACGATTTATGATATCCGCATCCTGCGAATCGAAGGCGATGAGCTGGAATTCGAGGTGGATTGTTCCAAGGGCACCTATGTGCGCTCGCTGGTGGAAGATACCGGTGAAAAGCTGGGTTGTGGCGGCCATGTGACGGCGCTGCGCCGCTTGTCAGCCGGCCCCTACCCGGCGGAACGCATGCTGACCCTGGAGCAGCTGGGCAAGATCAAGGAAACCGGTGGTTTTGAGGCAATCGACGAGCTGCTCTTGCCTTTATCTACCAGCGTGGCAGACTGGCCGCGCATTGAGCTGGGTGACAATGCTGCCTATTACCTGCAGCAGGGTCAGCCAGTGATGAGCTCAGACCGTCCCGCGGACGGCTGGGTCAGTATTTACCAGGCATCCAGTGAAGAATTTCTGGGTGTCGGTGAAGTGCTGGAAGACGGGCGCATTGCGCCGCGTCGACTGGTATCGGGCTGAGGCCAAACGACGGCAGCTATAAATATGCATGGCTGACCGCGTCTTTTTATTGAGCATATTGGAGAAATAGCATGGCATTAACCACTGAACAGAAAGCGGAAATCCTGAAAGAGCACGGCCAGAAAGAAGGCGATACCGGTTCCCCGGAAGTGCAGATTGCTCTGCTGAGCGCCAACATCAACGGCCTGCAGGACCACTTCAAGGGTCACAAGAAGGATCACCACAGCCGTCGCGGCCTGATCCGCATGGTAAACCAGCGTCGTAAGCTGCTGGACTACCTGGCCAAGAAGGACCGTACCCGTTACCTGCAGCTGATTGAAAAGCTGGGTCTGCGTCGCTAAAAGACAGCAGATCGGGTAACCCCAACAGAAGCTCGGCAGCCGCCGGGCTTCTGTTGTTTCTGGCCTGCGGAAAATCGGGCGGTAAGATCGCGTCGAAGTATCGTGGGCCAGAGGGCTCAGGCGTGTCTCCAGGCCAATTTACGGTTGGGCCAGGCGCCCTGGCGGGATATGATGCCCGGGCAAAAGATGAATTGTTATCAGAGGCATGGGCCTCGAAGATTGTCGTGAAGAGAGAAGAGACGAGATATGTTCAATAAAATCACTAAACAGATTCAGTTCGGCCGTGACACGGTAACCCTGGAAACCGGGCAAATTGCCCGCCAGGCCACCGCCGCTGTCATGGTCCGTATCGGTGACACCGAAGTGCTGGTCACCGTAGTAGGCAAGAAAGAAGCGGATCCCAGCAAGAACTTCTTCCCCCTGACCGTTAACTACCAGGAAAAGACCTACGCCGCCGGCCGTATTCCGGGTGGCTTCTTCAAGCGTGAAGGTCGTCCCAGCGAAAAAGAAACCCTGACCTGCCGCCTGATTGACCGCCCCATTCGCCCGCTGTTTCCCAAGGGCTTCATGAATGAAGTGCAGGTCGTTGCCACGGTCATGTCTGCTGACAAGAACCAGGATCCGGATATCGCCGCCCTGATCGGCACTTCCGCCGCCCTGTCCATTTCCGGTATTCCGTTCGGTGGCCCTATCGGCGCCGCCCGCGTGGGCTTCAAGGATGGCATGTACATCCTCAACCCCAGCCGCAGTGAGCTGGAAGAATCCGCGCTGGACCTGGTGGTTGCCGGTACCGAGCCTGCCGTATTGATGGTGGAATCCGAAGCCAAGGAGCTGTCCGAAGACCAGATGCTGGGTGCGGTGCTGTTTGGTCACATGGAGATGCAGCCGGTTATCCAGGGCATCAAGGAATTTGCCGCCGAAGTGGGCACCCCGAAGTGGGACTGGCAGGCACCCGCCGAGAATACCGAGCTGAAAAATGCCATCAAGGAAAAGTTCGAAGGCGCTCTGGCTGAAGCCTATACCATCACCGAGAAGATGGCCCGTTACGCCAAAGTGGGCGAGCTGCGTGATGCCTGCGTAGACGCGTTTGCTACCGGTGAAGAAGGTGCTCCGGAAGCCGGGGAAGTGAAGGAGCTGTTCGGCAAGGTCGAGAAATCCGTGGTCCGTGAAGCGGTCGTGTCTGGCAAGCCTCGTATCGACGGTCGCGCCCTGGATGCGGTGCGTGCTATCGAGTGTCAAGTGGGCGTGCTGGCCAAGACTCACGGTTCCGCCCTGTTCACCCGTGGTGAAACCCAGGCAATCGTTACCGCCACCCTGGGCGGCATGCGTGATGCCCAGTTTATCGATGCACTGGAAGGGTCCCGTCAGGACCACTTCATGCTGCAGTACAACTTCCCTCCCTACTGTGTGGGCGAAACCGGCATGATCGGTTCTCCCAAGCGTCGCGAGATCGGCCACGGCCGTCTGGCCCGTCGCGGTGTGGAAGCGGTAGTGCCCAACGAAAAAGATTTCCCGTACTCCATTCGTGTGGTGTCCGAGATCACTGAGTCCAACGGCTCCTCCTCCATGGCGTCCGTCTGTGGCACCTCCATGGCGCTGATGGATGCCGGTGTGCCCCTGACCGCGCCGGTGGCCGGTATCGCCATGGGCCTGGTGAAGGAAGAAGACGGCCGCTTCGCGGTACTGTCCGATATCCTCGGTGATGAAGATCACCTGGGCGACATGGACTTCAAGGTGGCCGGTACTGCCCGTGGCGTCACCGCCCTGCAGATGGACATCAAGATCGAAGGCATCACTGAAGAGATCATGGAAAAGGCCCTGGAGCAGGCCAATGCCGGCCGTATCCACATCCTCGGTGAAATGGCCAAGGCGATTGCTGAGTCCCGCACCCAGGTATCTGACAATGCGCCGACCCTGCTGACCCTGAAGATCAACCCGGACAAGATCCGTGACGTGATCGGTAAAGGCGGCGCCACCATCCGTGCGCTGACCGAAGAGACTGGCTGTACCATCGATCTGGAAGACGATGGCAGCGTGAAGATCTACGGTGAGACCCGCGAGAAAGCGGAAGAAGCCGTGCGCCGTGTGGAAGAGATCACTGCCGAAGCGGAAGTGGGTGCTATCTACGAAGGCAAGGTCACCAAGGTGGTGGATTTCGGCGCATTCGTGGCGATCATGCCCGGTACCGAAGGTCTGCTGCACATCTCCCAGATCGCTGAAGAGCGGGTGGAGAAGGTGTCTGACTACGTCAATGAAGGCGACCTGATCAAGGTGAAGGTGCTCGACGTGGATCAGCGTGGCCGTATCAAGCTGTCCATGAAGGAAGCCAAGGAAGACTGATTCTTCCTTTTCCCCATTCAAAAAGGCCGGCTTTTGCCGGCCTTTTTGGTTTTGGGAAAAGTCGGTTTCTGATTGTGGCGGAATTGTTGCAAAAAAATGTTATGCAAATAGAATGCGCGACTTGGTCTGAAAATTAAATCTATGGAAGGGAAATAATAATGAGGAATGTCGCGTTTCTCTGCCTGCTTGCTCTGACAGTATTCAGTTCAACAGGTTGTACATCGCTGAGCCGGGCTGATGAAGTTCGTTTGCGTGAGCTCAATGCTGTCGGTATTCAGGATACCGAGGTGAAAGTAAAGCACCCGGGCGTGGCTGGTGGCCTGAACCTGTTGCCGGGTTTCGGTAATTTCTATTTGGGCATTGGGACGAACGAAGGTGCCCAGTGGACGTATGGCTTTCTGAATCTGTTGTTCTGGCCAGCATCCGTTATCTGGGGTGTTCCACAAGGGGCCATTGATGCAAATACGATTAATAAGAAAGAGACGGTCTACTATTACACCTATGACCCGCATGGGAAGAAGGAATTCAAACAGCTAGAGGCCTCTCTGGCAGACCAGATGCTCGATGAGCAAGCCTCATTGTAAGACTGGATAGAATGAAAAAAGGCAGCCAGATGGCTGCCTTTTTTGTGTGTGGGAAACGGCCGGATGGCGGGGCTTACCGATTCAGCCGGGTATCGATCAGCTGATCCACCACCGCCGGGTCTGCGAGGGTGGAGGTATCGCCCAGGCTGTCCAGCTCGTTGGCGGCGATCTTGCGCAGGATGCGGCGCATGATCTTGCCGGAACGGGTTTTGGGGAGGCCGGGGGCGAAGTGGATCAGGTCCGGTTTGGCGATGGGGCCAATTTCCTGGGTCACCATATCCCGAAGCTCCTTGACCAGCTCCTCGCTGCCTTCCTTGCCGGCCATCAGCGACACGTAGGCATAGATACCCTGGCCCTTCACATCGTGTTGGTAGCCAACCACGGCAGCTTCGGAAATGCTGGTATGCAGTACCAGGGCGGACTCGATCTCGGCGGTACCCAGGCGGTGGCCGGACACGTTGAGGACGTCGTCTACCCGACCGGTGATCCAGTAATAGCCGTCTTCATCACGGCGAGCACCGTCACCGGTGAAGTAGTAGCCCTTGTAGGCACTGAAATAGGTATCAATCAGCCGCTGGTGATCGCCATAGACGGTACGGATCTGGCTGGGCCAGCTGGCCTTGATGGCCAGATTGCCGGAGGTGGCCCCCTCCAGCTCGTTGCCGTCCGGGTCCATCAGCACGGGTTGCACCCCGAACATGGGCAGGGTGGCAGAGCCGGCTTTCAGATCCACGGCACCCGGCAGCGGCGCGATCATGATGGCGCCGGTTTCGGTCTGCCACCAGGTATCCACGATGGGGCAGCGGGACTCGCCCACCACCTTGTAATACCACTCCCAGGCTTCCGGGTTGATCGGTTCGCCTACCGTGCCCAGCAACTTCAGGCTGGCCCGGGAGGTTTTGGTGACCGGCTCGTCGCCCAGGCCCATGAGGGCGCGAATGGCGGTGGGTGCGGTGTAGAAGATATTCACCTTGTGCTTGTCCACCACTTGCCAGCAGCGTGAGGCGTCCGGGTAAGTGGGGACACCCTCGAACATCAGGGTGGTGGCACCATTGGCCAGCGGTCCGTAGACAATATAGCTGTGCCCGGTGATCCAGCCCACATCGGCGGTGCACCAGTAGATGTCACCCTCGTGATAATCGAACACATATTTATGGGTCAGTGCAGTGTTGAGCAGATAGCCGGCGGTCGTGTGGACGACGCCCTTGGGCTTGCCTGTGGAGCCGGACGTGTAAAGGGTGAACAGCGGGTCTTCCGCTTCGACCCATTCTGGTTCGCAGTCGCTGGAGGCTTCCGCCATGGCCTCGTGGTACCAGACATCCCGGTCTGCCTGCCAGTCCACATCGCCGCCGGTGCGTTTGACCGTCAGGCAGGTATGCACGCTCTCGATCCCGGCCATGGCCTTGTCGGCATTCACTTTCAGGGGGACGGTTTTGCCGCCGCGTACGCCTTCATCGGCGGTGATGACGGCACAGGCACCGGCATCCTGAATGCGATCTTTCAGGGCTTCCGGGGAGAAGCCGCCAAACACGACGGAGTGAATGGCGCCGATGCGGGCGCAGGCCAGCATGGCGTAGGCGGCTTCGGGAATCATCGGCATGTAGATCACCACGCGATCGCCTTTCTTGACGCCACGGGTTTTCAGCACATTACCGAATTTGCTGACTTCCTCGAATAGTTGCTGGTAGGAAATGTGCTTGTCCTGATCCGGCTCATCGCCTTCCCAGATAATGGCCGTCTGGTTGGCCCGTTCTGGCAGATGGCGATCGACACAGTTGTAGCATACGTTGAGGGTGGCGCCCTTGAACCAGGCAGCACGGCCTTCGTGGAAGTCCCAGTCACTGACCGTGTCCCAGGGGGTTTTCCAGTCCAGTAATTCCCGGGCCCGGTCCGCCCAGAAGGTATCCGGGTCATTGATGGACTGGGCATACCATGTCTCGTAGGTATCGCGATCCATCAGGGTCTGGGCTTTGAAATCTGCGGGAACAGGGTGAATGTGGGTCTTGGACATCAGGGCCTCCTTGGGATACTGCCAGTGGGGAGCGCGCTTCAGGGGCTCCCGGCTTTCCCTTGATTATTGTGTGACGCTTCCCGGCTGGCTATTCAACCATGGTCGAAGGGGGGAAACGGCTAGGTTGCTACCAAGAGTAAACAATGTGTTGGTCAATGGCCAAGGACAGAACAGTAAACGACCGCAAATGCATGGCGGCGGGTGGGGAAGGGGCACGGGAAAGCGGAGGCATAAAAAAACGCCGGCAAAAGCCGGCGTTTCAGGAATTCCTTTTCAGGTTCCGGTATCAGGCGACCTGTACCGGAATCGCGTTGCTGGTGCCTTTGACTTCGTTGCCTTCCGCCATGTAGATCAGGCTGGGCTTGAAGTTGACCAGTTCGGCGCTGGAATAGCTGGCGTAGGCGCAGATAATCACCCGGTGGCCAGGCTGGGCTTTATGCGCAGCGGCACCGTTGACGGAGATGATCTTGGAACCGGCTTCGCCACGAATGGCGTAGGTTTCAAAGCGCTCACCGTTATCGATGTTATAGATCTGGATCTGTTCGTATTCCAGGATACCCGCCATGTCCATCAGGTCACCGTCAATGGCACAGGACCCTTCGTACTCAAGTTCCGCGTGGGTGACTCGAGCCTGATGGAGTTTTGCTTTCAGCATGGTGCACTGCATCTTGGTTACCTCTTGCGCTACCCGAAGCCTGCAGACACACGGTGTTGCCACCACACAGGCACTTCAAGGGGCCGGAAGTATGCATGAATCACCGGTCACGCACAACGGCCAGACTGACATTGTCTATCAATCGAGTATTCCCCAGTTTGGCGGCCACAGCGACCACCAGATCGGTATCCCCGGCGCTGGCGGGCGCCAGGCTGCGCGCGTTGGCGACAGTCAGATAGTCCACCTGGAAGCCGGCCTGGTTCAGGCTGTCCCGGTAGCGCTGTTCCAGGGCCCGATAATCCTGCTCGCCGCCTTCAATATCGGCTTTCAGGGTTTGCAGGGTTTGGTATATCTGTGGCGCGAGTGTGCGCTCACTTTCGGTCAAAAAGCCATTGCGTGAACTGCGCGCCAGACCGTCACTCTCCCGACTGGTGGGGGCGCCGACGATCTTGACCGGAAACAGCAGTTCTTCGCTCATGCGGCGAAGAATGGCCAGTTGCTGAAAGTCCTTTTCGCCGAATACGGCCACATCCGGCTGAACAATGTTAAACAGTTTGGCCACCACCGTGGTAACGCCCCGAAAGTGACCTTCCCGGCTGGCCCCGCACAGATGCTCGACCAGAGCGTCCACGTCTACCCAGGTCTGGTTCTGGCCAGAGGGGTACATCTCGTCCACGGAGGGGGCAAAGAGCAGGTCTGTGCTCGCGTCCACCAGGGCAGCGGCATCCGTGTCCAGGGTGCGCGGGTAGCGGTCGAAATCCTCGTTGGGGCCGAACTGGGTCGGGTTGACGAAGATGGAGACCACCACCACGTCGCAACGGGCTCGGGCTTCCTTGATCAGGCTGATATGACCGTCATGGAGGTTGCCCATGGTGGGCACAAACCCCACGGACAGACCTTTCTGGTGCCAGCCGCGCACATATTCACGAACCTGGGAGACAGTATGGACGGTTTGCATCGGGAATCCTCAGGTGAAGCAGTTGAAAGTGGAAAGTTAAAAGTTTCAAAGCGCGGGCGATGCAGTGCTAAATGATGAATGCTCTGCCCGCGATTATAGGTCCAATTTGCTGCTACGGCCTTGAGCGCGGCGACAGATCTTCAAGCCCCAAGGGGCTATGATCGCGTTTAAACTTTGAACTTTTAACTTTCAACTGATGTTCTAGAAGCAGTGCTCATCGGCAGGAAAGCTGCCGTCTTTCACAGCCTGGTCATAGGCCTTGAAGGCAGCGCGGATGTCGCCGTTGTCTGCCATGAAATCCTTTACAAAACGGGCCGGTTTACCGGGGCTAATGCCGAGCATGTCATGCATGACAAGCACCTGGGCGTCGCATTCCGGGGCCGCCCCGATACCGATGACCGGCACACTCACTTCCCGGGTGATGCGAGCGCTGAGAGCCCGGGGAACGCATTCCAGCAAGAGCATGGCGGCGCCAGCCTGGTCCAGGGTCTTTGCCGCTTCCAGCAATTCGTTGGCGCCAGCGTCATCCTTGCCCTGGACCCGATAGCCCCCCAGTGCATTGACGGCCTGGGGCGTCAGGCCCAGATGGGCACAGACCGGAATGCCATTGCGATTGAGAATCTCGATGCTTTCTGTCAGCCAGGCGCTGCCTTCCAGCTTGACCATATTGGCGCCGGCCTGCATGAGCGCCGTGGCGGTTTCCAGCGCACGTTCCAGGGTGGCGGCCCCCATGAAGGGCACATCAGCAATGATCAGGCTGCCCTGATTGCCCCGGGCCACGCATTCCGTGTGGTAGGCCATCTGTTCCAGGGTCACCGGTACCGTGCTGCTCTGGCCCTGTATCACGTTTCCCAGGGAGTCCCCCACCAGAATGGCGTCTACGCCGGCTTCCGAAATCAGCCGGGAAAAACAGGCGTCGTAAGCGGTGAGTACGGAAAATTTCTCGCCGTCCTGTTTGCGTTTATGCAGGGTGCGGATGGTTACTGACATGGGAAACCTCCCAGGGAAATTCAGTTGAAAGGTGAAAGTTGAAAGTTGAAACGCGGTCAAGTCTGACGCTGTGTACAGGTTGTGCCCGCGAGGCTGTCAAAAGTGTCGCGGGCAGGGCGTCATCAGAGAGGCGACATGCTATTCCGCGCTTTTGAGCTTTCAACTTTGAACTTTCAACTCAGTCGACCAGCGGCCGGGGGTTAAAATAGTGGCGCCCGGAACGGATGTCCAGCAACTCGCTCACCAGTTGCTGGTAGTCGCGATCGTGGTTGACCAGATCAATCTCCGCCGCATTGACGATCAGCAGCGGTGCGCGGTCATAAAAATGGAAGAATTCGGTGTAGGCATCGCTGAGACGGTCCAGGTAATCGCTCTGGATGCCCTGCTCGAAATCGTTGCCACGGCGCCCGATGCGCTGGCGCAGTACCTGGGAGGGCGCCTGCAGATAAATCACCAGATCCGGTTGTGGTGCATCGAGAGTCAGGTGGTCATCCACATTGCGGTATAGCTCGAATTCATCATCGTCCAGAGTGACCCGGGCAAACAGCCGGTTCTTGTCGATCAGGAAGTCGGCGATACGGGGCCCGGCGAACAGGTCCTGCTGCTGGATCTGGCGTAACTGGTCGGCACGCTGAAACAGGAAGAACAGCTCGGTTTGCAGGGCATAACGGGCCGGGTCTTGATAAAAGCGGGTGAGGAAGGGATTGTCGCTGGCCTGTTCCAGCAGCAGGTCATAGCCAAAGGTCATGGCCAGGCGTTTCGCCAGGCTGGTCTTGCCGGCACCAATAGGCCCCTCTACCGCGATAAAGCGCGGCAGCGTGCGGGCCTGGCGACGTTGTTCAATGCGTTCGGTTAGGGTTTTGTCATTCGATGAGTGCATCGCGATCCAGCTCTGCCAACGGTGAAATCGGTTGTTCAGCTACCTGACCGAGAAAACTACGCAGTGCGGTGCCATCCGGCAAGAGGGCATGAGGGCAAATTTCCAGGAGCGGTTCCAGCACAAAAGCCCGCCGGGTCATTTGCGGGTGGGGAACCTGCAGATCGTCACTGTCAATGTGGCTGTCGCCGATCAGCAGGATGTCCAGATCCAGGGTGCGTTCGCCCCAATGGCGCAGGCGTTGCCGGCCCGCCGCCAGTTCCAGGGCCTGCAGGGTATGCAGCAGGGCGTGGGGGGAAAGGGGGGTGTCAATGTCGGCCACGGCATTGACGTAGTCCGGCTGGTCCTGGGGGCCCACAGGAGCGCTGGCATACAGGCGCGAATGGTGACACAGGGTCAGGCCGGGTAGCCGTTGCAGCGCCCGCAGGGCCGAGATCAGCCGCTGCGAGGGGTGGTCCAGATTGCTGCCAAGGCCAATGAACGCGTGCATAAGGGCTCTCGGTTCTGATCAGGAAAGGGCAGGCTGGGAGTTGCGAGAAGCGAGTTTCGAAAACCAACACCGGGTTGCCTCTCGAAGCTTGCTCTTCGTCACTCGCCTTGTTTTGTCAGCCTTCCGCTGCCGGCTTTTTCCGCCGCCGCCGTCGTCGTTTGTTGCCACCGCCGGACGGGTTGCCCAGCTGGCTGATCATCTGCCGGCGGCCCTGCTCATCCTGTTCCTGGTAGCGGGTCCACCAATCGCCAAGTCCCGGCTTGATTTCGTCGGCCTGCTCGCGCAGCAACAGGAAATCATAGGCGGCGCGGAAGCGGGGATGTTCCATCAGGGCATCAGCGCGCTTGCCGGCACGTTTATCCAGACGCAGCTGCAGTTCCCACATTTCTCGCATCACTGTGGAGAAACGGCGCGGGATGGCGGTGTGCTTGATCTGCTGATTGAGGGCACGGGTGGCGCTCTTGTGCAGAGCCTGGGCCGGCGGCAGACCGCTGGAAAGGTAGTGCCCCATGCGCTGCTGAATCACCGGCCACAGCAGTACTGCATAGATAAAGGCGGGGGTGACCGGCTTGTTATCGGCCAGGCGTTTGTCGGTATTGTCCATGGCAGCCAGCAGCATGGCCTCCCAGATGTTCCCTTTGCCACCCTCCAGCGCTTGCTGGGTTTCCGGAAACAGGAAGCGAAACAGGCCCAGGTGCTGGAGTTGCTCGTAGGACTCCCGGGCATGGCCGCTGAGGAACAGCTTTAGCACCTCATCGAACAGGCGGGCGGCGGGGACTTGCAGCAGTAACTCGGCCAGTTCCGGAATCGGATCGCCGGTGGCAGGGTCGATGTGAAAGCCCAGTTTGGCGGCAAAGCGGGCGGCGCGCAGCATACGGACCGGGTCTTCCCGGAAGCGGGTCTCCGGGTCGCCAATCAGGTGGATGACCTCTTGTTCGATATCATCCAGGCTGCCGACAAAGTCATGCAGAGTGAAGTCGGCGATGTTGTAGTACAGCGCGTTGATGGTGAAATCCCGCCGCAGGGCATCTTCCTCGATACTGCCCCAGGTGTTGTCGCGCAAGACCAGGCCGGTTTCCTCGTGGGCGTGATGCTGGTCCCGGTCCGGGTTGTCCTCGCGATTCATGGCACGGAAGGTGGAGACCTCGATGACCTCACGGCCAAAACGCACATGCACGATCTGGAAACGACGACCGATGATGCGGCTGCGCTTGAACAGGCGATTCACCTGTTCCGGCGTGGCATTGGTGGATACGTCGAAATCCTTGGGCTCGCGACCGCAGAGAATGTCCCGCAGGCAACCGCCAACCAGATAGGCTTCAAAGCCGGCCTTGTGCAAGCCATAGAGCACATCCAGTGCAGCGCGAGACACCTGTTTGCGGGAGATGGGATGTTGGTCGCGGGGAATGACTCGCGGTTCGAACGTTCTGCGGTTTTTTGGGGAACCCTTCTTAAACCAGTCAGTCATACGTTCCAGGAACTTGCAGGGCATGCGTCAGTATTAGCCTCAAGGTGTGCAATAAAGCGGCGATAGTAGCACTTTTTCTCGTCTATTGAGATACTGGCCGGCTTGGGCGTGGCCCAGAAAGTAAAAAGGAGCCACAACCGAAGTTGTGACTCCCATATTTTGCGCTGATTCTGTTGTTATTATTGTTTGTGTTGTTTTCTGCCTTGTCGCTGCAATCATCAGTTGCAGCAGCATTGCATTGGCTCGTGAAATTATTCTTCTTCTTTCTTGTTGTTATTGTTGAGCCTGTACGCCGATGTTTTTTTTGTTAGCTGGCGTGGGATTCATAGTGCCCGTCACACCGGGGCAATGCAACAAAGAGTGAATCCCTTTAAAAACAAATAGTTACGATCAATAATTAAAATAAATGTAAATAGTTTCACGAAATTTGTAACCTTGGTGTTACCTGCCTGTGTAGCGCGGTAACACTTATGCCCATCGCGGCTCTTTTGTCAGGAAATCCAGAACGGGGTGTGGGCATCAGGGCGCAATATTTTTTACATGGCCTGGCGCAAATCCCGTCTCGCCGGTTCTCTGGCCCGGACAAGTGGTTAATTAGCGGCGACCACCGGCTTTTTTGCGGGGAATGCCCAGTCGCTGCCGACGCTCCCACAGGCTCTTGCGACTGATGCCCAGTTTCTGGGCCAGCTCGGTTTCGGTCATGCTGTCCTGATTTTCCATGACAAAGCGGGTGAAATAATCCTCCAGGGACAGGTCTTCACTGGGATCCAGGCTGGCGCGGCTCACTCGCTGCGGGGTGCGGTTGGGGTTCAGCCCCAACTGGGAGGGGCCGATGCCGTCTTCTTCAGTGAGAATAATGGCTCGCTCGATCACGTTTTCCAGCTCCCGCACATTGCCGGGCCAGCTGTACCCGACCATGGCCTGCCAGGCCGCATCGGTAAAGTAGAGGTCGTGGCGGTTGAGTTTCTCGCAGCCGCGGGCGAGCAGGGCGTTGGCCAGGCTTTGCAGGTCATCCTGGCGCTCGCGCAGGGGAGGAAGGGTCAGTTCCATCACATTGAGCCGGTAGTACAGATCCTGTCGGAAATGGCCCTCAGCAACCCGGCCGGGTAAATCCAGCTGGCTACTGGCAAGGATGCGCACGTCCACCTTGCGCGGTGACAGGGAGCCCTGGCGATGTATTTCGTGATGAGTGAGCAGGGTCAGCAGACGGCTTTGCACATCGCTGTTCAATTCACCGACTTCGTCGAGAAACAGGGTGCCGCCATCGGCTTCTTCGATGCGCCCGGCGCTTTCTTCATCGCCGAACAGTTCCGTCAGCTGCAGGTTTTTTGGCAGTGCGGCGCACTGTACCGAGATCAGCGGGCCGCCACCCCGTTCGCTTTGCTCATGGAGGGCGCGGGCGGTCAGTTCCTTGCCGGTGCCGGACTCGCCCATGATCAGCACCGGTGTATTGGTGGGGCCTACCCGCTGGATGCGATGCTTGAGCTCCTGCATGGCATCGCTGGTACCGATCATATTATGCACCGGGTAGCTGCGTTCCATATCCCGACGCAGAGCGCGATTGCCTCTATTCAGACGACCTTCCTTGAGCACCCGCTCAACGGCCAGCAGCATTTCATCGTGATCGAAGGGCTTGGGAATATAGTCCACCGCACCCTGGCGCATGGCGTCTACCGCGGAGCGCAGGCTGGCATAACTGGTCATGATCAGCACAGGGGTCGTGCCGGCACTGGCAATCAGGGCGGTGCCGGGCTCCCCGGGCAGGCGCAGGTCGCTGATGATGAGATCAAACTGATTGAGGTGCTGCTCCCGGGCCTGCTCCACGGAGTCGGCTTCTGCCACGGAGTGCTCGTGGCGTACCAGCAGTTTGCGCAGGGCACCGCGAATCACCGGTTCATCTTCAACAATCAGGATGTGACTCATGTATCGCTGGGTCCTTACTTGTCGGGTTGAGCAGGATACTACGTTTCCGGGTGTCCGGGGTCAGCAGCGTGTTGCTGGTGCACAGGCAGGCTGACCACAAAGCGGGTGCCGCCGTCGTCGTTGAGCGGGCTTTCTACTCGAATGCTGCCCTGATGCTCTTCAATAATACTGTACACAAGCGCCAGCCCAAGGCCTGTCCCGCGCCCCGGTGGCTTGCTGGTGACGAAGGGTTCGAACAGGGCGTCGCGCAGGTTGTCCGGGATGCCGTGACCCTGGTCTTCCAGCAGAATATCGAGGAAATCCCCACGGGGCTCACAATGCACGGTGACCGGCAGAGCCTTTTCGCTGGCATCGGCGGCATTGCCAAGCAGGTTGATAAACACCTGCAACAACCGCTGCGGATCACCTTTGACCCAATGGCTGGCCGGGCAGTGGTTCTCGAACGGCTGCTGGCGATGATCCGGATCCAGCAGCAGTAATGAAATGGCTTCGTCCACGGTATCGCGAAGGTTCACCGGCACCTGTTCGCTGAGCTTGATGCCGCCGGAGTGGCTGAAGGTCACCAGGGATTCCACAATGCGGGTGATGCGTCGGGTCTGCTCAAGGATCTGGTCGCAGGCTTCCTGTTGTTCCTGCGGGTCGCTGTCTTCATCCAGATTCTGGGTCAGGCAGGCAATAGCGGTAACCGGGTTGCCAATTTCGTGGGCCACGCCGGCGGCCAGTCGGCCGATGGAGGCGAGTCGTTCGTTATGAGCCAGGTGGGCCTCCATGTGGCGCAGTTCGGTAATGTCCTCGATCACCAGTACCTGGCCCCCGGCCTGTTCGGCAGTGCCGGCCCCCATCACTTCGGACTTGTGCAGGCTCAGCCAGCGGGTCTGATTGTCCACTTCCAGGGCCTGTTGGGGCTGGTGGGGGTTGTCGTCGTGACTGAAGCGGGTGAAGAAATCGCCCCAGGGTGCATCCAGATCCGCCAGTCGTGATCCGATGGTGTTCTCGGCGGTGATGCCGGTGAGACTTTCCATGGCCCGGTTCCAGCCGATGATTTCCCGGTCACCCCCCAGGGAAATCACCCCCATGGGCAGTTCCAGCAGAGTCTGACGATGGAAGCGGCGCAGGCCGTCCAGCTCCGCCGCCAGCCCGGACAGACGATCCCGGTATTGCTCCAGGCGGGATTCAATGAACTGGATATCCTCGCTGGAATGCTGCTCTTCCTCCGGCAGGTAAGGCAGGTGGTCGTCGATCAGTTGGTGGGACACCGAAGGACCAAGCAGACCGGACAGGTTGGTTTCCAGCTGATCACGCAGACGGCGCAGGGCATAGGGGCGGGTTTCCGTGCGCGGCAGGTGCAGATCCCGCAGGGACATTTCCACCTCCCGGGTGGCCGTGATGGGCCCCAGGGGCTGGCTCATGGCATCAATAAAATCGTCCACGCTCTTTGCTTCCAGCTCCCAGCGATAGGGGCGGCGCAGGCTGTCGACCGCACAGGCCTCGGCGGCGTTCTTCTCCGATCGGGACATGGGCGTG
>Ga0208061_100001_pt1:90000-120015 | contig 120015 bp, 107 predicted proteins | sample DeeseametaMP0555_FD_184209 | JGI IMG/M metagenome (GOLD analysis project Ga0208061, IMG submission 184209) | Marine microbial communities from the Deep Atlantic Ocean - MP0555 (SPAdes) | ecosystem: Environmental > Aquatic > Marine > Oceanic | place: South Atlantic Ocean | collected... | reverse complement strand
CACCGCCAACGTGATGAGCCTCGCGGGCATCGCCATCGCCATCGGCACGATGGTCGATATGGGGATCGTGCTGACAGAGAACATGCTCGAGCGCTTCGACGAGGCCGACCCTGGCGAACACCTGACAGCGCTCAAACAGGGCGCCGCCGAGGTCGCCCCAGCGGTGGCCACGAGCGTGCTGACGACGGTGTTCTCGTTCCTCCCGGTGTTCGGCCTGACCGCCTCGGAAGGGAAGCTCTTTCACCCACTGGCATACACCAAAACCTTCGCGCTGCTGACCGCGCTGGGGCTCTCGCTGCTCTTTCTGCCAACGTTCGCGAGCTGGATCTTGCGACCTCGCGTCAAACAGGCGAACGCGGCGACACCGGGCGGCAGGTTGCTCGCGGCGCTAAAGAAGACCACGCACCGACGAGACATCGTGCTCGTCGGCATCGGCGCCGCGCTTCTGGTGTGGGGATCGTGGTGGATGGGCGCGCTGGTGATGATCGTCGGCGCGACGCGCATTTCTCAGAGCGTGTTGCCCGCACGCTTCGTGCGCTTTGTCCCCTGGCTCGAGAACGGGCTGGTGGTGGCGGGCGTGCTGGTGTTGCTGACGGATGCGTGGATGCCCTTTGGCGTGGGCGCGCCGTGGAGCGAGAACTTCGGGCTCGTCGCGGGCGTCTCGCTCGGGCTGCTGGTGTTGTTCTGGGCGTTTATCCAGGTGTATGCGCCGCTCTTGAGGTGGATGCTCGAGCACAAGCTCGTCTTTTTAACCCTGCCGACCGCGTTGATCCTGGCAGGATCGATGACCTGGTTGGGCTTTGACTCGGTGCTCGGGTGGCTCCCTCAAAACGTGCGCCAGAGCGCACCGGTGGCAAAGATCGCGGATGCCTTCCCAGGGATTGGCCAGGAGTTTATGCCCCCCTTCGACGAGGGTCAGTTTCTCTACATGCCCACGGTGATGCCTCACGCCTCGCTCGGGCAATCAATCGATCAGCTCAAGCTGATGGACGCGGCGATCATGCAGATCCCGGAGGTCGAGGTCGCGGTCGGAAAGCTCGGGCGCGCGGACAGCGCGCTCGATCCTGCGCCCGTATCGATGTTCGAGACGGTCGTCACCTACAAGCCCGAATACCGCACGGAACCCGATGGAACGCGCGTGCGTCAGTGGCGCGACCATATCCGCTCGACGGATGACATCTGGAAGGAGGTCCAGGCGGCGGCCGAGCAACCCGGTCTGACGAGCGCGCCAAAGTTGATGCCGATCCAGACGCGCATCGTGATGTTGCAATCGGGGATGAGAGCGCCGATGGGCGTGAAGCTCCAGGGACCAAACCTCGAGAGCCTGGAGAAGGCAGGCAAGCAGCTCGAGGAGGTGCTGCGCGAGATCCCATCGGTGCGCTCCGAGACCGTCTTTGCCGAGCGCGTCGTCGGCAAGCCCTACCTCGAGATCAGGATGCAGAGAGAGGAGCTCGCGCGCCATGGACTGAGCGTCGAGGACGTGCAACGCACGCTCCAGATCGCGCTCTCGGGGATGCCGCTGACGACATTGCTCGATGGCCGCGAGCGGTATGATGTGCGCGTGCGTTATCAACGCGACTCCAGGCAGGACATCGAGGCGCTCGGGCGCCTGCTCGTCCCCACGAAATCAGGCCGCTCGATCCCCCTCGAGCAGCTCACCGAGCTCGCCTATGTCAAGGGTCCTCAGGCGATAAAGAGTGAGGATACCTTCCTGACGAGCTACGTGATCTTCGATCACTACTCCAACAAGGCCGAGCTCGAGGTCGTCGAGGAGGTCCGCCAGATCATCGAGGCGAAGCGCAAAGCTGGCGAGCTCGAGCTACCGGCGGGGATCAAATACGACTTCGCGGGCAACTACAAAAACCAGGTCCGCAGCGCGGATCGATTGGCAGTGCTGGTGCCGCTCGCCTTGCTGCTCATCTTCCTCGTGCTCCACCTCCAGTTTAGCAAGATCAGCACGACGGCGATCATCTACACAGGCGTGGCGGTCGCCGTCTCCGGTGGTTTTGTCCTGATGTGGTTCTATCAGCAGCCATGGTTTATGGATTTCTCGGTCGCCGGTCATGCGATGCGCGAGGTCTTCCAGATCAGACCCACCAACCTCTCGGTGGCCGTCTGGGTCGGGACAATCGCGCTGGTGGGGATCGCCACTGACGATGGCGTGGTGATGGCCACTTATCTGGACCAACGCTTCGCCAGGGACAAGCCCGAGACTATCGAAGAGATCCGCGACGCGGTCCTCGAGGCAGGAAAGCGCCGCGTGCGCCCCTGCCTGATGACGACAGCGACAACCTTGCTCGCCCTGCTGCCCGTGATCACCTCCACAGGGCGGGGGTCTGACGTGATGATCCCGATGGCGATCCCATCGATCGGCGGGATGGCCGTGGAGCTTATCACCCTGTTCGTCGTCCCGGTGCTCTACTGCTCGCGTGAGGAACTGCGCCATCGCTTCATTGTTCCGCACTACAGCGAAGAGTGAGATACAGTCCATAAGTGCATCTATCACTGCATGCTAGACTCGATTCAGGTTGGTGTAGGGTTGCTCGGTTGTCCTGATTTCGCTCGAGGCAAGGTTTCCTGCATGCGCATTGCTACAACCACGCCCGATGCGAAGGTCAACGCCGCGATCGTGAAGATTGCTTCGGTCAGACCGAACATGTCTGCGACTGCTCCAGCCATAAGCGCGCCGACGGCGTAGCCCATGTCACGCCAAAGTCGATATACACCTACCGAGGAAGCTCGCCAGCTCGGATGGGCGATGTCACCGATGGCGGCGAGCAAGGTTGGGTAGACCATCGCGGTTCCGAGGCCGAGGAGCGCGGAGCCAGCCGCAAAAATCGAAAAAGTTGAGCCAAAAGCAATGGTGGTAAGAGCGGCTGCCTGTGTCCACATCCCAACGACGATCAGGTTTTTGCGACCGAAGTGATCGGACAATATACCCGTGACCAGTTGCCCGAGACCCCAGACGGCAGGGTAGATGGCTGCCAGTGTTCCGATTTCTGAGAGCGACATGTCCGCCAAGGCGAAGACCAGGGGGAATAGCCCCCAGGCCAAGCCATCGTTAAGGTTGTTGATCATGCCAGCTTGGCTCATCGAGGAGAGGTCGGGGTCGGTGAAACTCGTTCGGGTGAATATTTCGCGTGCCGAGAACATGTTGTGGAGCTTGGTATCCACGAGTTTCGACTCGACTTCTGCGTGGTGGCGTGTTTCACGAACGGCGACCAATGAGATCAAGCCTCCGAGGGCGACAAAGCCAACGCCCAGATAAAATGGTTCGGGCCTCAAGCCAACCTCAGCAGCAATGAAACCCGTCACCAGCGCCGACACCGCGACGGCGAAGTAGCCCGCGAACTCGTTAAGCCCCATGGCCAGCCCGCGGTTTTTCGGCCCAACGAGGTCGATCTTCATGATCACTGTTGTCGACCAAGTGAGCCCCTGGCTCATCCCAAGAAGCACGTTGGCCGCCAGAATCAATGACCACGAAGAGGCCCACATCAAAAGGAAGGGAACCGGCGTGGCAATGAGCCAACCCACTAATAAGACGCGCCTGCGCCCGAAGTGATCAGACCATCGCCCTGCAACGTAGTTAGTCAGTGCTTTGGTGACGCCGAAGACGCCAATGAAAGAGAGGATGGCTGTGTGCCCGGCGAGGTGGAACTCTTCATTGGCGATGGCAGGCAAGATACTTCGTTCCATCCCGAGAATAGCACCGACAAAGGCATTGACCACAACGAGTAGCGAAAACTGAGCGAGGTTCGCGCGCAGACCAAGTTGGATATCGGGCTTGTTCATGGGTGAGTTCCGAACGTGTCGAAGTTATGAACGGAGACATCTGTGCGCCGCGCGTCGAAGCCCAATTCTCGTAGGCGCCGAGCGGCTTCCTGTGAGAGCGCGCAGAAGGGGCCGCGGCAGTACGCGATGATGGTGCGATCGCGTGGTAGTTCACCAAGGCGAGACTCGAGCAGTGAGAGTGGTAGCGAGATGGCGCCTGGGATGTGTCTCTTTGTGAATTCTTGTTCTGGGCGTACGTCAAGAAGCACGGCATCGTTCGCGCGTAAACGCTCGAGCAACGTATCCCGCTCAACCGCTTCCAGACCTTCAGGGTCATCGAAGAACTCGCGTGTGAGCTTCTCGAGCCCCGCGAGGTGTTGGGCTGCTAACGCCTGTAACTGGACAATCAGCGCTGCGACATCGTCACCAGTGAGCGAGTAGACGACATGGAGGCCATCGCGCTCGTTGGCGACGAGCTGGGCACTCTTGAGCACCTGCAAGTGGTGAGATGTGTTTGCGACTGTCTGATCGACTTCGCTGGAGATGACTTCCACTGTGCGAGGTGCCTGAGCGAGTAATTCGAGGATCTCCAGGCGCACCGGACTGGAGAGAGCTTTTCCCATCTGTGCGAGGTGGGTGTACGCAGTATTTTTAAAGGCACGAGACCTGGATCCTGACATCATCTCCTCACTTTTGGGTTTGGCTGCTTTTATTCAAGAGTTCGCTTGAATACTTGATGGATATGTACAAGTGCAATGATGTCAAGCTCTTAAACCAAATATGTTGTTGGATTTGTTTGAGCAGGTCGGCTTTGTGGCTCTGGAGCGGTCGGGACGTAGCGCGTTGGTTGGAGAGTGATCTTCGGCGTTTACAGCACCATGAAGCTTCCCCTGAGTGGTGGTGTGTTTGGTTGTATGAGTTCCAAGGGGTGAGCGAGAGAAGGAGGTGTATTCGAGGGGATGATGGCACAAGATGTGCATTGGCTTCATGGAGCGCAGCGCCTCCACGAGCTCGTGCAACGCCCTACTCACGACCTGAATGAAATGTATTCGCGTTGGACGTGTGTAAGACGAGCTGGATGTCAGGGCAGCTTGCGTGTCTCGTACTCTCGAGTCGATTCGCAATGGCCAACGAGGAACACATGAACCACGACCATCACGAGCATTCACACGAACACCAAGAAGGGCACGAGGTCGAGGGGTCAGCAGACGCCATCTTCACCTGTCCCATGCACCCCGAGATCGAACAGGTTGGTTCAGGCGACTGCCCGAAATGTGGGATGGCGCTTGAGCCAAAGGTGGCGCCTGCACCAGTTACCCGGACGGAGTGGACCTGTCCGATGCACCCCGAGATCGTGCGAGACGAGCCGGGCGAGTGCCCGATCTGCGGGATGGCGTTGGAGCCGCGGGCGATCACGCTCGATGAGCCCGAGGAAAACCCGGAGCTGCGTGATATGACGCGTCGCTTCTGGTTCGCCGCGGCGCTCTCCGTACCGCTCGTGTCCATCGTCATGCTCGATATGCTCCCGAGCAGGCCGATCTCGAGCTTCTTGCCAGGCCAGACACGGGCGTACATCGAGCTCGCGCTCGCCACGCCTGTCTGTTTGTGGTCGGCGTGGCCTTTCTATGTACGCGCGGCGCGTTCGGTGAAGAACCTGAGCTTGAACATGTTCACACTGATCGGACTCGGCGTGAGCGTCGCCTACATTTACAGCCTCGTCGCCACGATCTTTCCGAGCATCTTTCCTGAATCATTTCGGGGTCATGGTGGCGAGGTCGCCGTGTACTTCGAGGCGGCCGGGGTCATCGTGACCTTGATCCTTCTTGGCCAGGTGCTCGAGCTCAAGGCTCGCAGTCAGACCAGCGCAGCCATCAAGAAGTTACTCGGGATGACGGCGAAGACGGCCCGCCATATTCGCGACGATGGCAGCGAAGAGGATATCCCACTCGAGCAGGTGCGCGAAGGCGACCGCTTGCGGGTCCGTCCTGGAGAGAAGGTTCCCGTCGATGGCGAAGTGCTCGAGGGGACGAGCCATATCGATGAGTCGATGGTGACCGGCGAGCCGATCCCTGTGGAGAAGCATGCCGGGGATAAGGTGATCGGCGCGACAGTGAACGGTACAGGCGGCCTCGTGATGCGTGCCGAAAAGGTCGGCTCCGATACATTGCTCTCGCGTATCGTGACCATGGTCTCCGAAGCGCAGCGCAGTCGCGCGCCGATCCAGAAACTCGCCGATGTCGTCTCCTCTTACTTTGTCCCATCCGTGATCATCGCCGCCATCGTCACCTTTATCGTGTGGGCGATTTTTGGCCCGGAACCTCCGATGGCCTACGCCCTCATCAACGCTGTGGCCGTGCTCATCATCGCCTGCCCGTGTGCCCTCGGACTGGCTACGCCGATGTCGATCATGGTGGCGACGGGGAAGGGCGCGTCTGTGGGCGTGCTCTTTAGAAACGCCGAGGCGATCGAGGTGCTGCGCGATGTGGATACTCTGGTCGTGGATAAGACAGGAACCCTCACCGAGGGGAGGCCCGCACTGGTCGCCGTCGAACCCGCAGAAGGCGTAGACGAAGCTGACCTGTTGCGTCGCGCGGCGGCGTTGGAGCGCGGGAGCGAGCATCCGCTCGCGGAAGCCATCGTCCGCGGCGCCGAGGCGCGAGGGCATGAGCTTTCGAAGGCCAGTGATTTCATGTCGGTGACAGGCAAGGGCGTGCGCGGCGTGGTCGATGGGCGCGAGGTGGCGTTGGGCAACCTCGCGATGATGGCCGAGGTCGGGGTCGATCCGAGCCCGCTGCAAGATCGCGCCGAGACGCTCCGGGGCGAGGGTCAAACCGTGATGTTCGTGGCCAGCGACAACGAGCTCACTGGCATCATCGGTGTGGCTGATCCGATCAAGGAGAGCACTCCCGAGGCGATCGCCGCGCTCCACGAAGAGGGCCTGCATGTGGTGATGCTCACTGGCGATAGCGAGACCACTGCACGAGCCGTCGCTGAAAAGCTTGGCATCGACGAGGTCATCGCAGGTGTCTTGCCAGATGAAAAGGCAGCCAAGGTCGCGTCGCTTCAGGCCGAAGGCCGGGTCGTCGCGATGGCGGGTGACGGGATCAATGACGCCCCCGCGTTGGCGCGCGCGGACGTCGGGATCGCGATGGGGACAGGCACGGATGTCGCCATGGAGAGCGCTGGCGTCACGCTCGTCAAGGGGGACCTGCGCGGCATCGTACGCGCCCGAAAACTCTCGCGCCAGACCATGGCAAATATTCGCCAGAACCTCTTCTTCGCCTTCGCCTACAACACCGCTGGCGTACCCATCGCCGCAGGTGTCCTCTATCCATTCTTTGGCATCTTGCTTTCACCGATGTTCGCCGCCGCCGCGATGAGCTTGAGCTCGGTCTCGGTGATCGGAAACGCGCTCCGGTTGAGGAGTTCGAGCCTTTGAGACGGAGAGATGCCGTGTCTCCACACCTGAAGAATAGTCCACAGGCTGAGTCGTGTGATGAAGATTATCCTGAAACACAGGTGCTTTTGCGCCCTGTTCGTGGGGTTTTGGTACGCGAAAGAGCATGGCATGGGATGTGCTCTCTATCCTGTCACCGCGCGGAACGCGGTCGTTGCAAAAGCCTTCGCAGAACACGGAGGCAGGCAAATGCTTTTTTAACGGACAGGACATGAGATGAGCAAGAAGCCCCCAGGTTCGACATGGACACGACGCAGATTCCTTCAGGGAAGCATCGCGACCGGAGTGTTGGGGATCTTTCCCGGGTTGGCGTGGTCCAGAGAGAGACGAGACACCACCGGGACAGCGCTGGATGCCACCGCGCCAGGAGGAATCGACCTTCATATCCGCCGAGAATGGCGCGAGGTCGGTGGACGGAGAGGAGAGGTGATCACATACAACGGCGCCTTCCCTGGCCCGGTGATCCGTATGAAGGAAGGAAAGACGGCGCATATTCGTGTGCACAACCACCTCGACGAATCTACATCCATCCACTGGCATGGCATCCTCTTGCCATTCAACATGGATGGTGTGCCTGGAATCAGCTTTGAAGGAATCGCGCCTGGTGAGACCTTCGCCTACAAATTCAAGCTCAGACAGAGCGGCACGTATTGGTACCACAGCCACTCGGGATTTCAGGAACAGCTCGGGCATTATGGCCAATTGATCGTCGAGCCCGCCGCCAAGGACCCTGTCGAATACGACATCGAACACTCCATCGTGCTCTCGGACTGGACGGTCGAAGACCCCGAGAAGATCTTCGCGAAGCTCAAGAAGATCGAGGGTTACTACAACTTCCAGCGTCCTGTGCTCGCGAACCTCGCCAAGCAAGCTCGAAACACGAACAAGAGGTTGGGCCAGGTCATCGCCAAGCGTTGGAAGTGGAACAGGATGCGTATGGATCCTACTGACCTGCTCGACGTGACCGGCGCGACTTACTCGTATTTGATCAACGGCCACGCGGCTCACGAGAACCCGACGTTCCTCGCCAAACCGGGCCAGCGCGTTCGGCTCCGGCTCACGAATGCGTCAGCCATGACATACTTCGACGTTCGTATTCCGGGTCTTCCAATGACCGTGGTTCAAGCCGACGGTCAGGACATCGTCCCCGTCGAGACTGACGAGTTGAGAATCGCGGTCGCCGAGACTTATGACGTGATCGTGGAGCTGCCTCGTGACAGAGCCTACACATTTTTCGCAGAGACGATGGATCGCAGCGGCTTCGCCAGGGCCACGCTCGCGCCTCGCCAAGGGATGAGCGCTGCGGTCCCATCGCGGCGCCCACGCCCCATGCTGGGCATGGCCGACATGGGCATGATGCATCAGATGGACGGCGGTGGCCAAGGCTCTCACGGCATGGAGATGAACCACGCGACAGGGCACGAGGACATGCCACAGCATAACGCAGGGGAGTTGCCCGTGCAGGGTCTCCCGAACACGATCCCTCATGGTGACAAGGGACACGGCCCAGCGAGCATCTCGATGGTCGAGAACGCCTATCGTCAGCTCGATGATCCAGGTGTCGGGCTCGGAGAAGATGGCTGGCGCGTGCTGACGTATGGGCAACTCCAGGCGTTAAAACCGCCACCCGATCGGAGACCACCAACGCGCGAGATCGACCTCCACCTGACAGGCAACATGCAGCGATACGTCTGGGGCTTTGACGGTCTCAAGTGGTCCGAGAGTGACATGCTGCGTTTTGTCTATGGAGAGCGCCTTCGCATCAACTTCTACAACGACACCATGATGACGCACCCGATCCACCTTCACGGCATGTGGATGGATCTCTACACGGGTGGGGATTACTCGAAAAACCCCCGGAAACACACCGTGAGCGTCCAACCTGCGGAGCTGCTCACGGTCGATATCACGGTCGACGCGCCCGGACAGTGGGCGTTCCACTGCCACCTCCTCTACCACATGGAGGCTGGGATGTTCCGAACCGTCGCGGTGGTTCGCTCGCTCGAGGGGGAGGCCAAAGATGTCACACGATAATACATGCATGAAACACCTCCTCGCCTCACTCACGGTGTGCTCGCTGACCATCATATCAGGCGAGGTGATCGCGCAGGATAGCGCAGATCACGTAGAGCACCACGCACACGAGGCCGACGAAGGGGAAGGGCACGCAGAGGACATGAGCGAGGAGAGCGAGGAAACAACACCTGCGCTCCCGGAGGGAATGACGCTCGAAGAGACGCTCCAACGCGCCGCCAAGCCACCGCCGTCGTCATTTCCAGAAGCGATCCACGACGACAAGGTGAAGTTCTTCTGGCTCGCGGATCAGTTCGAATATCGACTCGACAGCCAGCGCGAGCGCGATGTCTTCGGTATGGAGGCGATGTTCTGGGCAGGTGGGGACATCAACCGCCTCCAGATCGACCCCGAGCTCGAAGCGGGGCTCGACCCGGAGACCTTCGTCGAGAGCGAAACCGACATCCTCTACTCTCGCCTGTTCGCGCCCTTCTGGAGCGGGCAAGTCGGCGTCTCATACCGCAATAATTGGGGCGTGAACGAGGGCTACAACGATCTGTGGTCTGCCGTTGCCTCTATCCAGGGGGTCGCGCCAGGAAAGTTCGAGGTCAGCGCCGCGATGTACATGTCTCGACAGCTCGACTTCTCGGCCATCGCCGAGCTCGAGTACGATCTGAGGATCACTCAACGCCTCGTGTTGCAACCTCGAACGGAGCTCTCCTTCTCGTTTCAGGACATCCCCGCGCAGAACGTGGGCGCGGGTTTATCCAATGTCAACGCGGGCCTTCGCCTCAGGTATGAAATCGCGCGTCAGTTCGCGCCCTACCTCGGCGCTCGCTTTCAAGCCAGGACATTCGAATCCGCGGAGCGAGCCGAGGCCGCAGGTGATCCTGTTCGACAAGGATTCATCGTGGCTGGTGTGCGCTTCGCGTTTCTTTAGCGCGACACCACCCACACAACACGTATCACCTCTAACCTGAAGGAGCCGCGATGGAGAGTATCTTCCCCGGGCTGACGCATGCACCGAACCTCCACCCTCTTGTCGTTCACTTTCCCATTGTGTTTTGGGTGACCGCAGCGATCGCGTGGGCCTTCGCGACGTTCCATGAAAACGAACGCGTCTGGCAATTCGGGCGGTGGCTTCATGTGTCGGGAGCGATCGCTGCGGTCATCGCGACCGCGGTGGGCTTTTGGGTCACTGACCGCATGGGACACGACAGCCCTGGACACGATCTCATCCACGTGCACCGCGACTTCATGCTGGTCGCGACGACCCTATCTATCCTCATCGCAGCGCTCGGTTGGTGGTGGCGAGGTCCAGATAAGAAGTGGCGTATCGGGTTGACCACGGCGTCGTTGATCCTGGTCTCAGTGATGACTCTGGGCGCCGACAGAGGAGCCGAGTTGGCCTTTCGCTACGGGATCGGTGTCGCAGGAGATCCCCCTCCACACACTCAGGGGCACGATCACGACCACGGCCATGAACACGAGCCGTCCTCTTCTTCGCCGGACGCTCACGATCATGGCTCCCATCAACATTGAAAGAGAAGTTTATGCGTCATGCGACAGTACCCACCGTCATGATCGTGATCCTGTGCGCGAACCTCGCATCACTCGGCTGCGAGCCATCACCGCGCGAGCCCAGGAGCTCGACCGCAAAGGTAGCGCACGCACCCGAGGTCGAGACCACGCCCTCACCGCGGGCGCGACTCGCCGATGAACTCTCGAGAGCCTATCCCAGCGACGCTCCCGAGATCGCATCGACCCGCGAGTTCGACCTGCGCGCCGCGCCGACGCGTGTGCAGCAGTTCGATGGTCAGGTGCTCGATGTCTGGGCTTACAATGGGACCGTTCCGGGGCCTGTTCTGAAGGTCAAGTTGGGCGAGGAAGTCCTCGTGAACTTTCGGAACGACCTGCCGCAACCCACCACGATTCACTGGCATGGCGTCAGGGTCCCCAACGCCATGGATGGCGTCCCTGGGGTCACGCAAGACCCCATACCTCCAGGGGGGACTTTTACCTATCGTTTCGTCCCCAAGGACGCGGGCACGTTCTGGTTCCACCCTCATGTTCGCGGCGCAGAACAGGTCGAGCGGGGGCTCTACGGAGTCCTCGTCGTCGAGGACACCGAGGCACATCCCTACCATAAGGAGCAAGTGTGGGTGCTCGACGACTGGCGACTTGGAGCGGACGGTCAAATCGACCCTCGGTTCGTGACGCGTCACGACCTCGCCCACGATGGGCGATGGGGTCAAAGAATCACGGTAAACGGTGACGCCGCGTTGGAGCTCCACGCCAGACCTGGCGAGAGAATTCGGCTGAGGCTCGTGAACACCTCGAATGGTCGCGTTTACCGGCCTGACTTTGGCGCATTGAAGCCAAGGGTGATCGCCATCGATGGCATGTATACTGCGCGACCTCTGGACTTGAATGGGTTCGAGCTGGCGCCAGGGAACCGCGTCGACCTCGATTTGACCATCCCCACAGACATGGTGGAAGGGGGTTACCCCATCACAGATCGTTTCACGCGAAGAACCATCACGCTCGCGACGATTCGTGTGGGCGGTGAGGTCGTGAAAACGCCAGGTTTCGAGCCACCCTCTAACCCGAATGTGCCTCGTTGGATCGAAGCGATCGAGCAACCGGTGGACAAGGAGTATCGCCTGAATGCCAGGCGAGGAGGACCTCATGGGATTCAATGGACAATCAATGAGAAACCATGGGGAGAACATGATGTCGCTGTCTTCGAAGGAGGACAATGGGTGCGAGTGCGATTCAAAAATAACTCCGGGAGGCTTCATCCGATGCATCTCCACGGTCAGTTCTTCAAGGTGATCGCGCGCGATGGAAAACCTGTAAACGAGCCCAACTTTCGCGATACGGTCTTGCTCCATCCGAGGGAGACGATCGATATCGGTATGGTCCCGCTGGATTGGGGGATGTGGATGATGCATTGCCACATCCTGGAGCACGCCGACTCGGGTATGATGACCGAGATCGAGGTTCGCGCTCCCGAGGCGCGAGGAAAGGAGGAGGAGCAATGAACATCGGCCAGGCCGCACGCCGCTCGGGCATTTCCGCGAAGATGATCCGCTACTACGAGAAGATCGGCCTCATTCCGCCCGCGGCGCGCTCGGAGTCAAACTACCGGGAGTACACGGGGGCGGACGTGGAGCGGTTGAGCTTTATCAACCGCTCCAGGAACCTGGGCTTCTCTGTCGAAGAGATCCAGGGGTTGCTCGATCTGTGGAGAGACAGGTCGCGAAAGAGCGCGGACGTCAAGCGCATTGCTCAACATCACATCACACAGCTCAAGGCCAAGATCCGCAGCCTCGAGGAGCTCGTGCAAACTCTCGAAGAGCTCGTCGAATCCTGCCAGGGCGATCACGAGCCCGGTTGCCCCATCATCGACGAGTTAGAATCCAATGACGTGGCATCGACCACCAGCGGGTTGGCGGCCTTCAAGTTTGGGGTCAAGAAGAGGTCGGAGGTAAAGTCTGTAGATACTCCAGCAGGGGAGAGGGCGTTGTAGAGTATTCACGTCCCACATGGGGAATAGTCTACAGCAACCTCTTCTCAGTAGGATGATCATTCCCATGATGATCAGGATGACATCCCACATCCTTACAAAGGGAAGGCGAACCCGAACCTGTCGCAACACGAAGAGGAGCGCACGTTGTGGCTCCAACACTGCTCGAGTTACCATGGTGAGGGCGGAGCCGGTGATGGTCCAGTGAGCAAGGGAAAGACCCGGTTCCTACGAATTTTACGGCGTCGGGCGTCGCCGCGAGCATGCACGATGACTATCTCCTCTGGCGGATTTCAAAGGGGGAAGGACTCCTCCATGCCAGCCTACAAAGAGACTCTCGAGGAAGAAGAGATCTGGAAGATCGTCGACTTCCTCCGCTCTCTCGAACAAGACGGATGATTCGTTCCTTGTTCGCGAACCGAAGCAAAAGCGCGTTTGGGATGACCCCAAACGCGCTTTTGTGGGAGCGCCTTATGAATTGGTCTTGCCGATGCCCGCTTCGTGGAGCGATGCCTGCGTCATGCCCCCTTTACAGCAAGCGAGCAGGTCGCCATCGACGGCGACAGCAGGAACCGTTTTAACTCCCAACTGATCGGCTCGTTTCGCGACGTCAGGTCTATTCATATCGAGGATCTCGACTGAACATGAGCCACAAACCGTTTCATTGATCAGTTTGATCGTGTCTTCGCAAGCTGGACAACCTGCACTAAAAATTTCGATGTGTCGTTGAGTCATCATGCTCCTCTGGTGTCTTGCCCACTTTTTGCAGGCGGCTTTGTGAAATGTCGTGCTGTGGCACGACTCGAGTGAACTTTCGATCAACAGGCCTCGCACCTGGAGCGTTGCTCCATGGTAGTGCGAGGCCAAGAGTTCCATAGCGACGCGATCATCAACAAACCTGTGCCGCCAAATGTGGCGAGGTTGTTGTCAAAGTGAAATTTCCCGACGAGCAGGAGGGTGGAAGCAAAAAGCCCCAACGCTAGCGGGTAATACCCTCGCCGTTGACGGGCTCGAAAAGCCATGAAGAACAAGGCAAATATCAGGAAGGCCACCGTCAATAAAAAGAGGTGACGAGCCTCGATGAGGAAGGACACCCCTAATGAGCCGAGCACTCCGACGTAGGCTGGCCAACAAGCAGGGCACGCAATTTTCGGCAGCATCGCGATACCGATGGCTGGTAACGCTGAGATCAGCTGGCCTCGGGGGGGTTTGTTTTCATTTTGCCGCAGCTCACCCCTGGCGGCTCTTTCCATCGCAGAGAAGATCACATCAAGGGGAGGAGCGCCGACAAGCTCGTCCTCTCGTGTCAGATAGAGCCGACAGGATCGGCCACCAGAAGGATGTTCTCCTGACACGTCGACCCCATTTACGAGGATGCTCGGGGATCCGAGGGAGCGCGTATACGCCGGGCATTCCTCATCGAGACACCATTCACTCCATCGAGCAGGGATCCCGCCAGCGGAAAAGGCTTCGAGGAGGTGCCTGCGTGCAGCCGCGACGTTTGGGCAATCACGTTGCCAAATCAGTTCAACCTTCATTCATGAATCCTTTTTCAAGTGTTCTCAGGATTGGACAGTCGACTTGATCGATTTCCCCAGGGCACGCCTCCACGAGCTGCACAAGAGTTGTTTCCATCTGCTGGAGGTCGGAGATCTTCCTTTGAATGGCCGCAATTTTTTCGTCAGCACGAGCTTTTACGCTCTTGCAGTTGATTGTTTTCGCTGAATGAAGTTCGAGAAGTTCTCGTGTTTCATTCAAGGTAAATCCCAACTCTTTTGCACGTGCGATGAATTTTAATCGAGCGATGATACTCGCGGAATAGCGGCGGTAGTTGCTGGTCGGATCTCGGTCAGGTTCCGGGAGCAACCGCTCTCGCTCGTAGAACCGGATGGTTTCCACACCGACTCCCGCTCGCGCAGCGACCTTCCCGATGGTTAGTGTGTTTGCGGTCTTCATATCACCTCTTGGTGAGGAACTTCGCGTAACAAAAAACACTGTAAACCCTGTAGTATACTACAGGGTCAAGGCCCAAAAAATAACACGCTGCGCTGCTCTCCAGCGATTCGTCAAAACAACAAACACAAGAGGTAAACACTTGTTCTGAAGGGCAGTGTCTCCGTTGGTTTTTCAAGCCCCCGCTGTAAGGTGATGATTTTTGGCTTGTGGATGCGGTGTTCGCGTTGCGGAACGACAAAAGAGCGTTGTCTTCATAAAAGACACCGCTCTTTTGAAATGGGTGAATGTTCTTACTCTCGCGATGTTGACACCTGTGCCAAGAACCCCGCTTCAGCGAGCGCGTCCAGCACTTCTTCTGTTGTCGCGCGCGTCGTGATGGTCGCGCTTCGGGTCGGTGGTGATGCATCGACGCTGGCGTCAGCGTCGAGTTTTTGGACGGCGCTCGTGACACCACGTACGCATCCTCCGCAGGTCATGTTTTCGATGTGAAGACTCAACGTTTGTACCTTTTTCATATTCACTCCTTGTCGAGATACTTTAGTGATTCGAGGCGCGCGTGGTGCGCGCCTCTGGGCGAAGGGGGGCGTCACCTGCGTGGTCGAAACCCACGCAATCGCAGCGCGTTCCCCAAAACAAAGACAGAAGAGAGCGCCATCGCGCCAGCGGCGAACATGGGAGAAAGCAACACGCCCTTCCATGGATAGAGTATCCCGGCGGCCACAGGAACAAGCGCGGCGTTGTAGGCGAAGGCCCAGAAGAGGTTCTGGCGGATGTTTCGAATGGTCGCCTGGGAGAGCGCGATCGCGTCCGGGACCACCTCGACAGCGCCGCGCACTAGGACGACATCCGCCGCCTCGATCGCGATGTCTGTGCCCGTGCCGATCGCCAACCCCACGTCCGCTTCGGCCAACGCGGGAGCGTCATTGATGCCATCACCCACGAAAGCGATCTGACCGTACGCGTCGCGGAGTTCCTGGATCGCAGCGACCTTGCCCTCGGGGAGGACATTCGCCACGACGCGATCGATCCCAAGGCTCGAGGCGATCGCGTGCGCGGTCGTTTCGTGGTCCCCTGTGATCATCGCGACCTCGAGCCCCAGGGCATGCAACGCCTCGATCGCCGAGGGCGTAGACTCCTTTATTGGATCAGCCACGGCTGCGATCGCCACGAGGTCGTCCTCGATGGCGATGTAAATGGGGGACTTTCCCTCGCTGGCAAGTTGGGTGGAGGTCTCGGCAAAAATCTCTGGCGCCAATCCGAGAGATTCCATGTAGCGACTCGAGCCTACATGCACCATCTCTCCCTTCACCTGTCCTCTGGCTCCCAAACCCGTCAAGCTCTCGAAATCCAGGACCTCCCCGAGGTTTATGTCATCCTCGATCGCCGCTGCCACGATCGCTCTGGCGATGGGATGTTCGGACCTCGCTTCGATCTGAGCGGCTGCATGCAAAACCTCCCTCTTGGATCGCTCGCCAGAAAGCTCGAGGTCCGTCAACCGAGGCTCCCCCTCGGTCAGTGTCCCCGTCTTGTCAAAGGCCACGACGCGTACATCACGGAGTGTTTGCAGCGCGTCCCCTCTTCGAAAGAGCACGCCAAGTTCCGCGCCTTTTCCCGTCCCGACCATGATCGAAGTTGGCGTCGCGAGTCCCATGGCGCAAGGGCACGCGACGATCAGGACCGCGACCGCGTTGACCAGCGCGAAGGTCAATGATGGGCTCGGGCCAAACAACAACCAGAGCACGAACGTGAGGAGCGCGATGAGCATGATCGCGGGCACAAACCACATCGTCACCTTGTTGACCAGCTCCTGGATAGGCAACTTGGACCCTTGAGCGTCCTCGACGAGCTTGATGATGCGAGCCAGAACCGTCTGTGAACCGATCGCGGTCGCACGCAACGTGAGCGCGCCCGTTTGGTTAATCGTCCCACCCACGACCTTATCCTCGACTTCCTTGAGCACAGCGATCGGCTCGCCCGTGATCATGGACTCGTCGACATAGCTCTTTCCCTCCATAACATCGCCATCCGTCGGTATCCGCTCACCAGGGCGCACCTCGATCAAATCACCTCGTTCGAGCGCCGTGATCGGGACCTCCTTCCATTGCCCCTCACGCTTTACCCTCGCGGTTTTTGGCTGCAAGCGAACCAGGCGAGTGATCGCTTCTGAGGTACGCCCCTTCGCGCGGGCTTCGAGCAACCTCCCCACCAAAATCAGCGTCACGATCACGGCCACTGCTTCGTAATAAACATGCACTGTCCCTGTCGGGAGCACCGAGGATACAAATGTGGCGACGATCGAGAACAGGTAAGCCGCGGTCGAGCCGACCGCGACGAGGCTGTTCATGTCGGGTGCGCCCCGTAACAACGCGGGGAGTCCCTTCATGAAGAAGGAGCGTCCGGGGCCAAGAAGCAACACACTCACGAGGATAAATTGCAGTATCCAGCTCGTCTGGACTCCTATCGTATTGGCGATAAGCGCGTGAAATCCCGGGATGAGGTGACTCCCCATCTCGAGCACGAAAACCGGGAGCGTCAGCAACGCAGAGAGCGCGACGCGTCCTCTCAGGAGGATTGCTTCCTCATCGCGTTTCTCCTCGTTATCCTGTGAGCTGCGTTCGGTGTTCTCTTCGTGGGCATCGTATCCTGCCTGACGCACGGCTTCGAGCAGGGTATCCGTCGCGGCCAGCCCCGTGATCGTGGCGCGCGTTGTCGCGAGGTTAACTGAGGCTCTTTGCACGCCGTCGACGCGTTCGAGCGCCTTCTCCACTCGCCCCACGCACGAGGCACATGTCATCCCTTCGATCCCGAGGGTGATGGTAGGAAGTTCTGCGCTGTAACCTGCATCATCGATGGCAGCGATCAGCGCGCTCCGATGAACGTTGGACATCGCGGTGACACGCGCGGTCTCTGTGGCCAGGTTCACGCTCGCTTCCTTGACGCCCTCGTTGCTCGAGAGCGCACGCTCGACGCGTCCCACACATGAGGCGCATGTCATCCCTTCGATAGGTATCGTAAAAATCAAATCCTTATGGTTCGTGAACAGTCCGGGCTCGGCTTCTTCTTGTCCGCGTACATCGTCTTTCATGGCGTCTCCGGTGCGTCAAACCAGGGCTCCTTGCCCGTGGTGATCGGAACCTGGGGCTTCCAACGATTGGAAGGTCAAGTGGAAAAGACCAAGACATAAAAGAAAATAACTCGAGATATTCTTGAGTTTGACCACTCCCCCCACCCAAATGGGTTGTCAGGGTAGGTTTTTAGTCAGGGAGGGAAGTGCCTCCCTGACAGAAGAGCTGTCAAAAAACGAAGAATCACCATTTTGACGCATAATGGCGAATCGTCTTTTTTGACAAATGTGTACTTTGTTAAAAAATGCATTATTTAAATATATTCACAATATGGACATCTTGTCAAAAGTCATGGTCAACGGAATTAAGATTCTATCTCTTGGCCTTCTTGCCAGGACCGAATAAATTGCGGTGTATGGCTCGAAGGAACATTTCGCTCGTGTTGGCGTCTCCTCTTGGTGTTCCATTCCTGCTGGTTCCCGCATCGTAAGTCGACATTGACCCGGAGGGCACCATGTGGGGTGCGTTCGAGAGACCGACCCAGTCCGACATCCGAGCAGACCAGCTCAGGTTCGCGCACATTCCATGACACGGGTTTTCATTGGCGAGTGCACGGCCGCGCGTCGCGCGGCCGTAACCGCCCCTGGCTGATTGAGCGCCTGAGCTACAAGACGCAGGAGTTGATGACCGGGCTGGGCCTGAGCGCCGAGGTCGAGCAGCGCATCGCCGACATCGCCGAGGACGAGCTGGTGCGCCTGCGCGACGAGGGGACCCGCCGTCGCGCTAGCCGCCGGCCAAGCCCCGCGACCCACAGCTGCCCCCGATGGGCACCGTCATCCACCGCGCCCACAAGGGCGAAGTACACCAGGTCACCGTGCTCGACGACGGCTTCGAGTACGAAAGCCGCCACTATACGAGCCTCTCCACCATCGCACGCGAGGTCACCGGCACCAGCTGGAACGGCTTCCGCTGGGCGGGACTGACCAAGCGGAAGAAGCACAAGCGCGACGACGCAGGGGAGGACGGATGAACGAACCCCCGAACAACGGCGCGCGGAAGGTCCGCTGCGCGATCTACACGCGGAAGTCGACGAGCGATTGCCTCGACTCCGACTTCAACACCCTCGACGCCCAGCGCGAGGCGGCCGAGTACTTCATCCGCGCTATGGCTGGCGAGGGCTGGGAGGCGCTGCCGCACCGCTACGATGACGGCGGCTTCACCGGCGCCAACACCGACCGGCCCCCGCTCAAGCGCCTGCTCTCCGACATCGAGGCGGGCGAGGTCGACGGCGTGGTCGTCTACAAGGTCGACCGCCTGAGCCGCAGCCTGATGGACTTCGCGAAGCTGCTCGCGCTCTTCGACCAGAAGGACGTCACGTTCGTCTCGACCACGCAGAACTTCAATACGATGAACTCGATGGGGCGGCTCACGCTCAACATCCTGCTTTCATTCGCGCAATTCGAGCGCGAGATGATCGCCGAGCGCACCCGCGACAAGATGGCCGCCGCCCGCAAGCGCGGGAAGTGGCTCGGCTCGCGGCCGCCCTACGGCTACCTCGGCGACCGCGACAAGAAGCAGCTGGTCGTCTGCGAGGAGGAGGCCGAGCGGGTGCGGACCATCTTCCGGATGTACCTGCGCCTCGGCTCGGTGAACGCGGTCGCCAAGCGCATCAACGACCTGGGCTGGATGAAGAAGGGGTACCGCGCGAAGACCGGGCGCGTGACTCCGCCTCGGAAGTACCGGGACAAGGACGTCCACAGCATCCTGCGCAACGGATCATTCACTACGACACGTTGATCCACGGAGCTCAGCAGGCCTACGGCGAGTACCTGCAAAAGAGCGCGCACCTGGACAAGCTCGAGAAGATCGTGACCGGCCTATGAGTGGACAGAGGAGCCGTTGATGACCACATCATCCCCCACATTTTGGATCGTAAGGGACACCGCTTCGTCTCCCAACCACGGCGTCACCCTGCCGGTCGAGCAGGTGGCCCTGGGCGCGATTCGACCCGGTGACTGGTTCCTGACGGTTGCCGATTCAGATGGCGTCCGCCGGGTCGGTCGAGTGCTTCGGAGTCGTGAGCGACTCGGCTCCACGACCTTCTACTTCGACCACAATCTGGTGCTAGACACGCCGGTACAGCTGGGGGCGGCGGACCTCAGCCTGCCAACAGGTCCCGCGGCGCGACTCCGCCCGGAGGATTTCGAGGCCGTGCTCAAGCAGGCTGGTTGCGCCCTCTCGGACATTCCAAGAATCGAGGATGCCAGATACGTACGGGACCTGCTCGAACTGGCAGTGAGAGATGACCTGTTGGGGCCCGCGGGCGGGCCGCACGAGTACGTCGTCGACATGGGCGTGAGGGACCGGTACCTCGTCGGCAAGCTCGCCCCTCGCCGCCCCGGTCCACCAATCGAGGTCGAGCCCGCGGGTGCGCTCGAGGATGAGGAGATGGGCGAACTCCGCGACGCACCGTTGCATGAGCCCGGAGCCGAGTTCCCCAGGGCGAGCGGACGTGTCGAACCCGAAGACGATGCGCTCGACGAAATCGACACGACGAACAATCAGTCACTCGTTCCATCCAGCATCGGCTTGACGTTCTGCGTCGCACCGGATGTCGATCGACTGACCGTCGAGGCCCGATGGGGAAGCTACGTCCGCGTACCGAACGATGAACACGACTTCACGAAGCCTCGAAAGAACCGCAAGACAGGCGAGCTTGAGGAGGCGAAGGTCAGGGTCTGGCGCCGCGTGCCATGTGGAGGCCACGTCGCGCTCGAGCTCAAGGATGGCCCGATCGCCCCATCGATTCCCGATGCGCGCGAACCCGAAGTCCGCTTGCAGGGGACCATCCGCACGAACGCGAAAGGCGAGCGCCTCGTCACCGTCTTCTTGGTGAACGGGCAGCTCGAGCCCGAGACCAACCGGGACACGGCGTGGTTGTTCCAGCCCGAGGTCCTGGTGCGGGGCTCGGAGGATGCGGCCCCCGTGTTCGTACGCCGGCCCAGCAACGACGCGGTCGTCGATGATCCCGAACGAGACCACCTCGGTCTGATCTACCGCCGGCATGTGGAGTTTGCGGTCGGGCACGGGGTAGCGGTCCACTCCGACACGCCGCCGGACGAGCCGACGCGGGCCATCCAGGTTCGGACCGAGGTCATCCCCGGTACGAGGTCCCCATCACGGAAACGCCTGGGCTGGATCCTCAGGATCGCCAGGCGATGCGGAAGATGGTCGAGCGAGGTTGGCTCGACATGACCTCGCTCGCCGAAATGGCGCCGCCAGATCTCGAGATTGCGCTCCGCACGCTCGTCGATGACTACGAGCTCTGGATTGCTGAGCAGCAGGCACGCGTCGGTACGGAGATCGTTGGACACGACCAGCCGTCCACGGATGCAATCGGTCGATGCAAGACCGCGCTGGAGCGCCTGCGCGCCGGCATCGCCATCGTGCTCGCCGATGCGAATGCCCTGGAAGCGTTTCGATTCGCCAACCGCGCCATGGCGCGCCAGCGGGTTCGGAGCATCTACGCGCTCCGGAAGCGCCGGGGCGAGGATGTCACCATCGACGACATCGACATTCGTCGGAACCGCTCGTGGCGTCCGTTCCAGCTCGCGTTTCTCTTGCTTTCGATGCCGTCTCTCACCGACCCGCGACACACCGACCGCACGAGCCCGGCCGAGGCATTCGCGGACCTCATCTGGTTCCCGACGGGCGGCGGCAAGACCGAGGCCTACTTGGGTGTTGCCGCCTTCGCGATGGCGATCCGGCGACTGCAGGGAGTCGTCGAGGGACGTGACGGTGGCCGTGGCCTCGCCGTGATCATGCGCTACACGCTGCGTCTACTGACGCTCCAGCAGTTCCAGCGTGCTGCGACCCTTCTTTGCTCGATGGAGTCGATTCGTTGGGCCGATGAGGACAAGTGGGGCGAGGAGCCTTTCACCCTCGGACTCTGGGTCGGCAACAAGGTCACGCCAGGTACGACCGAGCGCTCCCACCAGGCGATTCAAGCGATTCGAGACAAAGACCGGAACCGATCTGGGATCGCGTCACCTGCTCAGCTCACGAGCTGCCCTTGGTGTGGCACGGAGGTGCTTGCCGGCAGAGACATCGAGGTCGACAAGGTAGGGGGGCGGACGGCGCTCTACTGCGGGGACAAGCTCGGTCAGTGCGAGTTCAGCAAGGCGAAGTCGGCTCGGAACGCGCACCCGGGCTTGCCCGTCAAGGTCGTCGACGAAGAGATCTACCACCGGCCGCCAACGATGATGATCGCGACGGTCGACAAGTTCGCGATGATGGCGTGGCGGCCCGAGGTCCGGACCTTGTTCGGCCAGGTGACTGAAGAATGCCAACGACATGGGCTGCTTTGGCCGGGGCACGACTGCGGCACAGGCCATCGGGCCCGAAAGCCCCACCCTGCGGCCAAGGTCAGACCGTGCAAACCGGTGAGGCCACCGGATCTCATCATCCAGGACGAGTTCCACCTCATCAGCGGTCCTCTCGGCACGATGGTGGGCTTGTACGAGACTGCCGTCGATGACCTGTGCTCGTGGACGTTCGACGAGAAGCAGGTTCGGGCGAAGGTCATTGCGTCCACGGCCACGGTACGGAGGGCCGCCGATCAGGTTCGCAACGTCTTCATGAGACGGCTCGCCATCTTCCCGCCCAAGGCGTTGGACGTCGAAGACGACTTCTTCTCGGTTCAACGTTCGATCGAGACCAAGCCCGGACGGAGATACGTGGGAATCTGCGCCCCGGGGAGCTCGCGACCGGCAGTGCTGATCCGCACATACACGGCATTCCTGACGGCTGCGCAAGCGCTCTTCGACACCTTTGGCGCAGTGGCTGACCCGTTCATGACGCTCGTAGGCTACTTCAATTCGCTGCGTGAACTCGGGGGCATGAAGCGTCTGGCAGAGGACGATGTTCAGACCCGTTCTTTTCGAGTCCAGATGAGCCTCGTCGATCGGCCGGGCCTGGCTCAACGCCGCGTGGGCAGCATCGCGGAGCTGACCTCTCGCGTGTCCAACACCGAAATTCCCAAGTACCTCGACCAGCTCGAGGTGCCATTCGAAGCGGTGTTCGATCCAGCCGAGGGCAAGTGGGTGACCCCTCGCGGTCCTGACGGCCCGTGGCCAATCGACGTGGTGCTCGCGACGAACATGCTTTCGGTCGGTGTCGATGTGAACAGGCTGGGCGTAATGGTCGTCAACGGCCAGCCCAAGGGAACGGCCGAGTACATCCAGGCGACGAGTCGAGTCGGCCGTGCGTTTCCAGGGCTCGTCGCGGCGGTCCTCACTTGGGCGCGCCCGCGAGACCTCTCTCACTACGAGACGTTCGAGCACTACCACTCGACATTCTATCAGTATGTCGAGGCTCAGTCGGTCACTCCATTCTCGCCTCGCGCGATGGACCGAGGGCTGACCGGGACGATGCTCTCCCTCATGAGAAACCGATATGAGCCCTTCGGTCCGAATCCCGGCGCGGGCGTCATGACCAGCCCCAGTCGACCCGAGATGACAGCTACGGTCGACGCGGTGGCCGAGCGAACGTGGGAGGTGACCGAGGACTCCGCGAAGCGCGGTCTTGCTCAAGCCGAGCTCAAGAAACGGGCCGACGAATGGGCGAAGGAGGCCGGAGTCGGCGGTCGGACTCTCGTGTACCGCAAGTATGGTGCGGGACCCTTGGCGTACCCGCTTCTCGAGTCGCCGGGCATCCGGGCGTGGTCGACGTGGACCGTGCCGACGTCCATGCGTGAGGTCGAGCCCGCAGTCCGCCTGATCATGGAGGACGATCGCTCCCTCCATGACCCCAGCTGGCGGGCCCAGCCACATAAAACCGAGGAGGACCAGCCATGAGCCAGACCCCTGTCGGTGAAGTTCGGCCCAGCCAGCTACTCTGGACCTATGGTCCCGGCTCGCTCGTAGATCTGCCCAACCTCTCGGTGGTCACGATGGGAATCGACCGCTGGGACCCCAACCGATGCCAGCCCGTTCAGGAAGCTCGACTGCTGAGCACGGTGCGTCGAGTGCTTGGCGACCAGGTCGAGTCACTGCGAATGCCACCGATGACGGACAGCGACAGCGTCGACCCGTTCTCCGCCGAGGCGTACGTCGGCGTGCCGGTAAAGCCATTCCCGCGCTGGATGCGCTGCGTGAAGTGCGGGCTTCTCTCCCCGTTCGACTCGGGCCTCTTCGAGTTGAAGGCGAATCGGTTTCGACCCGAGTGGACTCGATTCGTGCACAAGGGCTGCACTGGTTCGCGTGGCGACCAGAAGCCCAGAGATGCTGATGCCGTCCCTGCTCGCTTCCTGCTGGCGTGTCGCCAAGGACACCTCGACGACTTCCCTTGGCACTGGTTCGTTCACGCCGGGCCGAGCAGCTGCAGGGGAACGCTCCGCTTCTTCGAGAGTGGCGCTTCGTTGCAGACGGAGAACCTCTGGGTTCGCTGCGACTCCTGCGAGGCGGCACGCAGTATGGCCCAGGCGTTTGGACAGGCGGGACGCGACAACCTCCCGGGGTGCCGCGGGCGCCATCCCCACCTCAACCGCTTCGAGGAGAACTGCAAGGAGGCACCGCGCGCCATCCTGCTGGGCGCAACCAATGGATGGTTTCCGATCACCCTCTCGGTCCTTGCCATCCCGCAGACCGGTAGCCCGCTGGCACAGCTCATTGGCGATGGTTGGACGTTCTTCGAGGACGTGGAGAGCGAGCTCGAAGCCAAGGTGGTCGTCAAGACCTTGAAGAAGTCGGCTCAACTGCCGGGCATCGAAGCGTTCTCTCCCGATCAGGTCTGGGAGGCCATCGAGGCTCATCGCAATCAAGATTCGTCGGAGGAGGAGATCGACCTGAAGGGGCCGGAGTGGGATGTCCTCACTTCGCCCACGCCACCCAGCGATTATCCCTACTTCATGAGCAAGGAAGTCAGCGTGCCCACTGGGTTCGAGCCCTTCCTGACCCGCGTGCTGCTGCTCGAACGGCTGCGTGAGGTAAATGCGCTCATCGGATTCACACGCGTGGAATCGCCCAACGAAGGGGGCGCCGACGAGCGCGCTCCGCGTGCCGCGATCGGGAAGGGAGCGCCCAACTGGATCCCGGCGACTCAGGTTCACGGCGAAGGGATCTTCCTTCAATTCGACGAGGACGCCCTCAAGGACTGGGCTGCACACACCGGACCGCGGGCGCTGGGTTCCATCCTCCGCCGGGGCCACCGAGGTTGGCGAGCGCGTCGGGGCCTCGACCCAGATCCTGGGTTCCCCGGTTTGCGCTACGCGCTGCTGCACACCATCAGCCACCTGCTGATCCGCGAGCTCGCGCTTGACTGCGGATACAACGCCGCGAGTATCCGCGAGCGAGTCTACGCCGAGACGGAAGGAGGGAAGTCTCAAGCGGGCATTCTCATCTACACTGCTGCCGCGGACTCCGACGGAACCCTCGGCGGACTCGTCGACCTCGGCAAGCCGGAGAATCTCGGACGACTGCTCCGCCAGTCCCTCGATCGGGCCAAGGTCTGTGCTTCCGATCCACTCTGCGCCGAGCACGATCCCAGGAAGGACCAGACCCTTCACGGTGCCTCGTGCCATGCTTGCTCGTTCGTTTCCGAGACCTCGTGTGAGTGTGGCAACCGATACCTGGATCGCGCGTTGGTCATCCCGACGCTCCAAGTGTCTGACGCCGCGTTCTTCAAGGGGCTCTGATGCAAGCCCTATTGGACGCGGTCGTCGACCTCGTGGCACTGGTTTCTCCTTCGAAGGTCGGGGCAATCGCCACCGCGGTGCGCGATCTTTCCTCCCCGTCTCCACCGAACCTCCGAACGCTTGTTGGGACCCCGGCCGCAAGGGCCGCCGTGGCGCACGTGTTGGCGACGTGGGGCGAGACTGGAGTCACTGGCCACGAGTTGGCGGGCATGCTTCAGGGGGCGGCTGAGGCGCGCAGACGGACCGAGCGCGAGCTCAGCGTCGATCTGGTTTGGACCGGACCCACGACGCCGTTCGTACCCACACGCCGAACGGAACAGGTGTTGATCGACCTCATATCGACCGCCGAGCACGACCTCTTCCTGGTGAGCTTCGTGGCCTACGACGTACCGGGGGTGGCAAGGGCTATGAACGATGCGGCTACCCGGGGTGTCCGCGTTCGCACGCTCCTCGAGGCCTCCACGGCGCATGGCGGGACGCTCAGTGTCGATCCCGCTGCAACGATGCGGTCGTCGGTCCCAGCTGCGGAGATCTACACCTGGAAGGAGAGGTCTGAGCCCTTCGTCGACGGGAAAGTACACGCCAAGGTTGCCGTGGTGGACGAGGCGCGGGCGTTCATCACGAGTGCCAATCTCACGGGACACGCTCTGGAGAAGAACATGGAGGCAGGCGTGTTGATCAACGGCGGCCCGGTGCCGAAGACCCTGAGTGACCACCTGGAGGGGCTCATCAATGTCGGCATCATCGCACCGGCTTAGGACCAGCACATGAAGCAGATTCAGCCGACTGGCGACGACAGGGTATTGGCCGGCTGCGTCTACTGTGGTGCGTTTCCGGACACCCGCGACCACGTGCCCTCGCGTGTGCTCCTCGACAAGCCATTCCCCGCAAACCTGCCTGTCGTGCCCTGCTGCAGCTCCTGCAACAGCTCCTTTTCGCTGGATGAGGAGTACTGCGCAGCGCTGGTCGATTGCGTTCTCGTAGGTTCGGATCAGCCGACCCCGCGGCATCGCGAGAAGGTGCAGCGGATTCTGGAGCGACAGCCAGCCTTGACGGCCGTGCTCAATGCGTCGCGGAGCGTGGACGCTGATGGACAGACCCTCTTCGAGCCCGACCTCGAGCGAGTCGGGAACGTCGTGCTGAAGCTCGCGAAGGGTCACGCAGCGTTCGAGCTCCACACCGTCGACCCAGAGGAGCCGTCGATATCGGTCGCGCCGCTGCCGTTGCTCGATGACGCAAGCCGCGAAGCCTTCGAGACCCCGCCCGAAGTCTGCTTCTTCCCGGAGGTTGGGTCGCGGGCCATGCACCGCATGTTCGACCACGGCGTAGCTTCGCCCAGCTGGATCGTGGTGCAGCCGGAACGCTACCGCTTCCTGGCTTCGCCGGGACTGCCCGTGCTGGTCCGAATCGTCATCGGCGAGTACTTCGCCTGCGAGGTGGTCTGGGGTGACTGACGGAACGCCGCCGTGGTTCGCCTTGGCGTCTCGCGCTCTCGCCGCCGCCCAGGTTCACGCAACCACGCCACGTCAGCCCCATCTCTCGCAAGCCCAGCAAGAACAGACACTTGCGAGATCCGCCCGCTCAGCCCTGTTTCGCGGTAGCGTCCCGCAAGGGGAGCTTCATAAGGCCCAGGCTAGTCAGCCTGGGCCTTTCTCTTAACAGGACCCTCGTCGGCGTCGCCGGCGGGGGTCTTGTCGTATCTGCCCTGCTGGTGCGGGTTTGCGACGGGTCCCTGGTCGACGCGGGTGCTCTCTGGTCGGTCGGCGCCAGAGTACCTCGCCTCGTCGCCGGACCTCGAAGCGTGCTCTCTGAGTGCTCTTGGGCCTCAGAGACGCCTCCAGACGCCGAAAAGCCGGTTCACACCAGAGAGCCGATGGTTAGCCCGGTGAGAGTGGGACAGCCGGCGCCCGGATTCTGCTCGGTCTCGACACCCAGACCACGGTCGACGACAACAGAACCAGACCGACGATGGAGCGGTCGCAGACGCGAGGACACGGTGAGCCACCCAGACCAACTCGAGCTTCGAATCGACGTCGGCCCGATGCCAGCGGTGTGGTGCACCGACCCGGCGGCGCTCAGCCTCGGGCTGCAGTCCGGGCGCGAAGACATCGTCCGTGGAACCGCGCTCGAACACGGCATGCGCTTCGAGGTCTCCGTCGGCGTCAAGCAAGGTCGTGACGGCGAACCCGACTTCGCCGGCCCCCTCGTTCATGGCCGCCGCGGCGAGCGCTTCCTCTATCTCTCGTGGGGACACGTCACGGCCGACAACGAGCACGACATGTTCCGGCGGCTCAAGCTCTACCTCAGCCCTGTGTCCCGCAAGGACTGGTCGTCGCCCGGCGTCACGTGGGCGCAGGTCAAGCGCGGCTCGATCGCGGCCTCGGTCAGCGGCTCCGGACCCGACGGCACGCCCCACTGTGGCACGGCAGAGGTGCCCTGGAAGTAGTCCCACGCCTGATGCGCTCTGCAGGGCAGAATACCATGACCGCACTCCACTCCCGTGCGTTCCGGGGGAGGCAGCTACGGGGTTCTCAGAAGCGCTGGATATCGTGCAGCGTTCGAGGCGCTTGCCAGCGCCCATCCTTCCTCAAGGGTGAGCAGCAGCGCGTCTTTTCGGTCCGCCCTCCAGGCCTCGCCTGCTTCCCGATTCGCGAAGAAGTGGATGTGATGGCAGAACGCGCTGATGACTCCATCGCCAATCTTTCCGGTCGGGTCGAGAAAGGAGAGCGATGGAGAACCGGGCTCGGCGCTGGTGACCCCCGTCGGGTCGACGACCAGACGGACCGCAACTCCTGTGACGGGGCACGGGCTCTCGACCCGCACCTCGGCCCCGAGGACTTCCGGCAGGAAGAGCGTGTCCCAGGCACACCAGGTGGTGAGCTGCACGCCTCTGACCTCGACGCGATGGCCGGTCCCTCCAAGCGCGAGCCCCCAGTAGCCGACGACCCGACCATCGTCGTCTCGGTAGACGGCCGGCCAGGCGTCGACGACGGCACGAATGGCGTGCTCGTCCGGAAGCTCGGGCTGTGTGGCCAACGCGGCAAGGTCGACGGGGCATCCCACGGCTAGCGTGCGGTAGAGCGCCAGTGAGATTCGCTGTGCCTGTTCGTCGAGTACAGGGAAGCTCGTGCTGAGTGCGCTCCGCAGCTCAGCGAGGTTCGAGTTCATGGGGGGCGAGACTGGTCGCATCGTCGAATCCTTGGCATCAGGGGCGCGGGCCCTCGAAGCAATCCTCATCCTCGGGGTCGTAGCCAAGCTTGAGGAAGACGCTCAGCACCGTGCGCCTCGCAGCCCGCCAAAGAGCTGCGGGCGTGGTTTGGTGGTCAGATCTCATCACGGAGCTCGGCGAAGGCGCCTATCGATGAGGCGTTGTCGTAGAGATCCTGCAGCACGGAGCAGCAGCCAAACCCCGGCAACGATCATCAACACGGTCGCCGCAGTGTCACCGCCAACAGTGGCACATTCGCCGCCGCAGGCGAACGCGGGGCGAGGCAAGGCGAACACGACCAAGACGACCGCCCCCGCGGCGAAATGCAAGAAACGGTGAGCCATCACGGCACGCCTCCTTCATCGGCGGGAGCGTGAGCTGTGTACCCAGCGCTCGCCACCGCCTGAATCACAGCTTCGTCGTCGACGGAGTCTCCGTCGAACACCACCGTCGCGGTTCCGTCGGCGTAGGAGACTTCGACGGCCTTGACGGTCGGAAGTGCTCCGACCGCGGTCCGGATGTGCCCGGTACAACCCTCGCAGGTCATCCCCTCAATTGCGTAGGTGCGAGAGACGTCCGACGCCGTCTGCGCGGACGCCGCGGTCCCGGAGCCGTTGTCGCCGAAGAACGCGCCCACGTAGTTCGGAAATGTAGCGAAGGCCACCACGAGGACGGTGGCCAGCCAGAGGCTCACCTTGTTGATCCGCTGCAGTCGAGGGTTGGGGACCTCGCAGGCCTCGCCCGGGGCGCATTTCGGCTTGCGGAAGTACACGAAGTAGAAACCGGCCCCCAACAGGCCCGCTGTCGCGACGAGGAAGTACGGCCGGTAGGTTTCGAAGAACCCCGCGACGCCGACCGTCGACGCCCCCATGCCGATCAGCAGGAGCGGCAGCCAGCAGCACGCCGACGCGAACAACGCGCCAAGTACGGCGCCGCCGGAGGAGAGGAGCCCCGCTCGAGAGGGAGTTGAGGGGCCATCTCTTGTCGGGACGGCCACTGGCTGCTCGGAGCTCTTCGGCGTGCAGCAGTCGTGCGTCTCGGAAGATGGAAGGTTTGCCTCGGGTGTCATTTTCTTGCGCTCCTCGCTGCTGGAGCAGCAGTCATGTGTCGTTTCCTCTGAACCTGTGCCCCCGCCGCGAGCTTCGACGGCGTCCTTGACGACCCGTCGCACGTTGCCGAGACAACACGACCCCTGCGGGTTGTTGTGCTCGCAGTCGTCGAGCCCCGCCTTGCACTTCTTCCCGATGCTGTCGGGGACGTCCGAAGTGCCGCTCTCGGCCACCTCGGCCTGGATGCTGCGGACCGTGTGGTCGAAGCAATAGC
>Ga0208061_100001_pt1:10000-82500 | contig 120015 bp, 107 predicted proteins | sample DeeseametaMP0555_FD_184209 | JGI IMG/M metagenome (GOLD analysis project Ga0208061, IMG submission 184209) | Marine microbial communities from the Deep Atlantic Ocean - MP0555 (SPAdes) | ecosystem: Environmental > Aquatic > Marine > Oceanic | place: South Atlantic Ocean | collected... | reverse complement strand
TCACCAAAGAGGCGCGAGTGGTTCTTGCGATGTTCGACGATCTCTGTCCGGCCCGCTAACAGCGCACGCAGCGTTTCCTGTTCTTCCTTGGAAAAATGGGACATCGCGAGCGCCATCTTCTCCTGGAGATGCAGCTCGAGGAAGCGTTCTGCGATCCTCTTGACGCGCTCGGGATCACCGTCGTGCTCGGCAAGGGTGAGCCCGCAAAGGGTCGCCTTCCAACGGTTTTCTGGGTCAGGTGAGAGGACATCCCACCAGGCGCCTGATTTCGTGTACCACACGACCACATCACAGAGGCGCTCGCGATCACGACCAAGCGTGTCCATCAGGTAGGTCATGGCTTCTTCCTGCTCCTGGCCCTCGAGGTGGCTTAGATCAAGCACCCGCAAGGGATCTTTGCGCCCGCGCCTGGAGTCCTGAACGGCGGAGCGAAGATCGTGAAAGACGCCCCTGGTTGTTTTGATGTGCCCGAGCTTTTTCATGACAGGTGACCTTCGTTTTCGAGGGTTGGAGCTCGCGGTGTACGACGGCGAGCTATTGTGCGGCTGTGACCTTGCTCCAGACAAGCACGATGAAGGAAGCCAGCCTGAGCTGGCTTCCTTCATCGCGTTCAGAACTCGCGCGAGATGATGAAGTTGGTGCGTGGGTAGTCACGTTGGAGCTCGGCGAGGACGCGCTTTGCCTCCTCGCGCGTCTTGAAGCGCAGGGCTTCACCCTTGCGCGTGGTGGGGTAGTAGTTGCCGTTGTGCTCGGTTTCGATGATGAACATGGCTTATCTCCTTTCCATTTGAAGTTGGCGAAGTGTTTTTCAAGGGTGTTGTCGTGGACCCTTCACGGCTTGTCGGGGTCCACGACAACACCCTTGAAAAACACCCTCCGCCTCTCGTGGAAGGGGAGTGTTTCCTGGTCTTTTCGGTGACTTACGAGTTCCAGGTAAGCGGCCTCAAACGAGGGAGTAGAAATCCTTTTCCAAGAGAGAGAACGCACCATAGCAGAGGTCATGATCCTTGAAGGAGACGTTCGATCACGACGAGTTCGGCACTTACATGTATTCAAGAAAGTCAGTCGTGAGGTTTTGAAATCTGGACTTTTAAAATCAAAGGTGTAGTTTGAAGATGTTACCAGTCTTTACCCTACCATATTTAAAAAGGCATTTAGTCCCATATGAAAAATCGTAAACACATTCCTATTTTGATCGCCGTGTCTTCTCTGCTTCTCGTGTTGGGTTGTTCGGGCGAACAAGAGCCTTTGATCCATCAAAAATCGAGGGCGGTCATCAATGATCTCAATGTCCAGAATGCTGGCCACCTTTGGGAAGAGTCAGATGCACAAGCACTCTCCATGTCGAGTCAGGATGCGTTGCGTACATATAGGGCGCTTTTGATCAGCCACGCGACGGCAAACATTGAGACAGATGCGCTCCAGCCTCCTGATTGTATGGACAGCGAAGGTTCGGGCGACTCTTCCGGAACTTTGACATCCAGTTCGAGGATCACCATGTCGTGGCACAGCAATGTCTTCGACGCGCAGCGGAGTTTCCCGGTGGTCTTCGGTTCGAGAGAGGAGGGCGCAGGTCCAGGTGTCGACGGCGGGATCTGGTACGGGGTGAGCGGAGCTGGTTCGATCGAAAACCCACTGTTGCCTCACCGTCTCTTTTCGTTAGGGCTGGATACTTGGGCGAGGCGTTCGACATCACAGCGCTCCTCTGTGAGGTCAGACTTGACCAAATGGAATTATGAAGACGATGAGACGCTTACCACGCAGGGCTTTATGACAGTGACAGGCTCTACAGCGGTAGGAAAGGACGTTGCATTTATCAAGCCCACGAGTTCTCACCCTCTCTTCGATGACGGAAACGGAGCAAATTGGGACCAAAGCTCAAGTACACACTACCTCCCAAGTGGTTCGTTCCGTATCACTGGGCCAGGACCATTTTTTAACATCGCAGTTTCAAACTATTATGAGACGGCGGGTGCACCATTGGATGTTTGTCCCTCAGACGAGAACGACCTCCACTACCTCGGTGCGATCAACACCTACGGATCAAGCGCCTTGGACAATCACATGCCTCTTCTCTCTCCGGGATACCGCGATAGCACGGCTGGAAATGGCAACTTCTCCAAGGATTATTGTATGACTGGCGGTGGTCTTATCACAGACGTGACATTCAATGGTCTTATCCGTGCGACGCCTGATACCAAGAAGGGCTCGAGCGGTGGTGGTCTTTACGCGCCTACATGCCTCAATATCGTGAAGGAAGGCGGAGAGCAGTGGGGAGCGCAGCTTCCTTCAACCCTCGTGCACAAGGGTCTTTACACCGGAGGTATTAATGAAGCCGGTGAATTGGGTGATTGGGACACAGCAGCGACGGTTGAAGTATCCCAAGAAAATGGTCAACGTGCACACCCCAATACAATGAATTATTTTACTCAGTTTACGAGTGAAGTGACACGCTGGGCAAATCGAGACATCGACTACTCTGGTGCAAACGATTCGTTCATGCCCCAACCCAGCACACCATCCTCAGATGGTTGCCCGGGAGATGTTTTAATGAGCGGGGCATGTCAGATCGAGATATCGAAGGGGTCACATACGGGACCTGGTGCTTACCAGAGTACGAGCGTTCAGCCCCCCGTGCTCGTCAAGCCAGAAGGTGCAAGCGCTCCTAATACAGAGGCGTCCAACAAGACCATGCAGGAGAATTATGAGCAATCATTGTCTGCAAACAATATCTCGGTGAGTTGGTGTTCAGCGCTTGGCGGTGAGAAAACCAAGGCTGAACCTGGCACCGAAGCTTGGCGCACGAGCCACCGCAAGGTGAGCATGACGCAAGGGTTTATGGGGAGTGTGAACCAAACAGCGCTGCCTTCACCTGGGAGCATGACTGCGCGAGTCGATGCGTTGGCGCAAGTTTGCGTTCCATGGAGTTCCACTGCATGGACGATGAACTGGTCATGGGCAACGGTCACGGTCGATGCGATCACAAAACTTGGCTCGGCACAGTTTCTCGATACTGAAGACAAGGTCTTCGAAAATATCGGGTGGCGTTTGCTCTCTGATGTGCTCTTTCAGGTCGCAGAAGTGCGTACGGTCAACAAACTCGATGAGGGGGGCGAGGCTGTTGGCGATCCATTCTTCCAATACCGTTATCCTTCCATGAAAACATGCCCACCAAACTATTACCTCTATGGGGTGAATTACCTCACACGCGAGATCGATAGCAAACGACACCTGGTTGGCTTAAAATCACTTTTGTGTCGTGCTCACGGACCAAGAGCAGCGCAAGGCGTGAGCGAGAGCAAGCCCATCCCATCCCAAATCGAGGTCGCTCTTGCTGCAAGTTCTGAACATGATGGTTTCAGGGTCGAACTCCCGCCTGTCAATGGAGATCGTTTCTTCACCCCTTACAGCTTGACTCAAACAATCGGAAACCCATCTGCCACGGGTTCGGTCGGAGAAATTGGAACCGTGACTTGTGACGCCACAGGAGAGGTGGTTTTCGCGACACTCTTGAGGCGAGACTCTACAGCAGATGCGATCACCTACTTTGATATCTTGTGTGTCCCAGCTCCAGCAGGAGGAACGCCTTGATGAAAAGATCTTCGGTGGTGTTGACCACCTTTTTGTTTTTGTCGTCATGCGTCGTGGCTGACGTGGAAGAGAGTGAGAAGCCGTGGGAGGTGATGGAGCCGGATGAGGTTGTTGATGCTGATGCACCTGAACTACCCATCCCCTATGCAGCAAGCGAGGACAGGGTCACCTATGCGCCAGGCCAGATCACATGGGCGAAGCCAGATCACTGGGTGGTCTTTCACCGGCTCGCGCTTGCTGAAAAGAACAGGGAGGCCGGGGTTTTCGGGGAGGATTACGTCTGGAAGCAAGAAGGTCGTGATCTCTTGAGCAGGTCATTCGATGGTCAATGGCACTCCATGATTGGTTTTCTATCCTATGAAAACGGAGTTGATGAGATATTCCAGCCATTGCTTGGCAAAAACGGTCTCCCGATCACGTACGGAGACACCTATTTTCACGGAGTCTACCTCCCTGGACAACTGGCGCCAGAGGGGCCTCCTACACTTCACCTCTTCGAGACAAGGCGAGGGCCTGATGAGCCTCACCGCCTATACGAATTAGGCCCTTACGTTGCCGAGTTTCGTACCTGTTGTTTCATGATCAATGTCCCTGTGGGAACCGATGCATCCGACTGGCTCGAGTGTGAAGTCAAAAGGTACCAGTCGACGACCAATCAGTACCTCCCAGACAAATGCGACGCGGAAGCGGGTGAACCGGGAGAACCCATCGTCAGGTCCTACGAATCGATCAAGTGGGTGGGTGATCCCCTGGTCGACGTGCTTCGCGAACCACACGTTTCCTTGCTCGGGCCCTACTCTGCAAAGCAGAGCAAGTTGCAGGATTTTTCCAAGCTCCCGGTGGGCGAACCCAAACCATATTATTACCTGATCTACGATGTCCTTTGACCAAACCTCTCTCGTTTCCTTGCCTGATAAATTTGAATTGCAACTTCCCTCCGCGTGTTTTCAGCAAGACCCTTGGAGGAGACGTTCGACCACGACGAGCTCGCCACAAGAGAGAGCGATGGTGGCATTCGAGCCTGCGGCCTTCTTGCAAGCGTCGCTGGCGGCCTCCCTGCTCGCGAACAACCCGAGAGAGACAGGTGCTTCATGGCGCTCTCTGTAAACGGCTTCGTAAACCGGCAGGCCGCGCGTTTCGTTCGTGATGAATCCACGCATGGACGGCTTGCTTTGCGTCAGGGGGACAAACGTCACAGGGATGTCGGTCTTCGATGTGCTCATCGACAGGTTCCTTTTAAGGCGCTCGGGTTCTCGGGTGTGGCCACCAGTAAGGTGGATAAACAAACCCCACCGAGCGGATCATGCGCTCGGTGGGGTCGATGTGTTCAACCTTCGAGGCTCGCGACGCGGAAGGTCTGCTCGGGTTCGTTTGCCATGTACCTTGCGAGGACCTCGCCAGCGCGTTCGGCGCTCGTGAGATACATCGGGAAGCCGTTGTCCCAGTAATTGACCCAGAAGCCTGGGACGAGTTCGACCTGGATGATGAAGGTGCGTGAGGTGGCTTGCGTGTTCATGGTGCGCTCCGGGTGTTTTAGGAAGGAGGTGCTCTCCAAAGGTCTCACCCGTGACCGGCCTTTGGAGAGCACCTCCTTCTCTGAAAACAGCTCCGAGCTTTCTTTTTCAGCCATGCTCTCACTGGTGAACGAAGACGTTCCTGAAGCAGACAGTATGGACGCTTTTTCTGGATGCCTGTCTCGGTGATCACACTGGCAAAGCATCGGGGATGCATTGGAGAACCAAATGCCCCCCAGAGCAGTTCTACCTTACAGGCTATTCACATTTGTGAATGACCTTGTTAAGTTGATGGTGGCCAGGATGGCCAGGATCTCCAGACATCCACAGACCTGACTTTAAATGGAGGTGACCATGAATCGGTCAGAACGAGAGCGCCTCGGGCTCTACTTCAAAACACTCGCGACTCAACGCGAGCTCAAACAACGCGACATCGCGCGAAAGATCGGGCACGAACGCTCGATGATCTCCAAAATCTTTGGTGGGAGCATCCAGGCTGACGAACCTTACGAGCGCGTCGCTGAGTTTTTTGGCACCACACTCGAGCAGTCGCTGGCGAGCGCTGCGGCGCTCGTGGCAGCACTCGGTGTCATGGCTGGAGACAGCAACCCGGAGGACGAACAAGAACCCAAACGCGGTTACGTGTTGGGGGTCGCGAGCCAGAAGGGTGGCGTCGGTAAGACGACCCTCTCGGTGAACCTCGCGTGCGCGCTCGCGAACAAAGACCTCTCCGTGCTGCTGCTCGACACTGACCCTCAAGGAAACGCCACGTCCTACTTCGGCCTGTTCTCTGATGGCCAGGTCTTTAGCGATGTGTTGAGAGGGATCAAGAGCGCTCAGGAGCTCGAGATCACCGAGACAGACTTTGGCGTCGATCTTGTCATGGGTGGTGATGAAGTCCGGCATGCCAGAGAGCAAATCTCTTCACTCGAAGGCGTACGCCGTTTCCAGTCCATCATCGACCCGCTACGCGACATCTATGATGTGATCATCATCGACACTGCGCCGACCATGGGGGCCTTCCAACAGGCCACCCTCGCGGTCATCGATGGCGTGATCTCGCCGATGTTTCTGGAGGCCTGGTCTGTCGATGGCCTCGAGGCAGTCCTGGCAGCCATCGAAATTGTTAAACCCCAGAACCCTGATCTGGAGTTTTTGGGTTCGGTCATCACCAAGTGCGATACCCGCAAGAAGGCGCAGCAGAGTATTCTTGCGCACCTCGAGGAACACGAACTCGCGAACCTCCTCGAGCACCATGTTCGCACTGACGCCAAGATCGAAGAATCCCAAATCCTGAGTATCCCGGTGCGCGCCCACGAGCAAAAGAGCAAGTCCGCCCAGGATTACGACAAGCTCGCCGAGTGGTTTGTCAAGGAGGTGCTCTGAGCGATGGCAAAGACGAAAACGCTCCAGGAAGGATTGAAGCGAAAAGCAAAGCAACATCAAAAACGACGCGCCTCCCAACAAGAAGAGAACTACCCCGTCACGAAGCTCGTCGAGATCGCCAAGGTACGAACAGACGGAGATACCCAACCTCGCGTGAGCATGGATCCCGAGGTCGTCGAGGAGTACGCTGCACGAATGAAACAGGACCGCTTCACGCAAGAGGTCCTCGATCCGGAAGGGCAGTCCTTCCCACCAGCGATTGTCTACATCGATGACGACGAAGCGATGTGGCTCGCGGATGGATTCCACAGGTTGTCCGCTGCCGAGCGCGCAGGATTCACTACATTCCAGGCAACGATCCATCGAGGGACGCAGACTGACGCGCTCGTGGCAAGCCTTGGCGCCAACGCCACCCACGGTAAGCGTCGCACCAACGCCGACAAGCGCCGCGCCGTCGCGCGCGCGCTCGAACGTGATGAACTCGGCCAACGCTCAGACGCGCACGTGGCGAGCCTTTGCAAGGTCTCCGACAGGTTTGTCTCCAAACTCCGAGAAGAACTCATTCTCGCAGGGAGCGTACCCTACAGAGAAACGCTGTTGGGAGCCGATGGCGTGGCGCGCGAGGTTATGCCCCCAGAAGGTTACCTCGATGCACACACGGGTGATGATGAAGCTAGCGTGAGCGATGAGGGTGTTGCTCCCGCTCGAGCAGCACGCGTTGCGAAAGCCACAAAGAAAACTCGGGATAAAGCCACCTTCACAACAATCGAAGCCATCGCGGGTTCTGATGCCCACAAAGATGTCTGCCTGGTTACTTACCCACTCACCCTCGAGGACTATGAAACCATCGCTGAGCATGCGGCTGAGGTGATTCAGCGTGGACGCCTTGTGGTCGCGATCTCACAGGGCTCGATCCTCTCGCTCAGCGGACCCGCCAGGCTCGGTGCGCTGCTCCAAACGGGCTTCAAAGGACCACACTATGTTCACCTTCGCGAACACGACCGCACCTACCTCGTGTTTTCCAAGGGTTCCTCTGTGAAGCCTCATTCGGGAGTCTGCGCGCTCGAGGCTCTGACTGAGGAGCTCGAGTTGAAGGTGTTTGGCAAGCCGTTGGATGTATGGTCTTGAGTCTTGATACAAGACAACCACTCCTGCACAAACAACTGAACAAAAAAACAGCCCGAACGGTTCGGGCTGTTTTTTTGTTCAGTTGTTTTTATTCGGGGACGACCACTGTTTTTGGAACCCACGGGTCGAGGAGAGCTGGAACACATGGTCTTATGGGATTGTGGGTTTCGAGATTGCCATGAGAGGATGAGTAGTGTTGGCGGATGGCGTTGGTGCTCGTTCTACTGACGAATGTCGCGAACACACCGACAACGGGGACAGCCATGACAGATCCGCAACACATGACGCCGCCACCTCCAGCTTTGCGTGAGCGTTGGCGAAAGCGTCGCGCCTTCGCCAGGGTCTGGGGTGTTCATGAATCAGTCGTGAATCACCACGCCGCCAAGGGCCGCATCGAAACGAGGCAGGCGACCAGGGCGGATGGGACCGCGTCGAAGTTTTCCGAGTACCGTTGGAAGCGGGATGATCTTTACCCGTTGTGGTGCTGGCGATCGATCTCCTCGATGGCCACATGGCTCGAGCTCCCACGCACCACGCTCGAGCGTCGACTCTTCGAGCGCGACACCATCGATTCTCTCCAATGGGCACACTACAGGGTGCGAGAGAGCGAAGAGAATCATCTGAAGTGGGAGGTCAGGATCGCGTATGGTTTTGGGCCAGATGCGCTCACGCGTGCGGATCTGGAGCGATTCTTTGACGATGACATGCGATATCGCATGCGCTCGATTTACGACGGCGAAGAATAGTGCTCTCTTGGCCACGCGCGACGACAATTCACCTCGCCATCGTTCGATTGCGGTGAGTTCCCGACCTGAATACAAAAACCCCTGATAACCTTTATCCCTGGATAAAGGTTATCAGGGGTTTTTGGTGATCCGTGGATTTTGTCATTGCTCTGCCAATGTGTTGGATCTGGCCATATTTTCGTAAAACTCTCGGCGCCAGATGACGCGCGCTTCGCCTTGTTCGCGCTTTCCTGTGCCAACCTGAAACTCCTGTGCCTCTTTCCAGGCCGCAGCGAGGCGGCCAGCCAGTATAGATTTGATGGCTCGAAGCGAGCGTTGCGCGTACTTTCTTCTCCCCCCCATTTGCTGGTCTTCGGCTCCTGTCTGGATATGACACAGCGCGAAGAAGGCCATGGCGACAGGGTGTTCTGGATCAATCAGCTCGCTCAGTCGCATCCTCCCGCGACCGATCGAGGAGAGGTGCAGCGCCTGGATCTCCATGGCCTCCTCGATGTTTTCGAGGAGGCAAACCAGCGCCGTGCGCTGTTCGGGGTAATATTTACGCCATAGCGGCTCGAACACCCTGATGATGAGGTCAGCAGTATAATCACGCAGCTCGAGCTCGTGGTCGTGAGCGTCCGCAAGGATTCTTGCGGACGCTTCCATCTGCGAGCGTTGCTCTTCTCGAGCAGCTTCGAGCGCCTGTTTTTGGCGCTCGCTCATGTTTTCTTGGTGTTCCTGACCTCGAATCGCAGGACCGTGTTCTCTCGCTAATGCGTGTTTCTCCGGGAAGAAAGCCCTGGTTTTTGCCTCATCTTCGAGATCGAGGATGGTGTCCTCGTCCAGGTCGAGCGCCTCCATGAGCGCGGGTGGTGAGAGATCCCGTCGGTGGTCGATCCAAAACGAGGCCTGCGGCGCCCTTTGCGCGACCTGGAGGAAGAGTTCGACGGCGTAGCTATCACCCAAGGTGGATGAGACGAGCATCCCCAGAATTTTGTCACGCCGAATATCCTCGGCCCAGACGATCTGTTCTCGAGTCCCCTCGATGTCTGGCAGCTTACTCGAAACGCCTGGTCTTATGGTGTCCATGAGCCACTGCTTCAGTGGCCTGGCTTTGTCTCGCGGGAGTTCGTCGATGTGCGCGAGCGCGCCGTGGAATTTCTTTCGCGTCACGAGGGAGCGAAGCTCCCCCATCACTTCGCCTACATGAGTGTTCTCCTGGAGATAGTGGAGCGCTTCCTTTTGATCCATTTCCTCGGCCTCGCCTTTTCCCTCATACAGCCAATAGCGGCGGTCGCTTCTCTCGACCGTTGCGTACACGCCGGGTTCAGTGATGGAGAAGACCTTTTCACCATTCTCGCGCGTGTAATCCATGCGCGAATAGCCGAGGTGGTGCCCTTCATCTTCGAGGTGACACCGAGCGACCCAACTGTTGTGTCGGTGATGATTTTCGAGTCGTACTTCCCATGCCATGATGTGCTCCTTGCGGCGGTTGTGTGTAGGAGTCTTGCGAGCAGAATCGGTGACAGAAATTCGGACTCAAAGCGCTTCGAGCGCGTCCTCGAGGCGTGCCTGACATCGCCTGGCTATGGAGAGGCGCAGCGTGACCCCACTCGAGGGTTGCTCGACCTCCACTTCCCACTCTCTGATGGCGTCTTTGATGAAGTCGATTTCTCGCTGGATCTGTCCGCGGTCCTTGCTCTTTGCGGCGCGGTTGACGCGGCGAATCAAGGCGCTCGAGTTCTTGTAATGCGTCGCGGCCATGGGGCTCTCCTTACCTGATGTGATGACTATAGGAGAGGCTTGTTGGTTTGCAAAAGACACCGCCTCTTCGTGGATGGCTTATCTGCTCACGCAAGCCATCCACGGAGAGGCGGTGTCTTTTCCTGTCAGAACTCGACGTTTTCCCCGATCAAGCTCGTGGCTTCGAGCTCCTCGCCGCCCTCGAGCGTGTACCACACCGAGGTCATGCGCCCGTCGACCTCGACAAACTGCCCCTTTGCAAGATGCTTGACGCAGGTGTTCGCGAGCCCACCGAAGACGGTGACGTTGATGTACTCGACGCCATCTTTCGCGCGGTGGTTTTTGACCGCGAGCCCGAGCCGCGTGAGCGTCTGCCCTCCGCTTGTCTTGAGCTCGGGTGTGCGGGTCAATCGTCCTGTCAGATGGAATGCGTTCATGTGGATCACCCTGGTTGGCTTGCTCAGTAGAGTTTTGCGAGGCATCGAGCGCCTCTTTCATAGGAGATGAAGAGGCGCTCGCTGTTTCGCGCGACGTGAGCAACGCATGAGAACAGGACTTACGACCGAAAGATCATGAACAGGAGCACGGTGAGCAGGCCGCCGAGCGTGAGCGCGAGCCCCCCGATCCCGAGAAAGAGCAGGCGATCGCGCGTCTTCTTGAGGCCAGCGTTTGGCAAGGGCTTTGACTCGGCGTTGGAGAACTCCACCCGCACCGTCTCTTCTCTCGGGGCGGGCCTGGGCGCTGTCCGGGCATCTGTTGGCGCAGGGGTATTTTCGCGCGTGGCGAGCGGCTCGGAAGGCGCGTTCAAGAGGCGAGAAGGGAGCGCGTTTGGCGTCTTGAGTTCGCGCGTTACACCTTCTCCCTCGATACCATCGGCTTGCTTCGAGGCAGCGATGGTGCGCCTTAAAACCCCCTCGTTTATCCTCGCGGTCTCGTCCTTGCTGACGTCCTCGAGCGGCGAAAGCTCGAGCATGGGGTTTGAGAGGTGGCTCATGACGCTCGCCTCGAGCACAAACTCCCTGGTGGGCAGCTTGCTCGCGTCCTCTTGATCCTCGCCTTCCTCATGAAAGAGGTCTTCCATGTTCGCGCCATCCTTTCCGATCAGCGCGTCGAGCTGTGCCTCGCTCAGTTTGAGCGTGGCGAGCTCGGCCTCGGTGTTCTTGCCTTGCCTCTTTGTCTCGCGCCGCTCGATGATGTCGGCCTGGCGCAAGGTCATCGTGCGTTCGCGTTCGTCGTTGCTGGACATGGGTGATTCCTCTGGGGTGTGAGCGGTGTTTGCAAGTGAGTGTCAGCGTTGTCGTGGGTGCGTGTCGGCGAGCCACAGGAGGGTGCCGGGGAGGTCCCCGGTGAGTTGGGTGATCTCCAAGACCACCTCCTTCGCGCCTGGCTTCAGCGTGAAGCCAAAGTGCTCGTCCGGGAGCTTTCTCGCCTTCGCCTGCGCGAACCCGAGCAGCTTTAGCCCCTGAAGGCAGCGCTCCTTGAGCGGCGCGTTTTGTTCTCTTGCGGCCGCGAGGTGCGCGGCGAGCACGTGGGGCTGAATGGTTGTGGTGGAGCGTGAGGCGTCCTGAGCCTGGGCCTCGAATCGATGCAAGCGTTGTTGAAGCTCGGCCTGGCTCACGGCCATCGTCTGATGTCCTGTGGGTGCGGGCGTGTGGAGGGCCGCCGGGCGGCTGTGGTGCGTCCTGTGCACCTCGCTTTCAGGCGCGGGCACATCCCCCAGGCGCGTGAGTTCGGCCTCGAGGATGTGGGCTTCCGGGCTCCAGAGGTGCTCGTAGACCTCGTGCAGCAGCTCGCGCATCGCGCCCTTGGCGTGGCGCGAGCACTCGGCGGGGTCGGCAAACCGTCGCTCGAAGTCCTTTCCTTCAAACGTGAAGCGGATCGCCAAACCCTCCTCACACTTCTCGACGCGAGCGTCTGGAAACAGGGTGGTGAGCACGTGCTTCAAGCGCCTGAGCGCGTCCCTGTCGATGTGTTGGCGTGTTTGTTCCATTGCGGGTCCTTGGGTTATTCGGGTGAACTGCCTGGCTATCTTTTGAGGAGAGGCGAGAGGCGTGTGCGCCATCTCTCGCGTGCGCGCACCACCTTGAGGATGTAGTCACGCGTGTAGCTCGGGGGGCCGCCTGCGGCGCGCACCTTCCCCGAGCCCGCGTTGTAGGCCGCGAGCGCCCAGTCGAGCTTTCCGTGGTAGCGGGTGAGAAGCCGCGCCAGATACATGGTCCCGACCTCGATGTTGGCTCGCGGCTCCCACGGGTTTTCGAGCTCGAACTCGTCCCAGAGGTGATGCGTGATCTGCATCAGGCCAGCGGCACCTTTCTCGCTCGTGGCCATCGGCTCAAAGCTCGATTCCACCTCGATCACCGCGCACACGAGCGCTGGATCGACGCCGTGGCGCGTCGCGCTCTCGATGGCGAGGAGGACAAAGGGGAGCTTGTCCTTCTCGATCGAGGCTCCCGCCTCGAGCTTGCTTGGTTGTCCGGTGACTATGCGAGCAGGCGTTTGGTCTGGGATTGGAATGCTCGAGACCCTTGTCTCACCGCCGTGCTCGTAGATGTAGAGCGTCGAGTTGGTCTGGGCGTTGGCGCCAGGACACGCGAACAAAAGAAATCCAATCAGGAGGGAGAGGAGAGCGCGTTTCATGACTCCTCCTCTTTGGTTTTGACGGTCTCCGGGGGTGCCCACTTCGTGGGGTGTTTGCCTGGAGCTTTCGGTCCTCCGCCCCCAAAGAAGATGTTTTGAGGTTTGGGGTAGCGAGGTGCGGGCTTCGGGCGGCTCGCGTTCGCTTGCTGGCTGACGTCGACGGGCTCGATCTGGAGCACGCGCGCGCCAAAGGAGAAGGCGGCCACGCTCTCGGGATCATCGGGTGCCCAGTATGCGCCAAGCCTCATGTGCAGCTTGTTCAACTCGCTCGCGCCCTTCGGGTTGATCTCAGTAAAGACCTCCTCGAGCGCGAGCGAGGCGACGCCAATGTTGGTGCAGGCATCCATCCCTCGCGATGTGCCGAGCCGTTCTCGCTCGAGCACAGCGAGCGGGATGGCGCTCACCCCCACATGAATGTGGTGACCTGCGGCGGCGAGCTCCTCCGCGATTGCCTCGGCTTCGTCTTTTGTGACAGGCGCGTAGTCGCGCTGGGTGGTGGCGTCGTGGATATAGAGGGGGTTTCCCTGTGAGCTTGCCATGATGACGCGGTAGAGCGTGTCTTCCACACGATCCGCGTGGGGTTCTCCCGCCAGGCTACAGACAAGAATAAGCTGCCAGAGTGTCATGGGTTCTCTCCGTCGATGGTGAGGATGGGGGTGGCTTTCCCCACGACGCTCGAGCGCGAGACCCAGCCAAAATACCGGGAGTCACACGAGCGCTCGTGAGGTGTGGCGAGAAAGAGGGTGTTTGTGGGGAGGGTCTTGCACCCTTCCCAGGCGAGCGAGGGCGCTGTCTTCGGTGCGGCCTTGCCATACGCCCCGCGCGGGGCGTGGATCTGGCCATCTTTCAAACACACGCGCTCACCGCCAACGGCGACCACCTCCTTTAGAAGAAGCTGACCATCGCGCACGCAACCGAGCGCGCGGGCATCCGGGGGCGCATGTACGGCGAGGATCTGTCCAGGTCGAAGGGGGTCAGGTGCCAGCGCGGTGATGCGCCAGGCCCCGCGCGGCATCGACGCGCTCGCGTTGAAGGTCACATGGGCGGGCCATCCCACGCGGCTCATCCACAGCAGCATCGCGCACAGTAATAAAAACAACGAAACGAAAAATAACTTTGGTTTTATTTTGTTATTGGTAACCATTTTTTTGATTTCGCTCAAAAGCCTCGTGAGATTGGCACACCTACACATACCCTTGTTTGTAATCATTCTTCAATGACTTCACCGAAAGAAAAGACTTTATAAAAAGCCACCTTTATTTGAAAAATTAGTTAATAGCCTTTAAAAACAGTAACTTGAGTTGTTTTTTGTTATTTTCCAATTCACAAAAAACAACTTTGGCATTTGATTGTTTTTTCACCCGTTGCTATACCTTCGTCAGGGCATGGGTGGTTCCTTCCGCGGAGCAGTTCATGTTTTAGGTATTTTTGTAAATCAAAACAAAAAGGTTTTGGAGAAACACCATGAACATTGAACGAAAAAAAATAACCCAATCGATTCTGACAACGCTCGCCCTGACCGTGGCGGTCATGCTCTACACGAGCCCAGCGTTCGCAGGGACGCAGGGCGGTGGGGGGCAAATGGGTCAGGGCATCAACTCCATGCTTCAAGACGTCATCGATTTCATGACGAGCGAGACGCTCGCGCTGATCGGGGGCATCGCGGTGGTGGCTTTCATCATCCTGGGCATGTTGTCCGGGGGAGGCGGGGACACGATGCGCAAGGTCTTCCTGATCGCTGCGTGTGTGGCTGGAGCCGTGTCTGCGCCATCCATCATCATGACCCTCTTCACCAGCGCTGGCGCGCTCATCTAGGACGCCACGCCGTTTCACGACTCGCCTTCGGACACGGATGTTCGATGCGCGCTCCGCCCACACCCTTCGCGCTCAGGATGACACCATGGCCACTCGCCTCTCACAGCTTCCCAAAGGATATGTGGTTCCGCTGTGCCAGCCGCTCACAAGGCGGGTGATGATGGCGGGTGTGCCATTCGAGGTGTGGGCGGGGTTGTTTTTACTTGGCACGCAGCTCTTTAACTTTCGCGCCTACGCGCTCCTCATCCTTGTCCCGCTCATCTGGTGGGGTTTGAGAGAGCTCTACCGCGTGGACGAGCACGCCATCTCCGCGTGGCTCGATCATGTGCGCGCGGTGCTTCATGGCACGACGCGCATGGAGGTGTGAGGCATGTTTCACCTTCGCCTCAAAGAGTACCGAGAGCACCCCGTCAGGCTTTCCGACTACCTCCCCTGGGCCTTGCTCGTCGCGCCAGGGATCGTGCAGACCAAGACCGGCGCGCTTATGCGCACGCTCGCCTATCAGGGACGAGATGCCGGGACGTTTGGTCCTGATGAGCGCGTCGTGTTGCATCGTCAACTCGGCGCGGCACTGCGCTCGCTCGGCGAGGGCCTCTCGCTTCATATCGAGGTCGCGCGTATCCCCTGTGATGCCTACCTCGCCGCTGCCTCGGGTTCGCCCATCGTGCGGCTTGTCGATGGCATCCGCAGGGATAACTTCTTGCAGTCAGGCCAGCTCTTCACCAACGCTTACTACCTCACGCTCACCTACCAACCTGGCGCCAGAGCCAGCGCGCGGCTGCTCGAGCGTCTCTCGCGTGTGTTTGGTGGGTTGTTTAGCGGAGGCATCGACGCTGACCTCGAGGACGCGCGCAAGCAGGAGCGCGAGGCGCTCGACCACTTCACGCGCCTGACGCGCGAGTTCTTTTCGAGATGTGCGCCGTTGTTCGCGCGTGCTGAATGGCTCGACGACGATGGGATGCTCACCTATCTGCACTCGACGATTTCGACCCACCGTCATCCCATTCATACGCCCACGACACCTATGTACCTCGATAGCGTGCTTCCTGATGAGGCCGCAGAGCTCGGGCTCGAGGGGATGCTCGGGGAGCATCATTTGCGAGTGGTGAGCATCAAGGGTTATCCCACGAGCACCTCTCCAGGGATTCTGGATGTGCTCGCGTCTTGTCCCTTCGAGCTTCGGTTTGTCACGCGCTACCTCGCGCTCGGGCAAGAAGAGGCGATCCGAGAGGTGGGGAAAGTCACCAATCTGCTGACGATGCAGAAAGAAAAGGTGCTCACTTCGCTGGTGAACAAGGACCCCGATCGCCCGAGGAACGACGCGGCGATCGAGGGCGCCAGAGACACGCAGGCGTTCCAGACGCTCCTTCAACAACAGCATATCGCCGCAGGCTATCACTCGGCATCCATCGTCCTCTGGAACCGGGATCACGCGACCTGCCAAGGCCAGGCCGAGCATGTCATGGGGTGCCTTCGTCGCGCGGGCTTTGCCTGCGTGGATGAGAGCGCGAACCTTCGCGCGGCCTGGCTCGCCACACACCCTGGCAACGTCTGGAGCAACCCGAGGCGCGCCCTCGTCAGCAGCGCCAACCTCTCGCATCTCCTCCCCATCACGGCCTCATGGTCAGGTAGAGCGAGGAGCAACCACATCGGGGAAGCGCCCCATGTGTACGCGCGCGGCAAGGACGGCTCGCCGTTTCATTTAAACCTGAACGTCAAGGACGTGGGCCACACCATCATCATCGGCCCCACCGGCGCAGGAAAGTCCACGCTGCTTTGCCTGCTTGTCCTCCAGTGGCTCAAATACAGGGGCGCTCAAGCCTTCCTCTTCGATAAGGGTCGTTCTTCACGCGCCATCACGTTGGCAGGAGAGGGTCAGTTCCTCGAGTTAAGCCTGGAGCGCCCCGAGGTCACCTTCCAGCCCTTGCGACGTATCGACGAGCCGGGCGAGTTCGAGTTCGCGCTCCAGTGGCTCGAAGAACTCTGCACGCTCGAGGGGATGGTGATCGATGTCGCCAGACGCGAAGCGCTTCGTCTTGGTCTTCGCTCGCTCACCTCATCACCGCCCGAGATGCGCACGCTCACGTCCCTTTCCTTGACGCTTCAGGAGAAGGCGCTTCGCCTCGCGCTCTCGCCGTATATGGGAGAGGGGGCTTACGCGCCGCTCTGGGACAACGCGAGCGAGCGCTTCGGAGTCTCTTCGCTGACCTCGATCGAGATGGGTGCCTTGATGGAGACGAGCGAACGTCAGGTCGCCTTGACCTTGCGTTATCTGTTCCATCGCCTCGAGCAGCGCTTCGATGGGAGCCCCACATTGCTCGTGTTGGATGAAGCGTGGCTTTACCTGAGCCACCCGATCTTTGCGCCACGGCTCGTGCAGTGGCTCAGAGAGCTTCGCAAGAAGCGCGTGTATGTGGTGTTCGCGACCCAGAATTTGACCGATGTGCTCTCGGGCGGCGAGCTCGCCGCGACGCTTATCCAGAACTGCCCCACACAAATTCTGTTGCCGAACCCGAGCGCGTCCTCTCCATCGGTCAAGAAGGGTTATCAGAGCCTCGGGTTGACCGAGGGTGAGGTTGACCTCCTAGCCACGGCCACCCCGAAGCGCGACTACCTGTTTCGCAACACCGAGGGCACCAGGCTCTTTACGCTCGCGCTGTCTGCGCTCGAGCTCGCGCTTGTTGGCGCCTCCTCGCCAGACGACCACAAAAGGATCGACGCGTTGCTAAACCAGCAACCCAGGTCCTCTCGAAGTTTTGCCCACAACTACCTGCGCGCTGCCGGTTTTCCGAGCGCGAGCGAGGTCTTGCCATGAATGTTTCGCTTTCTTCAAAGGGCCTGAGGGTCGCCCTCCTGCTGTGCCTCTTCTGTGTCGCCATGCCACAAAAAGCACAAGCCCAGCTCGTTGTGTCTGATCCCACCAACCTCTACCAAAACACCACCTCGGCGTTAGCCGAGGTTCAGCAGACCGCAAACTCCATCAAGGATCTTGTCAACCAGTCCAAGCAACTCGCCGCGCAGCTCGAGCACCTCAAGGAGCTGGATGTCTCGGATCTCGATGACCTGAAAGCAGCGCTCGGAGAAGTCCGCGTGATCGCGGGCGCGACGCTGCAACTGGTGAACGGTTGGACCGCGCTCGCCGTCGAGGTCAAAGGGACCTATGGGATCTGCGGGCCACCGGAGCGCTTTGGTGGGCAGGGCTATCCTTCGATCAAGGACAGCGCCATCGATCTCATCTGGGGGTTTATCGCGGCCTGGACGTGCACCAGCGACAGGGCTTCACACTCTTACCTCGAGGCGCAGGCAAACATCGCCCGCGCCTCCTCCCAAATCGCAAACCAGACGCGCTTTCTCACCTCCAAGGCAAAGACCGTCCAGGGCACAAGAGATGCCGCCCAGCTCCAGGCAAGGATGCAAGGCGTGGCGCTCGATCAGCAAGCGCTGATGCTCGATCTGTGGCTCAAGCAGGGGCACGCCGAGGAGGTTTTGAAGATGGAGCGGCGCGCCAAACAGCGCGCCGCCACCGCGCGCCAGCGCGAGATGATGGGCCGCTACTTTGGCAAGGTCGAAAGCACGGCCACCCCCGTGACGCTCCCGAGGTTTTAAGATGACAGTCCTTTCCACCATCATCGCTCAGGCGAGCGTGCCGCCCACGGTCACCACGGATTCGATCAATGACATCTTCGCCAACAATTTGGCGGTGATGACTCAAAGCTTTGGCGAGGCGCAGGCAGCAGGCAGCGAGATCCTCATCGCGCTCGCCACCATCGAGCTTCTGGCCTTCTTCTACGTGGCGGTCTTCAAGGCAAGCGAATCTCTCCTTCACGAGCTCGTCTCCAAGCTCATGCTGCTGTTTATGGTCATGGTCCTGACGCTCGGTTGGGGAACGATCGCCAACGGGATGATGGGCTACGTTGTCGGGTCTGCTGGAGGGGCTGGCGGCGCAGGTGGCCAGGTCACCGCGCTCAACCCCGCGCACATCGCCGCCGAGGGCTTGAACAAGGTCTCGGTCATCTTCAGTGAGGAAGCGACCGAGAAGATCATCAACAGCAACACCGGACTCTTTGGCTACGCCGATGACCCTCCGGCTGCTCCGGGTGGGAGTTCCTCTCAGGACACGGGCTTCTTCGATGGGGCCTCGCCTTCCGCCGCGATTGACAAGGCGATAAGCGGGATCGAGGGGTTGGCCCTGGAGCTCGCGGTGCTGTTGACCTTTATTGGCTTGGCGCTCCTGATCATCTTTATCTACTTCTACGTCGCGCTACAGATCTTTGTGGTGACGATCGATTTCTACATCACCGTCTCCGTCACACAGCTCCTGATCCCCTTTGCGGTCAACAAGCACACCTCACCGATCGCCACGAGCGCGTTCAACGCGGTGGTCGCAAAGTCTGTGAAGCTCGGTGTGTTGGTGATGATTCTGGGGATGTTCGGGAACACGGTTTCGGGTCTACAGCTCGATGCCACGCCCACGCTCTACGAACTCCTCGCCTTGCTTCTCGGCGTCTGCACGCTCGCCTTCATGGTCGCGCAGTCTGGCCAGATCGCCGCTGGTATCTTCTCGGCGGGTGGGACAGGCATCGATGTTGGCGGCGCGATGATGGCCGCATCGGCCTCCCTTGCCCAGACCGCAGTCAGCGCGGCGAGCGGCGGCGTCAGCGCTGCGGCAAACCAGCTCTCGGGAGGAGGCGGTGGGAGCGAGGCTGTGATGGCACCGCTCGATCCCACGGGGGGCGCAGCTTCGGGTACTGGAGGTGTTGGGGATGCGGCAGATGCCATCCCTGGGCCTGCGGGGCAACAAGAGGCTGCGCCTGCGTCGCCCGAGAGCATGGCAGGTGGCAGCGAGGCTCCTGGAGCAGCCAGTCAGCAAGAGGCGGCGCAAGGACCCATGCCCAGCGAGCACCCCGAAGTCACCACGCAAGACCTGAGCGCTGGAAGCAGCGAAGGGGGCAGCGGTGAGTGAAGTGAACAACAAACGCTTTGCACCCAAAGGAGCCCCCGAGGGTCGCTACATGCGCGCCAGAGCTGAATGGGACGCGCGCGTGGGTGAGCCGCTCGTGCGCGCTCGCAATTGGAGGCTTGCCTGCCTGCTCGCGCTCTTTGTGGCGTTTGCGAGCGTGGTGGGGCTGATCATCCAGTCCACCAAGGCGCAGGTGATTCCCTACCTCATCGAGGTCGAATCGAGCGGCCAGGTGCGCCTTGTGGGCGCTGTGACCGAGCAGGAGTGGAGCCTGAAGGATGAGAGCAAGAAGATGTTGCTCGAGCGCTGGATTCGCAACTTCCGTTCGCTCTCCACAGACCGAAAAGTCGTCACCGAGCGCTTTGCCTACGTGCGCACCCGCGCCACGCCCGCAGCAAACCTTCTGCTCGACCAACACTTTGCAGATAACGACCCCTGGCGCCAGTTCGGGCGCCGATCGAGGACCGTGCATATCGAGGCGATGACCACCATCGAAGGGAGCGAAAACGCCTTTCGTGTGGAGTGGCGCGAGGAGCTCTTTGGGGAGGGGGGCCAGAAGATGGGCCATACCCGTTACGTTGGTGAATTTCATCTCGCCATCATCCCGCCCGAAACGCGCGAGCAGCTCGAGCTCAACCCGCTCGGGGTCTACCTCGCCTTCTTTGACTTCGATGAGAAACGCCAATGAGGACCATGATGAACAAGAGAACCTTGATGTTGAATCGATGCACCCTCGGGGTGTTGACCGCATTGTGCCTCGGCAGTGCTTGCAAGAGCAGCCCGTCGATGCCGGATGGAAATTATGTCCAGGCCGAGCCTGTGTCCGACGGGGATGAAAAGCCCGTGCCCAAAGAGCGCGTGGTGGGCGTGCCCTATCCTCAACCTGTGGCGGGACAGGCAAGGCCCTTGCCTCCGCAGGGACCGAGCGAGGAAGAGATCGAGCAGGCGCGCTCAAGCGCCATCGAGAACCCCCAGGCCACGCTCGATGAGGCCAACCAGCGCGCGCGCCAGGCGCCCATGCCTGAAGGTTTCTTTGGTGCCACACAGGTCTATGACTACATGCCTGGTGCGCTCTACCAAATCTGGGGAGCGCCCAACCACCTGACGGTCATTTCCTTTGGCGCAGGGGAGGAGATTTACTCCTTTGGCGCGGGCGATACGGTGCGATGGATGGTGGAGAAGACCGAGAGCGGCCAGGGCGAAGGGAGGCAAGAACTCCTCCTGGTGCAGCCCCGCCGAAGAGACCTGCACACGACGATGGTGGTGACGACGAATGTGGGCACCTACCACTTCGAGCTGCGCTCCTTCCAACACAGCTACATGGCGGGGGTCGCGTTCAACTACCCACGCCAGAAGCTCGTCCAGCTCTCGAGGCAAGCGAGCGCGAAGAACGCCACGGCAGAAACCAAGGCAGACGAGGCGGATGCGTCGTTGGCGGTGTCTCTCGATAAGGTGGTGGATCGCTATCAGTTTATCGTCGAGGACCGGCGCGATCCTCCCGAGTGGCTCCCACAGCGGGTGTTCCATGATGGGCAGCGCACCTTCATCGACTTCGGGCGCGAGCTCGGAGATCGAGAGGTGCCTGCGCTGTTTGTCCTCTCCAAGAGCAAGAAACCAAGGCTCGTCCAGTACAGCGTCCGTGGCCGCTACATGGTCGTGGGTCAGGTGATCGAGCACGCGCTCTTGCGTCTCGGGAAGGAAGAGGACGGGGAAACGGTCGGGCTCGAGCTGATGAAGGAGGAGAGGCGATGAGCGAGGAAGGAAAACAACAGCCTTTCGAGGGCAGTGTCCTCTCACCATCCGAGGAGCCGGAGGAGAGCAAGTCATCCGGGCAGGCCGCAAAATCCCTCAAGCGCAATGTCCTCATCCTGGGGATTTCAGGCGGTTTTTTGCTCATCATCGGCACGCTCGTGTTGAGCTCGATGAATCGACGCGAGGAGCGTGAGCAACGCCAGCAGGCGGTCAGGCAAGAGGAAGAGCAGAAGAAACTCGCCACGCCAGATCCAAAGCGCGTCGAGCAAGAGGCTGACCGTCGCCTCGAGGACGCCGAGCGCCGACAGCAGGAGGAGGCGAAAGCGCAAACCACGCCGCTCCCATTGCTACAAGACCCCACGTCTCGAGACGAGCAGCAGCCGACGCTGACGGCAGCACCACGAGAGGACCAGGTGGAGGAGAAGCCCGAGCAGCCTGACCCCTGGGCACAGGCGCGTCAAAACTTTCGGCAGCAGAACGCGCAGCAATACTACCAGGGCATCATGAGCGCGCGTAGCGCGCCCATCTTCTTTGGGTCTGGCGCGCCGAGTGGAAAGCGTGGTGCTCGAGCTGGGAGCGAGCGCTCCCAGGAGGAGATGTATCGCCCCGCGCAGACCGAAGAGGAGTTCTACGCAAACCTTCGCGCGGGGCAGGAGCAAGCCAGGCGTGAGCAAGCGAGGTCTGTCTACGCGAACGCTTCCTCTTCTCGAGGTGTAGAGCACACTCGAGGACAAGCGCCAACGATGGGCTCCAACGAGTCGTTCTTCCTCGGTCAGAGCTCGCTGCAACGTGGCCAGTCCGCACACCAGGGGACGCCATCAGGGGATTACATCGAAGCGGGGACGTTGGTGCATGTGGTCCTCGAAACAGGCGTCTCCTCGCAGCTTCCAGGCCAGGTCATCGCGCGCGTGGCGCAGCCTGTCTGGAACAGACATATTGACCGAATCGTGGTGCCTGCGGGCTCCAAGATACTTGGGCTCTACAACGCGAACGTCTCGAAGGGACAGAATCGTGTGCAAGTCGCGTGGACAAAAATGATCCTTCCCAGTGGAAAATCCATCTCTTTGGCAAACCTTTCTGGGGTTTCTCTTGATGGAAAATCAGGGCTCCTGGCCAACTCCGACGAGCACTGGGACAAGATTCTTACGGGGGTCGCCCTCTCCGGGGTCTTTTCGGCCACGGCTGCGGTGTTGGCAGGCCCCACAAACTCCTTTAACGTCGACCCGCGCCAGCAGGCCATCTATGGAGCAGCACAGCCCATACAGCGGACCGGCGAGGAGATCGCTACCCGTTATCTGGACGTTCAACCGGAGTTAACCATTGCTCCGGGAGAACGCGTGGGATTGCTTACGACCCAGGATGTCGCTCTGCCTTAGAAGGCGCGTGGATGGATTCAGCGACTTCACGGGAGTAAGGCAATGGGTAAGCAACGAGCACAGCTTCAAATCAGAATCACAGAGGATCTCTTGGGAGCACTCGATCGATATTTAGAAAAGACCGACTTCAGCACGCGCGCGGCCTGGTACGCAGACACCGCCCGAAAGTGGCTGGAGTGGTTTGAGACCGAGGCTGGACCGGATTGGCAACCTTACAAGGCCCCTTCTCGTGGTGAGATCCTCAATGTGTCGGTTCCGCCTGAAATCAAGGCGCGTCTGAAAGAGGCGGCAGGCGGCCACATGTTGATGGACATCTACTGGTCGGTGATTGCCTGGTTCGCGAAGGAGCATGACCTTCTCATTTCGCACGCCGACGAAACCCCCGCGATCCTGGCGATTTCGTTATTCGAGGAGCAGGCCAAACTCATCGATGCCTACATGGAGGATGGCACCTTCAAGTTTAGGGGGGACTTTTGGGACGCTTCTTTACTTCACTGGCTCGAGTATCGCCGCCAACTCGATGCGCCTTACGAGTTTTACCTCTCACCGCCCTCCAAGAATGCGGTGACGGTGCATGCCATCTACACGAGGTCGGTCTACGCCTGGGCCAAGAACTGGTCACACATTGAAGACGTCTATCCAAGTACAATAGCCTACAATGCAGCAGTTTATTTTTTAGATAGTCTCATGGATGATCCTGAGCTGGCCAAGAAATATGCGAAAAGATGACGGCTGTGTGGGGTAAACGGATGCCAACACGAAATTCAAAGGAGGACTGAGGCCATGGAAAAGGTTCAACTTCATATAAGAATGACTGACGATATGATTCAGGTCCTCGACCAATATTTAAAAATCAACACCCGTTATTCGACGCGTGGTGCGTGGTTTGTGGCCGCCGCGCAGGAGTGGTTGGATTGGATCGAGAGCGAAGAGAACTACACGGTCTACAGCTCTCACTCTCGTGGCCCAAAGGTCTCGGTCTCGGTTCCCAGAGAGCTCAAAGAGCGGTTTCGTGTCCTGGCAGGAGAGCGGCCTTTGGGGGACATGTCCTGGACGGTCGTCGTCTGGTACGCCAAGAGATATGACCTTCTGGAAAATGTGTCTGATAGCACACCTGGTCTCATCCAGACGTCGGCCTCGAGCGAGCAGGCCGAGCTTATCGAAGCCTATATCAAGGACGGCACCTTCGCGAGCAAGGGAGCGTTTTGGACAGCGGCGCTCGAATACTGGCTCGAGCATCGCTCGAACCTCGAGCTCCCCCACGACTACTACCCCGCACCTCCCGTGGGAGAGGGCACCGTGCCGCTCTTTACGGTTTTCCCCAGAAACATCCACTCACGTTTAAAGCTCTGGGCTGACGCCGATGACGTTTACCCCAGAGTGATCGTTTACAACGCGGTCTCGCTGTTTCTGACCGAGGGGATGAACCCATGAGTCACGAGCACTCGGTCACTGGTTTTAAAGGACACACGAAGGAGAACACGATGAGCAAGATCGAGAAAAAACAATGGCTTGGAAATGTGCCGCTGCCTACCAAGACATGGAACCGGACGATCCCTGAAGGGGATGCCGAGCTGCTCGCGGAGTATCTTCGCTTTGTCCAGGAGCACGGTGAGCCAAACGCCACCCTCGATCACCTGATGGAGAAGGTCTTCGAGGCGTTCTTCAGGCGTCAGAACCAGGACTTCGATGTCCCCGAAGAGACCGCGCAGATCTCGTTCACCATCACGCTCGAGCTCGAGCGCCAGATTCAGGAGGCCGTCGAAGCTCAGAAAGAGACGCACCCACGCGCGACCGATCGACACCTCGTCGTCCACGCAGTGAATTATTTTCTGAACAAGCGCGGGGCGCTCCAGGACGCCTTTCGTGCATGGAAAGCTCAGGAAGAGGAGAAGGAAGAAGAAGCCGCGCTCACGCCAGCGCTGGAGACGAGCACCTCATCCAAAGATGACCTCGCCGTTCCCTCGTTCGAGACGGTTGGTTCGGATGAGCCAGCAGGGAGTGCGCGATGACACGCTCGAAGGCTCCAAATCTTGACGGCCAGAGCTTTGGAAAGTGGACGATCACCTCGCTCATTGGCGTGGGAGGCTTTGCCTGGGTGTACAAGGGACGAGAGCCTGTGCTTGAGCGTGATGTCGCCATCAAAATCCTTCAGCCTCTCCCTGAGGGCGGATACCTCGAGGAGACGCGCGAGCGTTTCTTGCTCGAGGCCAGGATGACCGCGCAGCTAAGAGACCAGCACACGCTCTCGGTCTACAGTGTGGGAGAAGAAAGCGTCGACGGCGAGACCTACCTGTATTTTGTCTCCGAGTATATCGATGGCCCGACCCTCACCGATTATCTGGAGCAGCACGGGCCGCTCAACCCGCTCGATCTTGTCATCGTGCTCAAGCAAATCGCAAAGAGCTTGCACGAAGCCCACACTCACGAGGAGAGCCCCTTTATCCACAGGGACTTGAAGAGCGCGAATATCATGATCTCGACGAGCGACTCCCTGCGCTCTTCAGGGCTCTTTGTGAAGGTCGTGGATTACGGCATCGGGAAGGCACTTCGCGCAGGGACGAGTTTTGATAAAAACCTCACCACGCAAGGTGAGTTCAACCTGAGCGTTTTCTACTCCGCCCCCGAGCAGATCAAGTCTCCAGACAGGTTGGGCGCCTGGACCGACCTGTATGCGTTGGGGATTGTCGCTTACGAATGCCTGACTGGCGAGCATCCTTACGAAGGCAAGAGCCAGTCTTTCGCGCTCGCGAAGGTCCTCGCTGATGAATCGCTCACCTTGCCCCCAGAGTATCAGGACGGGCCGCTGGCCCCCATCATCACAAAGCTCCTCCAGAAGAGGATCGAGGATCGTTATCAGGACTGTGACGAGCTGATCGCAGACCTCAACAGGCTCGAGACCAAAGAAGATCGCCTGGCCAGAAAACAGCTCGAAGAACCACTGAGTACGGATACCCAGGGGGCGCCCTGGATCTCGGAAATGCTCGCGAGGCAGGAGTTCGATGAAACTCAAACTATCCGGCCCAATCTATTCGATCCTGTTGAAGACAAGAAAACACAAACTTTTCAAAGGGAGGAAGTTTCATCTCCTACGTCACCTGTTCCCCGAGAAACCGTTGGGGCGGCTGGGATTTCACCCGATTCGAGGGTGCACGATCTCGAATTGGAACACACGGCTCGCCCTCTCCCGCCAACAACTTCCTCTTCGGGGACGAAAAAGTTCATTCTGGCTTTCCTCGCGCTCGCTTTGCTCGGGGGTGGCATCTCCGGTGCAGTCCTGATGGCCTTGGAGATGCCATCTTCCGAGAAAGAAGCGCCTTACCAAACCATTTCGACTCACGCCGAGAAGCCACCGCTCATGGTGGGTGAGATACCTTTCGATCTCGTCCTGACGACGAAAGTAGCTACATCACGCGTCTCAGATGCGGTCAAGCGCGCTCGGACGGACATGAAAGATTCTGCTGCGCTCGCCGCGAAAGAAAAGCTCGAAAAAGAGACGACAGCCAAGCAACTTCCTATGGCTGACTCTTCCAAGAAAGTCACGATGCCAAAGGCCAAGAAGGTCACAAGAAAAGCAACCAAAGCGGCTACGTCGACCTCGCCGACCGAGACGAAAAAAACTGACGGCACATCGCCTGCTGTCGTGGTCAAAAAGGACGCTCAAACGACGCCCGCTGCACCAGTGCCCAAAGAAACATCTCCTGCTCCACCTGAGAAGGAAAAGGAAGAGTACCGCTTCTTCGGAGTCCCATGATGAAAAAGACTTTTTACATCCTCGCCGTCTTCTCGATGCTTCTTGCCGTGCCTGCGCCCTCGTATGCGCAATCTGACAAAGCGATCGAGCTCTTCGAGCAAGCGACCGTGGCCTACAGCGAGAAGGCGTATGGCGAGGCGGCCACGCTTTATCTGAGCGCATACGAGCATGAGAAGCGCGCCATCTTTCTCTTCAACGCTTCCAAGTCACTCAGGAGCGCAGAATCTTTCGACGCCGCGAAAAAAGCCGCCGAGCGCTCCCTCGATGACTCGCTCCACGATCACCCGCTGACCGAGGCACAGAAAAAGGAGGTGGGCGAGCTGCTCGCCGAGATCGAGACGCTCCAGGCCAAGAAGAAGGCCGAGGAAGAGGAGCTGCGTCAGGCAAAGCTAAAGGCACTCGAAGTGCAAGCCGAGCGAGACAAGACGCGCTTCTCTCAAACAGGCGTGGTGGGGCTCTCGATCCTTGGCATTTCGGGGGGGCTTTTTGGGGGCATGGCGTATTTCAACAATCGCTCACGCCAAACACTCGTGGCGCTCGCGCCACCCCACGGCTCTCGCGAGGAGTATGACCGTCTTTCAGGCGAGCTCGAGCAACACCAGCGCCGGGGCAAGCTCCTTCTCTATACAGGGATGGGGTTTGCTGTCATCGGCACTTCCGTGCTCGCCTGGGACTTGATGACGCTCGAGTCACCTGATGAGGAAGGCGAGGCACCTACCTCATCGCTCTCGCTCGGCGTCTCCTTTTCGAGCGCCACGCTCATCTGGAGGTTTTGACCATGCATCATACCAAGCTCACGCAAGTGGCTCTTGCCACCCTGCTCACGCTCGCTTCCGGGTGCTACCTCTATGATGAGACGCCTTCCTTCCAGGAAGAAGACGAGTTCATGTTCCCTGATGGGGAGCCTCCCTGCGATCCGATCGAGGGCCTCTCTCGAGCCGTCTACGTTTGCATCGAGGAGGATTACTTCTTTGGCGCGCTCTTTGTCGATACCGAGGGGGGAAGCGATGAGAATGACGGACGCTGGGGAAACCCGACCGCCACGTTACGCCACGCGCTCACACTCGCCAGCGAGGATAGCAACATCGCGGCGATTCTTATCGCCGGGAGCCCGAGCCTGCCCGCGCCCGTGCGTCTGACTCAAGATCTCTCCTTGCTCGGCGGTTACGACGCCTCTTTCACGCTCGATCCTGCGGCTCGTCCAAAGATTCTTGCCCAGAGCGACTCCGAGCTCGCGCTCGTGGCCACCGGGCTCGACAACCCGGTTGTGATTCGGCGCTTTGAAATCACGGGGTGGGAGGGCGCTTCGGGTGCATCCGCGGCGGTCCTCCTGGATCAGGTCGAGGTCGTCATCGAAGACTCCGTGATTCGCGCTGGACGAGGCGCGCATGGGATCGATGGTACGGCTGGCGCGCGCGGCGAGGACGGGGAGAAAGGAAAGAGCGCGGGCAGCCCCTCGACCACAAGCCCTGGGGAACCAGGGACCAACGAATCTTGTCCCATGGCTCAGGGTGGTCAGGGCGGTGATGGCGGAAACGCCGTCGCTTCAGCCACGCCAGGCAAGGCTGCGACGCTCACAACCCTCGGTGGTTCGGTGGGGGGCGCTGGCAAAGACGGCGCACCTGGCAATCCAGGGATGGATGGGAGGGATGCGATGCAAGGCATCTGGACCATGTCTGGATGGCAACCTGGAATGAGCGCACGCGACGGCGACGCAGGCCAGCCCGGTCAGGGTGGCGGAGGTGGCGGCGGTGGCGCATCGATGGGCGGCCAGGGCGGCGGGGGTGGCGGTGGCGGTGCTGGAGGATGCGCAGGCAAAGGCGGCAGCGCTGGCACCTCGGGCTATCCGAGCGTGGGGATCGTCGCCATCGATTCTGCGATCAAGCTCTCGAATACCCAGATCATCGCTCAGGATGGTGGAAACGCTGGCCTTGGAGGAGATGGCGGGAAAGGAGGAGACGGTGATCGTGGCGGCCTCGGCGCGAGCGGTCTCGGTGGCGGCCAGAATGGTGGACGCGGAGGAGATGGCGCTCGCGGTGGAGACGGTGGCCAAGGCGGCGATGGCGTCGCTGGAGAGAGCTGGGCGGTCTGGTGCAAGGCTTCCTCGCTCTTGCGCGAAGGAGAATCGAGCTTCGCTTTCGGTCAGGGAGGAGCCTTGCGTGATGGCTCACGCGCTCCCTCCGGGGAGGTGTTCGGATGTGACTGAACCACCTTGATTTTTTAACCACGCTTAAAGGGGGTCAAACGCTCCAGAGCGGCGCTTGAAAAGCGCCGTATCAAGCTCTTGATCTGCCCGAAGTTGAGCCATTGTTAGCATTAAGATAGTGTCACGTGACATGGAGAACGAACGATGAAACGAATGAACCAAAACTGTATGATAGCGCTCTTTACAGCGCTTCTTCTCGTCGCCTGCGGCAAGGATGAAACCCCATCCGGCCAAACAAACGAGGATATGGGAACAAACCAGGAAGACATGGGCGAGACCACTTCAGACATGTCCACAGGAGAGGACATGACACCCGACATGGCGGCGGAACCCGACATGGGCGAGACGCCGGACATGACGGTCGAGCCCGACATGTGTACCGCGCTCACCGAATGCCCCATGAACACCTGTGGTCAGGTCGAAGATGGATGCGGTGGGGTGCTTGATTGTGGGGAGTGCGCCTGCGTCGATGGTACGCCAACACAACCGACTTGTGGTGCGTGCAACCTCGGCGTCTCGAGGTGTGATGAGAACGGAGAACTCTCTTGTGAGATGCCTCCGCTGCCTGAAGGCGTGGCTGATGGCCTCGATTGCGCAGAAGATGTGCTCTATGTGGACGCGGCCAACGAGGCAGGCATCGAGCAAGGCACGATTCAACACCCTTACGCGGCGCTCTCGGATGCCCTGGCCGAAGCCGAGACGCGCGCTGGCAAGAGCGAGCATGTTATCATCGCGCTCACGCGCAACGGCACCCACACCATCCCCGTTGGACCAGCACCTCTCAAGATTTCCTACTTCGTTCTCCCCGAAGGTGTCTCGCTTATCGGCGGGTTTGACAGCGCGTTTACCTATGATCCCGAGCGCCGCTCGAGGATCGAATCGTCATCTCCCACGGGTGGTGTCCTGCGGGGCTTGACCAAGAGCTTCCTGCTCTCTGGCATCGAGCTCGCCGCCTCGAGCACCGAGAGACCCGGTATCACGAGCTATGGGCTGATCGTGGGCGATGTGTCTGCACCTGCGCTGGTGCGCAACGTGGTTGTTCGCGCGGCAAATGGCACCGACGGTGAAGCGGGTATGGATGGTCAAAACGGTGAGCGAGGAGAAATCGGTGGAAGCGCCGCGTCTCCTGTCCTCGAGCAGGGCGTCCCTGTTGCAGCAGGTCAAGGAGCGCTTGCACCAAACGCATGTCCCAATGCCTCGGGTGCGGATGGTGGAAAAGGGAGCGGTTTTGATTCCGGGATGAACGGTGAATACGGCCAGGACAACTTCCAGGGTCTCCCTGGAGGACCTGGAGGCATTTACCTCTCGGACTTCTTCTCGCAGAAACATGGTGAAGACGGGAGCGACGGGCCAGATGGCGCGGATGGTGCGCCCGGTGGCCCTCCTGAACCTCACGCAGGCGAGCTCCAACCCGGAGGCGCATGGGTCCACAACGGAAATGGCATGAACGGCACCGACGGGCAACCCGGCCAGGGCGGCTCGGGAGGCGGTGGCGCTGCTGGCTATCAGGATGGCACGCTCGGCTCCTTCCCTGGAGGCTCGGGAGGCGGCGGTGGCGCAGGCGGATGTGCGGGGACCGCAGGCACCGCAGGCCGCGCCGGAGGCTCCTCGATCGGTCTCCTCTTCTACAACTCGCCAGGCGTGGCTTTTGAAGACGCGAGCTTTGAGGCTGGAAACGCAGGAGAAGGTGGAGATGGTGGCCAGGGAGGCGAAGGAGCACTCGGGCAAGCAGGAGGGAGCGGGACGGTCACGGGTCAATACGCCAATGGCACGCCCACCGCTTCTGTTGCTACAGGAGGGCGTGGTGGACGAGGCGGCGACGGAGGTCGTGGTGGCGACGCTTCAGGAGGTCAAGGTGGACACAGCTACGGCGCGTTTTGTGATTCCCCCCTTCAAACGCAAGGCGACATCTCCTTTGAGGCTGCCAACCAAGGAAGAGGAGGACTTCACGGAGATCGGCAAACAGAATCTCCCGCAGGCTATGAACGTGAGGAGGTCGGCTGTCTGAACTGAACGCTTCGAGACTTCTACTTCGGAACAGAATGCACGCTTTACTTTGGAAAGAGAGAGAACAATGACGCACAAAAAGCACATGATCCTGCTCGCAGCCTGCTTCCTACTCGCCGCAGGCTGTGGCAAGGACGACAACAATACGCCATCCAACAACAACACATCTTCAGACATGGAGGCGAACAACACCGCCCAGGGCGACATGGGCGACACGCCAGATATGGAAGATGAAACCGACATGACGGATGAGCCCGACATGGGCGACGACCCGGATATGACGGTCGAACCCGACATGTGCACCACGCGTACCGAGTGCCCCATCGACACATGCGGTCAGATCGATGACGGATGTGGTGGGATGCTTGATTGTGGCGCTTGCGCTTGCACCGATGGCGTGGCGGCCGAGGGGGCGACCTGCGGCTCCTGTGGGCTTGGCGCGGTGACCTGCGCTGAGGGAGAAACAGGTGCAGGAACCTGCGACACCTTCGCCCTGGCAGAGAACACGTTGGGCGAAGAGGTGTGCGCGAACATCGTTCACGTCGATGCGTCGGCGCTCGCAGCAAACGCCGATGGCTCGAAGGAAGACCCCTACGCCTCGATCGCCACAGCGCTCGAGAACACGGATGCGCCTGCGCTCATCCTCGTGGCGGAAGGCGACTACACCGAACCTCCGCTCACGCTCAAGGCTGGCGTGAACATCCTCGGTGGCGTGGACGCTGACTTTACGTTCACGGGCACCAGGGCCAACGTCACCATCGAAAGCACGACCACCATGGACAGGCTCATCGGCGTCAACGCCGAAGGGATCGAGGAGGCCACCTACCTCGGCTACCTCTCCATCACCACGCAAGATGTCCCCGTCCGTGGCACCAACTACGGCGTGCGCGTCTATCAATCACCCGCGCTCACGCTCTCCAACCTCGCCGTGACTTCAGGCGCAGGTGGCGCGGGTGAAGATGGCACGGATGGCACCATGGGTACCAATGGTCCAGATGGCACAGATGCTGGAGATGCTGTCCAATTTACCGTAGAGACCATCGCAGGTCGTGCCTACAACGGCGCTCTCCCAGGCGACGGCGGCGTCAATTCGAACTGCACCGATGCAAACGGAAGCAGCGGAGGTTATGGAGCACGGGCTTCGGTTCGGGATTCGGACGCAGGCGGCGAAACACTCTACGACGCAGAAGAAGGTTATGAGACGCGCGCGATGATCTCGGGAGGGGCTGCGGGCTCCAGTGGCTTCCCCAACGGTGAAGATGGCTCCACTCCTTCCGGCAGCGCGGATGGTTCAGACGGTCAGGCTGGAAGCAATCAGGGACAGTTCGAGTTGGGTTTCTGGGTTCAGGCTCGCGATGGCGCAGATGGTGAAAGAGGTGTTCACGGACGAGGCGGTTCAGGTGGTGGCGGGAGCCACTGGCCAAGCAACAATGCCTCAGACCAAGGTTACGGTGAAATCCCTGGCGCATCTGGCGGCGGCGGCGGCGCAGGAGGATGTGGCGGCGGCGCAGGAACCGCAGGAACAGGTGGCGGCTCGAGCATCGCGTTGATTGTCGTGAGCAGCGATGGCCTTGTTCTCCAAGACTCGACCTTCGTCTCTGGTGATGGAGGAAATGGAGGAGAAGGCGGCGATGGCGCTCGCGGCGGTGTTGGCGGAAATGGCGGCAGCGGCACACTCTTCTACAAATCCACCAAAACCTCCGGGAGCACCACAGCGCACCCGCTCCAGGCTGGAAGCGGTGGCGATGGTAGTGATGGCGGCGATGGCGGTGACGGCGGTTCAGGCGCAGGTGGAGCATCATTTGGAGGGCTTTGCGAAGCGAGCCTCATCGACACCTTCGGTGAGGTGACCTTCACCTCGGGCGCAGGCGGTCAGGGCGGTCAGGGTCGTGTCCAGGGACCGGATGGCCAGGCCATCGATGAACAAGGCTGCGCTCAGTAACCCCGGCTCCTACATCCTGAACCCATTTCTCCTTTGGAAGAGCACCTGGCACTAGGTGCTCTTTTGCTTTTTGTAAAAAGCAAAAAACCTCAAGATAAAATAATCTTTTTTCTCCAGTTGATCCTGGCAGTGCCCTGCAATTGCTTGTTTTTATTGATCAAATGCAGAGTATTTTAAGGCGCTATCAACAAATGATTGTTTTTTGCAAAAAACAATCATTTGTTGATAGCAATTCAATTGCATTGTATCCTTGCTGAACCAATTCGGAAGCGAAGATGGCTTTCGCTACTTTTCACCAGGGCTTGATCATGACCACACCAAAACCCCATCTCTTGCTTCTCATCGTGCTCCTGGCCTGGCCTTCGGCTTCACAAGCTGGCGAGCCCTTCACACCAGCACCCCAACTCTCCGAGCGCTTTCAGTACAACTTCCGCCAGAGCCATGACCGAGGATTTTACCTTCGGCTCGGCGCTGGCGCGGGATACCTCGACGCCTCGATAGATGTGCCCACCGAGGAGGCTTTGCGAACCGAGGGGATACGGCTCACCTACGCGCTGCACACGGGCGTCTTTGTCAAGGAGCGCCTGGTGCTCGGCCTCGCGCAGTTCTCGCAGCTCTCGGGCACGCGTGGGCTCTTGCACGCAGGCCCCGCCGCGACGCTCTACTTTCAAGAAGACAAGAACCTGTTCATCTCCGCCGCTCTTGGCGCGCAGACCTTCTACGACACCTCCGCGAACCTCGCTCCGCTGCGGCAGTGGGGCGTGGGCGGTGAAGTGGAGCTTGGCACGGGCTGGTGGGTGGGTGACCACAGTCACCTTGGCCTGAGCTTCGCCACGGGCATCTCCGGCTTTGACCTCGATCAAGACAGCATCACGGGCCAGGGCTGGCACGTCGGTTTGAGGGCGACGGTGGGACTTAACTGACCGCTCGAAGCTCCCCCTCCTTCTTTCTTGAAAGGCCAGCCATGACATTCCGCGATCTCATCCCGAGAACACGCCCTCAACTCCTCACAGCAGGCATCACGCTCTGCCTTATCTGCCTCGTACTCTGGCTCACGCGAAGGGGCTGGCTCTGGGCCATGGAGCACTGGCGTCTCAGCCTGCTCTTCTTGCTCGTCGTGGTCGGACGCATCGCGCAGCTCGCCAGGGCACAGAAGGAAAAGGAGCGCGAGGACTCAGCAGAAAAGGAGACCTGATGGACATCAGAGAAGACATCATCCGCCTCTTTGCCTCTCACCCGAGCCCGCTCTCGACCTGTGAGGTTATCCGCGCTCTCTCGCCGCGCCATGCGGCAAAACAGATTCATGAGACCTTGCGCAGGATGCTCGAGGCGAGCGTGCTCGAGCTCGCTGCGTCAAGTGGCCACCGGCTTCTTGTGCCGGGGAGGAAGATGCCGTGAACACCTCCGCTCCTTCCAACGTCATGCCGCTGCCCGCGAGGCTCTTTCTCGCCGGGTTTATCACCACTTTAGGGCATGTCGGCGCGACGCAGTTCTTTGCTCACAAGCTCCACTACCAGACACGTTTTCTCGGTGTTCCCATCCGGGTGGATGAGGCTGTGGGCATCTCCTACTACCTGCCTTACAAGGTCTGGGTCTGGAGCCACACGTTCTATGGCGGGCACATCGACAGCCTGATCTTTAAAGCGCTCGCCATCGCCATTTTCTCTTCCGTGTTCGGCCTCGCCATGCTCGTGGTGCTCGGCATCGACAGGAGCAAGTTACGGGATGCGCACGGCTCCTCGCGCTGGGCCACAGAGAAGGAGATCGAGGCGTGGGGGTGGACGAAAACCATCAAGGAGCGCATCGAGGAGCTCAGGAAGAAGGGCGACGCACTCCGTGATTCTGCGAGCGTCGTCATCGGGATGGATAAGAAGGAGCGACTCTACTTCAACTGGGCGGTCGAGCACCTGTTGGCGTTCGCGCCCACGCGCTCGGGCAAGGGCATCGGGCTCGTGATCCCCACGCTGCTCAGTTGGTCTCAGTCCGTGGTCGTCACAGACATCAAGGGCGAGAACTTTCAGATCACGGCCTGGTGGCGCTCGCTCTTTTCACACGTCATCTACCTCAATCCCACAGACCCGAACTCGGCGTGCTTTAACCCGCTGCTCGAGATCAGACCCGGCACAAACGCCATCCGGGATGCGATGAACCTGGCCGAGATCCTCGCCTCTCCCGCTGAGGGGGACGAGGACCCTTTCTGGAGCGGTGGCGCAAAAAAGCTGCTCTCGGCCACCATGCTCTACGTTCTTTATACACAAACGGATAAATCGCTCGCCTGCTGCGCGCACCACCTGATGCGCCTCGACGAGCTGCTTACGTCCATGGCGAACATCGAAATCCAGGATGGGGACGTACAGGAGTACGTTCGAGGCATCGCCTCTTCGGTGCAGGAGAGCCCTGATAAAATCAGAGGCGGCTGGGCGGCGAACGCGGATGGCGCGCTCGACCTGTGGAAAGACCCGATCGTGGCAAAGACCACGCGCACCTCGGACTTCAGGTTGCGCGAGCTCCAATATGCCAGGAACCCCGTCTCGCTCTACATGGTGATCCCGCCAAACGACCTCGATCGCCTCAAACCATTCGTGCGCCTCTTCTTCCAGCAGCTCACCGACACACTCACCGCAGAACTTCCGACCGACAAGAGCCACAACCGGCTTCTGATGCTCATGGATGAGTTCCCACAGTTCGGGCGTATGGCGAAGGTCGAGTCCGCCATCTCCTTTACCGCTGGCTATGACATCAAGTGGTTCTTTATTGTCCAGGGAATCGACCAGTTCAACCGGATCTACGGGCAGGACAACGCCTTTTTAGCGAACTGCCACACCCGTCTTGCCTACAGAACCAACGACCACAAGAACGGCGAGTTCTTAAGCAAGCTGCTCGGCAAGACCACCGGCTACAAGGAGCAGGAGGGGAAGTCTGGCAAGAAGGGGATCGTCACCTTCTTCAACCAGGGCTCGGTCTCGATGGTCGAATACGAGCGTGACCTGATGACCGCAGGGGAAGCTCAACAGCTCGATGAAGAGCGCATTGTCATCATGAACGCGGGGAAACCTCCTGCGCTTGGCCACAGGGTGCATTTCTACAAGCACCCTGAGTTCATCAACAAGTTCAAGGGGCGCGCTGTCGAGTTCCCTTCCAAACCGCTTAAAGACTTTCCTTCCAGCACACCTCAAAACCCCTGGCTCGACATCAAGGCATCGAAAGGGTTCGACGAAACAAACGAGGCCAAAACACAGCAGTCACAGGGTGAAGCTGGCGCAGATTCAGACGAAGAAGCGCCAAGAGACAGCCTGCGCGAAGAGGCGCTCCCTGCCACGTCAGCGCTCGAGAGCGACCCTGAGACAAAGACCACAGCGCAAGAAGCCACCGAGTTTATCGAGGAGCTTCCTGTGGGCATGAGCTCGAAGGATGCGGTCAGGCACCTGACCACGCGCTCGCTCACCGTCGATACCGTCCTCGAGGTGCTCACCAAAGGGGTCAAGAACGGCGTGATCCCACGCGAAACCCTCGATCATTTTCTGAGCAATCAGGCTCCAGCGCCCGTCGAAGCGCCACCCGAGGAGCCTCCGCTCGTGAGCGAGCTGCCGATCCTTGCCCCCCCAGACCCACAGGAGCTGTTTGGCATGCAAGACCCCTTCGAGGATGTGGCTCCAGATCCAAACGCCACCATCAAGCTCACCGAGGAAAGACTGATGGACATCATCACCAACCAACGCGCGAACTCATGGGCGCCAGATCTTGGCGAGGAGGAATGAGATGACCGACCACGAGAAGCGCACGCGCGAGGAGTACGCCTGGAAACTGATCGAACATCAGCTAGGCGAGACACTCCTTGGCTACCTCGATGACCCGACCTGCACCGAGATCATGGCCAACCCCGATGGGTCGGTCTGGGTCGAAACGCAAGGAAAGGGCGTCTGGAGGCTCGACCACACGATGACGCCCGAGTCCCGTCTTCAGATCATCGAGGCGGTGGCCTCGTATGCAGACAAGGTATGCAACGCGGATGACCCGGAGGTCGGGGACGTGTTGCCGCTGGTGCGTGCGAGATTTCAGGGATACAGGCCACCGGCATCCTACGCGCCAGGGTTTGCCATCCGCGTCCCCTCACGACAGCTTATCCCGCTCTCCTCCTGGCTCGAGTCCGGGAGCCTCTCTTCCAAGCAGACCGACCTCCTCACGAGCGCCATCGAGGGGAGACGAAACATCCTCGTCGCAGGCAGCACAGGATCGGGCAAAACGACCTTTTGCAACGCCTTGCTCGCACGCCTTGAAGAGAGCGACCACCGCATCCTGACGATCGAGGACACGCCCGAGCTCCAGTGCAAGGCCAGAAACCTCGTCCCGCTGTATGTTTCCCGCCAGGGCAACTTTCGCTACCAGCAGGCGCTTTTTATCGCCCTGCGCCTTCGGCCTGACCGCATCATCGTGGGAGAGCTTCGCGATGGGCTCGCCACGCTCGAGCTCCTGAAAGCATGGAACACAGGTCATGGCGGTGGGATGGCCACGATTCATGCCAACAACGCGCTCGCGGCGCTCTTTCGCGTCGAGCAGCTCCTCCAGGAGCGGGTGGCCAGACCCTCGAGAACCCTGATCGCCGAGGCCATCGATCACGTCGTCTTCCTCGAGCGCTACACCGACGCCCAGGGGAAGCCTGCGCGAAGGGTGTGTGATGTGGCCACGGTCTCGAACACGCTTGATGGCCACGGGCGCTACCATCTTACAAGCTGTCTCCATCCGAGCCTCACGACCCAAAGGAGGTCCTGATGCGCATGCTTCGCTCCATACTCTTTTTCACCACCGTCCTCACCGCGCTGACTGCGTGTGGTGAGCTGGATGAACCTATCGAGCAGACTCACACTCGGCGCGCTTTCAAAAACAGTTTTCACCCCAACTTCAAGCAAGCCGCCTCGGACACGGCAAGAATCCAGGCATTGCGCTCGGAGGTGACCGCGCTGACCCACCGCCTCTCCTTGCTCGAGCACAAGGTCGCGCCTCTCCGACGCGAGCAATCCACGCTCTACATCGAGGACGTGAACGTGCGCCTCCAGTCCACGAGCGCGCCGCTTTCAAGCAACTCAGGTGATGGCCTTGGAAACCTCATCCTCGGGCCAGGCGACAGCGACCTCACCCGCGCGTCTCATAACCTCGTCCTCGGGGAAGGCCACGAGGTGCGAGGACACTCGAACCTCTTGCTCGGTATAAGCCACAAGGCCACGAGCTCGCATTCGTTGGCCATCGGGCAGTTTCACCAGCTTGACGGGAACCACGGCTCGATCACGGGTGGGGAGTACAACCGCCTCACGAATGAAGGCGGCCACATCGGGGCAGGGCGCGCCAACGAGGTGCGTGGGCACTATGGGGCGATCCTTGCCGGAGAAGAGAACATCGTCGGCGGCACCTCGAGCGCGATCATCTCGGGGACACAAAACCGCGCCGTCGCTCCAGAGACTGTCATCATCAACGGCCTCCGCAACACATCCGTCGGGCCACGCTCGGTCATCGTGACAGGCGAGGACAACCTCGTCGTGGGCGAGGCATCGCTCGTGTGCGGGGGCGAACTCCAGTTTTCACAGGAGCGCTTCGAGGTCCTCGCCTGCCAGTGACCCCAATATCTTTTTGAAAAGGAACCTGACATGAAAACCATTTTAAGCCACCTCTCCATCATCTCACTTGTATGCCTGCTCTCCTGCGGCAAGGCCACGCCTCCTGTAGACGAACAGGTTGACGTGGAGGTCTGTGATCCAGCTTCATCAGCAGGCTGCTCGTGGAGCCTTCAGTCCGAGCAAGATCTCGAGCGCTACCATGACGCGCTCGAGGTGATCGACGCTCACCTCGACAACGAGGCTGCTGACCTTTCACCGTCCGATCCTGCTTTCCAGGCGATGATGTCAACGATCACGTCCGAGCTCGAAAAGCTCGAGGGGGTGAAAGACGTCTCCGTGGATGATCGCTGGATTCAATTCACCGTGCTTCCTGGTCACTACACACACGACGTGGCCATCGGGCTCGCCGCGCCCCTCTCGGGTGAGGTGGGCAAACAGCTCGCCAGCGCTCCCGAGGATCTTGAGGAACGCATCACACGTTTGTTCGGGAGCGTGGAGGTGCAACGCCAGGCGCTCGTGACGCAAACCGCCAACCCACTGCCTCGCCAGATGAAGCGCGCTCGGTTTTTCGCGCCATGGAACTGGTACTTCGATGAGTACACCATGACGAAAGCCGAGTTTGGCCACTTTCGCCAAGAGCTCGCCAAGCGCCGAGACTACCAGGAACCAGGGAGCATCGAGGTGGTCACGAGAGAGAGCCCGTGGGTACCAGATGAAGAGCACCTCGATGAAGGACTCTTGCCATTTACGGGCTGGAGCGAACTCGACCTCATCAACGTCGTGACACATGGAAAAAACGCACCCTTGCGCCTCTCGACAGGCATCGTCATCGGGAGCGAGCGCGGCGGCGATAAAGACAACCTCGTCGGGATCACCTGTGAGGAGCTCTGGCGCTCGAGAGTGCCAAGAGGAATTCGATGCAACAAGCGCCTCGAGATCGCCGTCGAAGGAGAGGAGGAGGACTTCACGCTGTACGTGATCCTTGTCGATCAACGCTTCCTCGAAAACCATGGCTCGAAGCTCGCAGACACGCGCTCGATCCTTATCCTCGAAGCGTGCTCGACGCTCAAGGGCATCGCGCAGGATGCCTTGCTCCAGCAATTCATCGGCCAGGATACCGTCATCTATGGCGGCGACGAGATCGTCCAGGCGACCAGCATCGCGACCTTCAGATACCAAATCGCGTTGCTTACCTTCGGGCTCGCGACACATGTCGCTTATGCCTTGCTCGATGAAGCAGACCACACCTCACATTTTGGTGGTGGAATCTACAGGCTCTACCCCGAGACGGGTGGCCTGCGCGCCGCAGAGGTCATCAGTCTCCACACGCCAGGTGAGGATGAGCCTTTAAAGAATGGGGCCACGCTCCCCGTGGAGCTCGACGATGAGGGGAGGCCGAGGCGCTTGAAGGTGGACGCACGCTACTTCGGTGTGCTCACCGAAGACATCGACAAGACACTCTTTGGCACACCGCAACGCTACGAAATTCAGGATGATCCCTCGCTCTGGGTCACGCGCGTCGAGGAGATGACCGGGCCAGGGGAAGACGCGACGAGCAAGGGAAACCTGCTCGGTGAACCAAGAACGTTGTTCACCAACCCGATGCCTGTCGACACAGGGCTGACCGAGTTCAAAAAGGAGCTTCAGCTCGAGTTTGACCGGGACCTCGACACGAGTGACCCCATCTACCTTATGGCCACCGTCGAGCTTCCTGAAGGGGGCACCAGCACCCACACCGTCCGCGTCACGCCGATTCCGCTCGAAGCCACGTGGAGCCTTCAAGGCAACGAGGTCACGCCCAGAGGCACGGCGCGTGGCGAGTATGTCAACGCGCTGCACCAGGAAGCGCTCGGGAGACTGAGCATTTACCTTCGCGATGACCAGCAAGCCTTCCTCTCTCAAGACGGAGCATACGAGGTCTCGCTGACGATCCCTGGGTTTAAGGGAACCCCTGGAACCTACAGCGGCGAAAACGCAGGACCGGGTTGGGTGTCGATCGATATCGAGTACCGCGAGCAAGACGTCCGCTGCGTCTCGGCCCGATCCACCGTCGAGCTCACGCGTTGGGAGAGTGAGGATGTCTTCTCAGGTGTGTTCACGACGGGTTCGGACACGCTTTGTTATGTCGGCGAGCAAGCGGCTCAAGCCTCGCCACTTTCAGGCACCTTCCTGTTGGACAAGCCATAGGAGGGCACCATGGACTTACTCGGACTCCTGATCGAGCACCTGCCCGACGAGCACCCCATAAAGGTCGTGCTCGAGCACCTCGAGGATAGCAACGAACTCGCGCCTCTCGACGCCCTGGGTGAGCTCGCGCTCGCGCGGTGCGAAGGCAGGTCGCCTTCGACCCATGTCGTCGTGCTTGAGCCGGATGGAAAACGAATCACGCTCAGTGAAGAGGACCTCGACGAGATCGCCAACGCCCTGCGCACAAAAGAGCGCCTGGTACGAGGTGGCTTCTATGACGAGACCGTCGATGGAGATGACATCGCGAGCTGGGCGGCGCGTTTGGAAAAGCTCGTCGAGCAGTTTCGCTAGAACCACAATCCACCTGAATTCAAGGATAAGACGATATGACAACCCTCATCATCGCAGAGAAGCCGAGCGTGGCGAGAGACATCGCACTCGTGATTGGCGCGACCATGAAGAAACAGGGCTACCTCGAAGGCGCAGGTTACAAGGTTACTTGGTGCTTCGGGCACCTCGTCGAGCTGGCGAACCCGTCCGTCTACGACCCCTCGTGGGAGCGCTGGGATCTCTCGACGCTCCCGATGCTCCCTGGCAGCTTCGAGCTCACCATACGAGAGGACGCGAAGGAGCAATTCGAGACCATCAAGCGTCTGCTCCATGACCCTGCCACCCATACCGTCGTCAACGCCTGTGACGCGGGGAGGGAGGGCGAGCTGATCTTTCGCTACGTCTACGAGAAGGCCGGGGCCACAACCCCCATCAAGCGCTTGTGGATCGCGTCACTCACAGAAGAGGCGATTCGAGATGGGATGGCGAACCTGATGCCTGGGCGTGACTTCGATAACCTGTGTCAGGCGGCCAGAGCGCGCAGCGAGGCCGACTGGCTCGTTGGCCTGAACGCCACACGCGCCATCACCCTGACGGTGCGCGAGGCAATGCGCGGCGTGAAGGTGCCGACCCTGAGCGTCGGGCGTGTGCAAACGCCCACGCTCGCCATGGTCGTCAACCGCCAGCGCGAGATCAGGGCATTCACCCCCACAGATTACTTCACCATCTGCGGGGAGTTTGCCCTCTCTGGCAAAAAAGAAGACCTGAAAGCCTCCATGGTCCAGGCCACAGGTGAGCGCGAGACGGTGCGATACCACACCCGTGAGGAAGCCGAGGTCATTCGCCAGGCGTTGTCTGCGACAGGGGCACCCGCCACGCTGACACAGCTCGGCGTCACCGGAGGCGTCAAGAACCCGCCTCCACTGTTCGACCTGACCTTGCTCCAGCGCGTGGCGAACAATCGCCTGGGGTTTAGCGCCCAACAGACCCTCGATATCGCGCAGCGCCTCTATGAAACGCACAAGGTCTTGACCTACCCACGCACGGACTCTCGCTTCATCACGCCCGATATGGTGGAGGGGTTATCCGCCAGGGTCGATGCGGTGAAGGCGTACGACAGGACTGGCGCGCTCGCCACAGGGTTTGTCGTACCAGATAAGCCAGGCGCGCGCGTCGTCAACGCGGCCAAGGTCACCGACCACCACGCCATCTTGCCGACCGAGGTCACCCCCAGGAACCTGAGCGAGCAGGAAGAGGCCATCTATGTACTCGTCGCCACGCGCATGCTCGCCGCGCTCTCTCCACCCGCAAAGACCGCGACCACGAGCGCCTGGGTCGAGCTCGAAGGGAAAGTGTTTTATGCGCGCGGCGTGGAGATCCTCGAGAAGGGCTGGCTCGCCATCGAAGAGGAAAAGGCCAGGGCGAACGAGGAGCAAAATGGCGTCTTGCCACAAGGATTGCGCGAAGGGATGGCGTTCGAGGACGCGAGGGTGTCCCTGCTTGAGGGGAAGACGCGCGCGCCTTCACGCCTGAGCGAAGCCTCGCTGCTCGGCGCCATGGAGTCCGCGGGCACCTACGTCGATGAGGAGGAGCTCGCCGCCGCGCTCGGGGAGCGAGGACTTGGCACGCCCGCCACGCGCGCGCAGGTCATCGAAAAGCTCATTGGCCGGGGTTACATCGAGCGCCAGGGAAAGTTCATCGACGCCACCGAGCTCGGGGAGAGCCTGATCGAAGCGCTCTCCTCGTTCGAGAATCTGATCTCTCCTCAGCTCACCGCGAAGTGGGAGAAGGCGATCGCCAACATCGAGGAGGGGACGGTCTCGCGCCCGGAGTTTATCACCCAGGTCGAAGTCTTGACCAAAGCCTTCACCGCACACTTTATCAAGAGCCCGCCCACGCTCGCCATCGCCATGCCTGAACCCGTGGCCGCGTGCCCGCTGTGTCAGCGCGCTGTTCATATGAACGAACGAGGTGTGTTCTGTGAGCAGGCGCGAGCCGGTGGGTGCTCTCTGATCTTTGCGCGTGCTGTGGCCGGGAAGACGCTCAGCGAGAACCAGGTCAAGAAGCTCCTCACCAAGGGCACGACCGGCGAACTCAAGGGGTTTGTGAGCAAGGCAGGCAAGAAGTTTAGCGCCGCGCTCGTGTTGAAGACCCACGAGGATGGGAACACGAGACCCGCGTTTGATTTTGGTAGGGAAGAAGAGGTCGCCGTCGGGTCGTGCCCCACATGCAGCGCCGAGGTGCGCATGGATGGGAGGGTTGTACGTTGCACTGCTTGCGAGTTCGGGTTCTGGCGAACGGTGGCCAAAAAGCAGCTCACCCAGGATGATGTGAAGCTGCTGCTCACCATGGGGCGCACCGCCTACACCGAAGGCTTTGTGAGCAAGGCGGGCAAGAAGTTTGGCGCGAGCCTCGTGCTCGATGTGGGAGGCGAGAAGGCAAGGCTCGACTTTGACTTCGAGCGTCCCACAGTCTCCATCGGGCCTTGCCCCGCGTGCAGCGGGGAGATGCACCATGATGGAAAGGTGCTCACATGCAACGCGTGTGGCGTGAAGTTTTGGGGGAATATCGCCAGGAAGACGCTAACCGAGACCCAGCTCAAGACCTTGCTCGTGGACAAAAAGCTGCCGAAGACAGGAGGGTTTACCAACCGCAAGGGAGAGAAGTTTGAAGCCGCGCTCGTGCTCGAGGAAGACTCCACACGCGGCTGGAGAATCTCGTTTGATTTTTGAATCGCAGCCAGCGACGAGTGAAGGCCACCCACGAACTCATTTGGCCTGGTTCCGAAACTCTACCTCTCGTTCGACCCACTCGACCTGGGTCAGTTTCACGATCTTTTTTCCACCGTCAGATGTGACGAGATGGGCCTCCAGCTTTCCCGCCTTGACGACGCGAACGAGCCGACCTCGAATCGGCTTCGTTCGTTCTTCCTGCTTGATACTGACGACACTGCCAGTCCACGAAACAAGCGTGGAGACCGAAGCAATGCTCTCCTGACGCGTCCTGAATTGAAGCAACTCCACACGAGTCTCGACTGGAACATCGTCTGCTCCTGCGGCTTCGCTTGGAGGCGTTGTCAGCGCTGGAGTATTCGGCGCGGCCTCTTCTTCCGTTGGACGTTGATGCGGGTCAGTTCCCTCCTGAGGGGAGTCGTCGGACCGCTCCTGGTTATGTCGTGCCGCCTCATCCGCTTGCTTGGGTCTCGACATGATGTAGTACGCCGTGAGCAGCGTACAATCCTTGGAGGCGATCAGGTAATTCGTGCGGCGGTGATCGACGAGAACATACGTGAGCTTGCGTCGCCCGGTTGAAGGGCTCAGTTCCTGGAAGAGCGTGCGATAAGACGCATCGCCTTCTTGAAAGAGATGAAAGTACGTCCATGTGCACCTCTCGACTTGCTCTGTCACCTCAAGCCATTGCGTTTCATGCGCGCGCTCGTTGGGAGAGAGGCTTATCACTTCCTTGGGCGCGACCGAGGCACATCCCATCAACAGGGCAGAGACCAAAAGAACAAGAAGACGCACGGACATGAGATAGGACCCTTGGCTTGTCAGAAAGGAACACTTGGTCGAGTACAAACAGATGGGAGTGTGACACTTTTATTCGGCCTGCGCGGTGTCTGGCAACCACAGACCTGATTTGATTTCGAGAACATCAGACCCCAATTCCCACGTTTTCAAGCGCTTGACGTAGCTGCTCGAGTCTTTCACGCAACATTTCATGCACACCGACCGATAACCGAACAAAGGCGCACGTCGCGCCCGCATCGGAGGTCATATGCACAGGCTGGAATGGGAAGAAAGGCAACAGCTCGCTGAAGAACTGGCAGAGCGCGGCGTTTGTTTGGAAGATGCCAGGGAGTGGTTCGAGGTTGGGTTGGTGTTTGGTCTGGACTTGGTGCCAGGTTGCTCCCCGCACCTCGATGGGATCATCGCAGTTTCCACAACAAGCCAGATAGTAGGAGAGCAGGAGAGCAGGATGGGATTTTCGGACACAATCATCGAGCAGGTTTGGAACAAGGCCACCGCCGTAAGAGGCATTGACGCGAATCTCTTTCGCAAGGACCCATGCGGTGCCTGGATCAAGCGCGATGACTATGGAAATAGAGGAAGCGGCGCGGGGTGGGAGATCGATCACATCATTCCAGTCTCAAAGGGCGGCGAAGATGAATTGAACAACCTCAGACCGCTCCACTGGATGAACAACGCCGCGAGAGGAGATGGAGAACTCCAATGCGTGGTTTCTTCTTACGGGAGCCACAACGTCGAGGTTTAGCGCCCTCAAACAATGTACGCAAACACAAGCGAGGTGGACTTATTGAACGCCCCTCGCCCTCACGTCGCGAGGGGCGTTTTGCATCTCTCCCAAGTCAACGATCGCGGTCACGCTCGAGCGACTCGACAAACGTCCTTCCTGACGGGTTCACATAGGCCGTGGCCTTCTCTCCCTTGAACTCCCCGAGTTTCGCGTCCTGAACAAGCACGCGCTCGCTCTCCCTCGTTCTGATCACATGGAACGTCCCTTCTTTTAGCTCGATCGCCTTATCTTCTACGACGCCCCGCACCCGCTGTGTTGGCTCGAGCAGGCGGACCTTTTCGCCCAGCGCGCGCTGTTCGCTTATCCACCGGGCGGCGGCGATCTCCGCCTTTGGAGATTCCTTCGCCTGTTCCGCACGAGCATCTTCTCGCTCCAAACCACGAGGCTTCTCCACCTCCACTTGACGCGGCTGCCCCACGACGAGCCTGTCTGGTCGTTCGGCCTCGATGCGCGCCGACATGCCACGCGTGAGCTCTCCGACGATCTCCTTCCTGGTGACATCGACCATGGCCACTGCACGCCCGTCATCGATGGCAGCCCACCGCGCGCCATCTTCTGAACGAAACACCTCGCGCACCGCCCCGTCAAAGCGCTCGGGGTTGATATGCACCTTCTTTTCTTCACGAAGCTGGTACATCTCGAGCCTGATCCTGACCTCTTCACGACTCAACACAGGCTCTTTCTCAAGCGATATGGGTCCGAGCTCCTTCTCGATCTTGTCCTTGAGCAGCTCGCCAAAGCTCTTCTGTTTTGCGGGTGGCGCTGGCTTTTGCTCCGTCGTTTCGGGGTCCCTGGCGGGTGATGGTGTTTCGTGTGGAACGTGGTCGGTAAACTGTGGCGCTACCGACCCGCGCTCGGCCACCCCAGATGGCATATGCGCTGTCTCCTGCTCGACCTCCGTTATGGTAGGCCGACCCTGTGGGTTTGGCGTCAAGGCGAGCTGCTTGCCAACCCCAAACTTCTCGCGCTCTTGATAGGGGATCTTGATGATGGTGTGTTGCTCTTCGTTGGCGATAAGCGCCATGCGTCCCCACTTCTCGACGTAGAACGCCTTCACCACGCTCCCCTCGATGGGCTCTCGATCCCAGCGCGTCGATCGAGTCGCGAGGCTTTTATCGAACGCCTCGAGTTGTTCCCTCGAGTAAGGATTCTCCTTGCTCCCGAGCGTGATTTGCGCACCGAGCTTCCCATCGTCCAGCGCCACCACGCTCACGTCCTTGCCTCGCGCGAGCACCTCGGGGTCGATGCTCACCGGCACCAGCGCGGCCTCCTTGTCGCCCTGGACGAGCGCGACCTGGCCCCGCCCCTCCACGTTCAAGAGCTCGCGAACTCTTCCCTGGATCAGCGCCCCCTCTTTTCGAGCTTCGCCAACGCCTGGCTCTCGCTGCGCTTTTGTGGACGCGAGCTCGACGCGCGTGAGCTGCCTTTTGGCGAGCCGCGCATCGACTTCTTCGAGCGAGTAAGGGTTCTCCTGGTGGCCCTTTGGGGCGCTAAAGACCACCCCTCGCCCATTCGGTGCAGGATAAATCTCGATGTCCGCGCCACGCTCGAAACGCTCCCGCTCTCGGTAAGGGATCTTGACCACCGCGTGGCGATCTTCATTCACCACGAGCGCCATCTTACCCCATTTCTCGACATACAAGGTCTCGATCACCTTGCCCTTGATGTCTTCCTTGCGGGTATGCGTCGAGGTCGTGGGGAGGCTTTTTTCCAGCGCGCTGAGTTGTTCTCTCGAGTAAGGATTTTCCCTGGTCCCGAGCGTGATTTGAGCCTCGAACCTTCCATCTCCCACGGCCATCACCGTGACGTCTTTCCCGCGCGCGAGCACCTCGTTGCCCTGCACAGGGACAAGCGCATGATGCGATTCATTCTCGACGAGCGCGAACGCTCCCTGGTCCTCGACGTGAAAGACCTCACGCACCCGCCCACGCATATGCGGTGGCTCGCCATGCTGATGATCATGTCCCTGCTCGAGCTCCAGACGCTCGGTCTCCTTTGCCATGAGCGCGGCGTCAACCTCTTCGCGCGTGTAAGGATTCTCCTGGTGTCCTTTGGGCGCGCTCAACACGACGCCACGCCCCTCGGGGTTGGGGTAGATTTCGACGTCTGCACCCCGCTCGAACTTCTCGCGCTCTCGGTAGGGGATCTTGACAATGGCATGCTGCTCCTCGTTCACCACGAGCGCCATGCGTCCCCACTTCTCGACATAAAGCGTCTCGATGACCTTACCCTTGATGTCTTCCTTGCGCGTGTGTACGGCCTCGGTGTCGAGGTTTTGCTCGAGCACATCGAGCTGCGCTCGAGAGTAAGGGTTCTCCTTGCTCCCGAGCGTAATTTGCGCCGCGAGCTGCCCATCGTCCAGGGCCATCACCGTGACATCTCTCCCGCGCTCGAACACGTCCTTGTTGCTCTCGACAGGGACCAGGGCATGGTGCGATTCGTTCTCCAGCAGCGCGAATTGGCCTTGGCCTTCGATGTGAAACACATCGCGAACCTTGCCCCGAAGCTGCGCCTGATGGGGATATACGCCGCCTGCTTCTCGAGCCGACTCCAACGAGACAACCACGCGCTCGGTTTCCCTTTTAAAGAGCGCGAGCTCGACCTCTTCGAGCGCATAGGGGTTCTCCACACGCCCCTTTGGAGGGCTCAAGAGGACGCCGCTCCCCTCGGGATTGGGATAGAGTTCGACGTGAGCTCCATGCTCGAAATGCTCTCGGTCATGGTAAGGAATCTTCGCGATCGAATGCTGTTTCCCATCTGAAACAAGCGCCATTCTCCCGATACGCTCGACGTAGAATGTGCCAAGAACCTGACCCTTGATGGCCTCCTTATCCGCGCGAACGGATTGCGTGGGGAGGCTGCCGTCCAGCTCTCTGAGCTGCTCTATAGTGAGCGGTTTGTCTCGGCTCCCTAACGTGTACTCGACCGCGACGCCTCCCTCTTCCTGGGGCGAAACCGTGACAAAGCGATAAGGTTGGAGCAGCTCTTCATATCCCTGGATGCGGACCACCGCATGATGCGATTCGTTCTCGACGATGGCGACCTGACCATAGTTTTCGATGCAGAAGGTCTCCTTGACCTGCCCGACAAACGGCTCCTTTTTTACGGGCACACGCTCGGTCTCGTAGCGCTCGAAGCGCAGGTTCGCCTCCTCGGCGTTGAACGGGTTCTCGATCCTGCCTCGGTAGATCTCATCGATCACGATCCCCTTCCCTTCCTGGTCAGGGGTGATCGAGAAGACGCGGCCTTGAACAAAGCGAGGATCGTATTCCTTGAGTGCCACGAGGGCTATCTTGCGCTCTCCTTCGAGCAACGCGACGCGACCCTGTCTGGTGTAAAAAACCTCCTTCACCGCCCCCATAAACGGCTCCTGGTCGAGCTTGGCCGATGGCTTCTCGGTCTCCAGGATCTTGCGTTGGACATCTCCAGGAGAAAGAGGGTTGCGCCTGCTCCCCGGAGGATCTTGGCGCTCGCGCTGCTCTCGCTGCTTGTTTCTGGGGTCCTCAGGCTTGCGTGAGAGCCCGGCCAGCAAGTTCCGGCCACGAAGACGCGCGATGAGCTCTTCATCGGCGGTTCGATCCATGGCATGAACCACACGCTTGGCTTCATCGAGCACGCGTTCACTCTCACTTTTTCGCGATGCCGTGCGTGCTTTTCTTACCTCGGGTGGGCGCCTCTGGTCCTCTACTTCAGGGGCGTTTCTCTCTTCGAGCGAGGCTCGTGATGTCTCAGGTGAACGTGACGTTGATGCCGGGGCAGGAGCTTCGACATCGGGCGCAATCGGTTTGGATGCTGGAAGAGGTGCGCCCTTTTCTTCAACAACAACCTCGTCGACCGCTGCTTTCTCCTGCTCCCTTTTAAGCTGTTCTGCGAACAGCTCCACCGTGCTCTTCTCACCATCGTGGCCGACGGCATGCTCGACACTTTGTTCCTCGACGGTTTGCTGCTCTGCCACGTGTTCCCCCTCCACTCTCGGCGTATCCTCGGCCTCCGGCTGCGTCACATCACTCGTGTGTTCCTCACGCTCCCCGAGCGCCAAGCTTTGTCGCAGAGCCTGCCTTCCTTCGTCTTCTGGAGTCCTCGTTTGGTTTGCTTCGGGCGAAGGTGCGTGCATCTCCCCGCGCGTGTTTTCACGGCCCTGCTCTACAGAAACAGACACCTCCGTATCTCCTGCACCCGGCACATACACGCGCTCGAACGCGGCCTGATCCCTGACCCGTTCATAGGCTCCGAGCGTCTTCTCGAGGTTGCCAAAGCTGTACGCTCGCCCCACCTCGGACCCAGGGACTCTCACACCTTCCTTCTCGAAATACATGCCTCGCAGCTTGCCTGGATCAGCCTGTGTGCCCTTCGGAATCGCCTCGACGCCTTGCTCGCGTAGCGATCTGGTCCACGCCTTCCAACCCTGGTCTACCGTCGCGTCCTCGAGCGCCTGACGCATGTCAGCAACCATGTGTTCCTTACGCTCCTCTGGCGTTATCTGCGGCGGCTGGACAGACCTCACGCCATGTTCTGGAGCGCGCGACCGGCTTGCTTCAGGGGAGGGAGTTTGCACGACAGCAGGTGCCTCCTCGCGCGCTTGCTCCTTACGAGAAGGCATCGCCTGATCTCCCACACCGGGGATGTGCACACGCGCGAAGGCTACGGCGTCTCGCTCTTTCTCATACACACCGAGGCGCTGCTCGAGGTTGCCAAAGCTGTACTCGCGGCCCACGCTCGAGCCGGGCAAACGCACGCCTTCTTTCTCGAAGTACATGCCTCGCAGCTTGCCTTCCTCGCTCTGGGTCCCCTTGGGGATCGCCTCGATCTCTTGCTCTTTAAGGGCCTTTGCCCACGCCTCCCAGCCCTTATGGTAAGGCGCCTTTTCGAGCGCAGCTTGCAGCTCGTTTTGCACGCGCTCGCGCTTCTCCTGGCCGCTCTCCTGTGACACAGGTTCAGGCACCACAGGCCGCATCAGCTCCGCCGCGCTCTCTCTTCCTGGTGTATTCGGTGACGCCTGGCTGACCTCACCCGTTGCTCGGGCTGGCGCTTCGGGTGGCGCGCTCAAGCGCGAGAAGTCGCGCGCGTGTTCATACTCGAGCTTCTCCGCGATCCGATTCCACGAGAGCGCGCGATCGATACGTGAACCGGGGATGTGCCACCCCTCGACCTTGAACACGACGCCAACGACTTTGGACTGATCCGAGGTGACCTTTGGGACAAGCTCGATGTCCTTCTCGCGCAGCTTCGACGCGAGCGCGGGCACGTCCTTACACTGCTCCAGCGCCCCGAAAAGCTCGCGCCGCACCCGCTCCTTGCGCGTCTCCGCGCCCGTGCGTTGGGTCAGGTGATACTCGCCCTGAGAGCGGTCCTTCGTCTCGCGCTCCCATGACGAGCGCACGCGCCCGAGTTCGTACTTTTGCTCCAGATCACGCGCGATCTCCTGGCTCTTGTAATAGTCGTGGGAGAGACGAATGGGTCGGCCAAACACGTCCACCCTCGAGGCCACGATGTGGATGTGCTCGTGCTCGGTATCCTGGTGACGCACGGCGATATAGGGCGCCTTACCAAAGCCCATACGCTCGGTGTATTCCTCGGCAACCTCACCCCATTGATCGAGCGTCAGGTGCTCTTCCTTGGGGATCGAGAGGATCATGTGGACGACAGGGTTCTTGAGGTCCGCGCGCCGGTCGATGGCCTTCATCATATCGCGTTCGATCTGTTCACGGCTGCTCCCCACAGCCGTGCCCGCGACCACCTCGGGGGTGGCGTCCTCCCTGTAGACGTAACGCAAGGTCGCGCCCAGGTCGTTGCCTCTGTTGATCTTGGTGATCACTCCTCGAGCGCCTCACGTTTGTTCTCTTCCCACTGATCGATGAGCAGCTCGCGGATCTCCACGATCACCGGGATCAGCTCTTCCATCTTCGCCTCGTAGTGCGTGGCGATCGCGAGCACCTGCGCGAGCTCCTCACTCAAATCTCGCTTCCCGAGCGTGCCTGACACCTCCTTCTCATCGAGCCGCTGATGCGCCCGGTGCAGGTGGCGAAGGAACATGTTGATGGTCTGTGAGACCTTCCCCATCGTCTTCCATTGCTCGAAATTCTCCGCGCTTGGAGGTGAAGCCATGCGCACATTGAGCGCGGCCTTACGCACCGTCTCCGCGATCGATTGCTCGAAGATCCTCGCCGTTTCCTCGATCTCGGCCTTCTCCTCGGGCGTCACGCGAATGAGGATGCGTTCGGTCCGCTGCGCCGTCTCGTGGCGTGTCTTGTAGGTCGGACTTTTGGCCAAAACAGGACTCCTGGTGGTGCATCCTTTTCACAGCGAGCAACGCGAGCTTTGGTGAGCAGCGCGAGACAAACCCTTTCGATTTGAAGGCGAGCAACGCGAGCCGCTCCCGAGCGTCAGTGAGGGCCAGCTTCGCACGTCACGGCGTCGTTTAGGCGAGCTTGCGAGCCTTAGCGACGTCGCTAGTGCATAGCTGGCACTACGCATTCTGCCATGTTACACTCATTCGGTCAATTCGGCTCCTTTCCATCGGAATCCACGACGAAGGTCACACGAAGACCGAAGGGACCGTGTGGTCGTTCAAGATGGACGTGGTTGGGGTGACCTGGTTGAAATGGGCGAGGCGGGCGGTCGCGTCATGGTGACGTGCGTCACCATGGCGCCTTGATGGGTTCGAGCAGACGGGAAACGAAGGCAGGAAGGGATAGCAAACGATTAAGATATCATAATGCCAATAATGATATCTTAATCGTCGTCGAGCAGGAGAAGCGGACAGATGGGGAACAGGCCACAGGACTACAAGAAGCGCGCGGTAAAGCTACTCCTGCGTATGGATGAGAGCGAGAGCGAGGCGCTCGACGAGCTGTGCGAGGAGGGGGAGAGCCGCCAGGATGTGTTGCGACGGTTGATCGCAGAGGCGATCGAGAAAAAGCACGCGGACTGGACCGCGAGGATGGAGACCTTGAAGCTGACCGAGGACGAAATCGCGCACCTCATCGAGAAGAATCGCAGGTGAGCAGGCTCGAGTTTGCCCACTGGAACGAAACGCTCGCGTTGCTCTTACACAACCGAACTCCACTGCTATCAATCCTCTAAACGCGGCATAATCGCGTACAACATGATGCTGTCAGAGACGAGTGACAGGCTGTCATGGCTCTCATATGGCTATTCCCCATACCTAGACATGCGGTCTCGCGATCTGGGCAATAATTTTGGTCGTGTTTTCGAGTCGAACGACTTCCTTGGACACCTTCAGGCACAAGGATGGAGTTGTTTATACCATGGTCATGGGGCAAGCTCGTAATCCAGATGTATGAATAGCGTGAGCATTGGCTGGTTCTAAACCAGCGCAATGCTCACCTACGCGCAGGCGGAGACTCAAAACTCTGAATTCCCCCCCACGGAACCTAAGGCAAGACCTATGACCACCATGACAACATCGCTCGAACCTTTCATCTCGTTGGCGCACGAACAATCTTCAAACTATAACCGTGAGGCCATCGAAGGCTTTATCAAAAGCTGGGAGAATTCAGGAGGAAACGAAGACGCGCACTCGAAGCCTTTCTGGCGCGATCTTTTCAAACTCCTTGGATTGGCCTCACTCCAAGACAAGGGTGTAATTACCTTTGAACATAACGTCTACTTCCCAGGTGAATCCCACCCCAAGCGTATCGATGTTTACCGAGAGGGGTGTTTCCTGATCGAAGCCAAGCAAGGTTCGAACAAGAGCAAGGGACACGCTCGTGGTCATGGGGAGCGCGGTACGAGGCCGTATGAGGTCGAGATGCGTAAAGCATTTGGTCAAGCCACGGCCTATGCGGACAATCTTGACGTGGCTCGGCCACCTGTTTTGATGGTCGTCGATGTCGGGTGGCGCTTTGATGTGTGGACAGGTTACGCCGGCGTGTATGGGGGGTATGAAGCTCGCCACAGTATCGATCTCCAGGATTTGCGTAATCCAGATGTATTTTCACTGTTGGAGGATTGGCTTGTTGCCCCGGCGCGCCGGGACCCGAATCATGTAGCTGCCTATGTTACCAAAGATGTCGCTGGTAAACTCGCAAAGCTCGCAGTTGTTCTCGAAGACAAGGGAGAGAACCCACAAGATGTGGCAAAATTTTTGATGCAATGCTTGTTCACTATGTTTGTCGAAGACATCGGGTTTCTAGGACCTCACCTGTTCGAGAAATACCTTGAGGATCACTGGTTGAAAGACCCCTCAACATTCAAAAATGGCGTTGAGGAGTTGTGGCAACGCATGGACAAAGGGTTCAACGATAAAATCTCCGGCGTGGACATCCTTCAATTCAACGGAGCACTGTTCAAAAACGCAAAAGCGTTTGATCTTGAGCGTGAAGAAGTCGCGCTTTTGTTTGAAACAGCGCGAGCAGATTGGTCGCGTGTGGAGCCATCCATTTTTGGGACCCTACTCGAGCGCGCACTCACACCAAGTGAACGCCATCGCCTTGGCGCCCATTATACCCCACGAGCTTACATCGAGCGGTTGCTGCGCCCAACGCTCGAGCAACCGTTGCGCGAGATGTGGGAAGGTGTACAAGCCGAAGTACAGCATCTGCTTGGTGATGAAAAAGGATCTCAAAGAGCCGCCAAAGCAAAGGATAAAGCGATTGCTGCTGTACTTGCATTCAAACAACACTTAGCCAAGATCCAAATCCTCGACCCGGCGTGTGGTTCTGGCAACTTTCTGTATGTCGCACTCGACCTGCTTAAACAACTTGAGGTCGAGGTTGATCGCTTGCTCGATGATCTTGGCCACACCCAACAATCTTTGGGGTTGATGGGTGTGACAGTTACCCCCTCCCAGTTTCATGGGATCGAGATCAAACCGTGGGCTCGCGAAATAGCAGAGGTTGTGCTCTGGATCGGTGCTCTTCAATGGTACAGGCGTCGATATCCAAATGCACTCCCACCCGAGCCCGTCTTACAAAGTCATGAGCAAATCATTCGTGGGGACGCCATCATGCAATGGAAATCAAAGACGGCGCGCCTAGATAAAAATGGCGTACCAGTAATGCTCTGGGATCAGGTCACCCGAAAGACAAACGCTGCAGGGGTGTCTGTTCCCGATGAGAAAGCGTTGGTTCAAGTTTATGATTACTCAGGCACGAGCAAGACACCATGGCCAAACGTCGATTATATCATTGGCAATCCACCCTTTATTGGTCCTGCTCCCATGCGACAAACTCTTGGGACAGGTTATGTCGAGGCGCTCCGAACACTTTACAAAGACGTCCCTGAGAGTTGCGATTACGTGATGTACTGGTGGCATCGCGCCGCAGAGATGTTGTTGGATGAAGATTTGAAGCTCATACGGTTTGGTTTGATTACGACGAACTCCATCACGCAAAAATTCGCACGGAGGGTCGTTAAGAAAGCTATGGACGCCAAACCAGCGCTCTCCCTACGTTTTGCGGTCCCTGATCACCCTTGGGTAGATGCTTCAGATGGTGCGGATGTTCGGATCGCCATGACAGTCGCCGCACTGGATGAGGAAGATGTCGATGGTGACTTATGGCGGGTGAGTCTGGAAAAAAAGACAAAACGTGGGTTTGCTGAGACCGAGTTCGCCGTAGAGCGAGGTGTAATCCATGAAGATCTTAGGGTAGGCGCGAATGTCGCATCAGCCTTGCCCCTCAATGCAATGACCGGGCTGATTTCGGCAGGGATGAAGCTTCACGGGAAAGGCTTTCGGCTTAACGTGAAGCAGTATGAGGAGCTTCGAGTAGAAATCAACGATGATGCAATCTTCAAAACCTATGTCCACCCCTATTTGGGGGGGTCCGATCTTACAAAGGTACCAAAAAAACAATGGGTTATCGATCTCTACGGACACGACCTCGCTGATGTGAGGACGCAAGCATCCCCCTTGGTTCAATGGATTGAGCGCCATGTGAAACCAGACAGAGATGTGAACCGAAGGGAGAAATACCGCTCCTTTTGGTGGCTTTTTGGAGAGCCAAGAGAATCATTACGCCAAGCATTGGAAGGGCTCGATCGGTATATCGCTACAACCGAGACATCCAAACATCGCTTTTTCCAATTTCTTGAGGGTGACATCGTTCCAGACAACATGATCACCGCTATTGCGTCGGACGATGGTTATGTCTTGGGTATCCTATCTTCTCGAGTTCACATAGTATGGTCGCTGGCCGCTGGAGGGCGTCAAGGTGTAGGTAACGACCCAAGGTATACCAAAACACGCTGTTTTGATCCGTTCCCTTTTCCGACACCAGACGACGACTTGGTACAGAAGATCCGAGAGAAAGCCGAGGAACTCGAAGACCACCGTCGCAGCGTTCAAGTCAAGGATCCAAAACTGTTGACGATGACAAACATGTACAACGTGCTCGAACGTATTCGAGCCATCGATGCAGGGGAAGATCCGACGCCTTTGAGCAAAAAAGAGACGCGCATCATGAATGGAGGTGAAATCGACACGCGGCTACAAGCTCTTCATGATGAGCTCGATCAGCTTGTTTTCGATGCTTACGGACTATCTCTCTATGAAGTCGATGAAAATGACCAATTGCTCATTGATGAGGATGGCAAGCCTGTACCTATTTCAGACGCGAGTATTCTTACGCACATTGTCAAGCTCAATGCTTTACGTATTGCTGAAGAGAAGTCAGGTCTGGTGCGTTGGCTCCGACCTGATTTTCAAAACCCAAACGGGCAAGAAGAGAAGGAAGCATCTCAAGATATGCTTGCCCTTGATATTGATGATCTCGAAGACACTCCTTTTGTGGAAGTCCCCTTTCCCGAAGATGCCCAAGAACGCGCGCGTTTACTCAAACGCAGAGTCAAAGAGCACCCAGGGTGTGTACTTGAGGACTTCTATGCGATGTTCAGTTCTCGAATGACAAAAAATCGAAAGAAACTGGTTGCTCAAACTCTCGAAGCCCTCGCAACGACAGGCACTATCGTCCAAGTAAACAACTCGCAGTGGTATTGATTTTGAGTAAACGCCAATTCAAGTAAAGCCTGGTGCTCGCGTCGCTCGCAAGCAGGGGAATCAGGTGTTGTAAATCAGGAGGTTCTGCACCCACCAGACGCCAGGGAGCGCGAAGCCTGCGCGCTGGAGCATCTCGCTCCCCTCGAACAGGATACTGTGAGCCTGTTTTGCCCACCGCGCTCCCTGCGCGTCGATCTGCTCGAGCAGCTCCTTAAACGGTTCTCCGAGGAGGCGGGAGAGGGCAGCAGCCTGCTCGCGTCGCTCGCACATGGCTGGCCATCGAAAGGGAAGGTTGCCCGGCTCGAGCACCTCGAGATCATCGAGCAGGGCGGTCAGGTAGTCTCGTGTGAGCGCCATGGCCACGTCGCGAGCTTCGGGGTGTGTTTCGAGCCAGAGCTCCGGGGCTTTCTTTGGAAGAGAGGGAAGCTCACCCTTGGCCATACTCTGGTTGAACGCGGCGCGCTCGGTGGGGGTCAGAAGCTCGTGCAGGTCGAGCAGGGCGAGCGCCCCCAGGAGGTCGACGTCTCTCCCTGTGACGAGCAAGGGCTGGAGGTCTCGCGCGAGCACGGTGTCATGTGTTTGCGTGAGCCAGTGCGTGAGTTGTGTGTGGAGTTCGGTAAACATGTGTTGCCTCACTTGCTTGTCTTGCAGATGAAAGGGAAGGGAACCAGGTCGCGTGAGCGAATGGACCTGGTTTCCTTCCCTTTCATCCGTGAGGCTGGCAGCGCTCACTTCCTCCTTGCAGCTTCCCAGAGGAGAAGCTGCTCCTGGATGTTGTAGCCGCTCGGATCACCAAGGAGCATGAACTCGGCCATGATCCCGAGCAGCTCGCCGATGGTCGCCTCGTCGATGCGCTCTCTCAGGTAGATGTCCCAGGCGCGAGGGTCATCCTTTGGCTGGGTCCTCGACGCGACCTTCTTTCCTTCATGCCTCCCCGCTTCGAGCATGGTCGCCCTGGCGAGCAGCGCGAGCATGGCGCGCGTCGGTTTTTGCTCCCCGGCCCATGCCACGCACGCCCTGGTTCTTTTCTCGAGCGCCTCGCGCTCGGCCTTGCGCTTTTTGGCCGCCTCTTCGCTCATCTTGTTGGTGAGCTTGCAATAGATCTCGTGGTGCTCGCGCTCGAGGTTGGAGTGGATATCCGAGCGTGAGAAGTAGTGGCGCTCGAGCACCGCACCGCTCTGAGCTTCGATGGACACGTAACGCGGCGCCTCTGGCAGCAGCTCCTCGTAGGTGCGCCGTTTGGGGTCAGCCCAACAGGTGCTCGAGCAGGTGGTGAAGGCGCTGTAGTTTTTCGCGCGCTCCTCCTGGTGTTTCTCAGTCCAGATGCGCATCCCCTCCTGCTCGCGTTGCTCGCGAAGTTGTTCGATCTTTGCGGTCAGCTTTTTGGCCCAGCAGGATTGATCGAGGCAGCGTTCCTCCTCGTCCGCATCAGCAGGGAGCCCAGGGAGTCCGGGTTGGGCTCCCGAGCGAGAAGGGCAACCCTGACAGGTGGGGAGGTCACCGAGCTGCTCGTCGAGTTCCCAGGATGCGTGAGTGAGCTTTCTCGTGATGAACTTGATGGCATGGAGCACACTCTTCGTGCTCCATGAGAGGAGGTTCCCTTCGTGGTCCACGCCGTCCGGCTTCAACCTGGCGTTCACGAGCTCGCGCTGCATGTTCTCGGGGAGCTGACCGAGCGCCTCGCCACCCCCGAGGGTGATGCGTTCGGCTTTGACCAGCTCGCGCAGCTCGGGGATCAACTGACACAGGAGGCGACGTCTGTGGATGTAGGAGACATGCCTGCCAATTTTTGCGGCCAGATCCTTTGGCTCTCTGCCATGCTTTCTGATGAGGACGTCGAGGGCATCGGCTTCCTCGATCGGCGCGACGGCCTCGCGCTGGTCGTTCTCGATAAACTGGAGCTCGAGGACGGTGGCCTCGTCGAGCTCGCGGACAAGCGCGGGGATGGTTTCTTTCCCTGCCAGCCTCGAAGCGCGCGTGCGCCGCTCGCCCACGACTACCTCGAAGGTGGTGGGAGTGAGTGGCCTGACGACGATGGGTTGGATAACGCCGTTTTCTGCGATGCTCGAGGCGAGTTCTTCGAGCGCATCCTGGCAGAACGTTTTGCGGGGGTTTGTTGGTGAGAGCTGGAGGTCTTTGAGCGCGATGGTTTGAACGTGGTCGGTCGTCATCTTTCTCTCCTTTTGACTTTTCAAGGAGAGGAGACGCTCTGGTTTTGGCGTCCCCTCGTGCGCGTCGTGGCGCGGCGGTCACCGGCAGGTGCCGCGCCACGATGGGCTCGAGGGGCTCGGGGTCATATTAGAGGTGGGGCACGGTCCCTTTGCGGTGGTACGTGATATCGATCACGCTCCCATCATGGAGCGTGACGTCCGTCGAGTGCTCGTCAGTGGTGTAGGACTTGACCCACTCGTGACCTTCGAGCAGCTCCTGGCGCGCCTTGACATCCTTCATCTTCGAGAGCTTCTTCTCGAGGATGCCTCGTTTGGTCAGAGGTTCGTGCACCTCGGGCCTGGTGCTCGTTTGGTCCGGGGGCGGGTTCGAGGTCTCAGGCGTGGTGACCTTCGTCGAGCTCGCGCTCGTTTGATTCGTGGGCGCCTTTGGCTTCGGCTCCTGCTCGCAGCCAAAGGCCAGCAACGCGCTCGAAAACACCAGGCTCGATATCCATCGTGTGTTCATCTCTCTCTCCTTCACGTGTGCGTGCATCAAAGTGGTGTACAGACCTTGCCAGGGACGCCATCGCCAGCCACATCCCTGCACTCCTCGAGCGTCTCATCGCATTGCCTGTTCTGGGTGCAAAGGTACGTGCAGACCAGACCATTGATGCCCTCATCCACACAAAACGCGTCATCTTCTCCAGCCAACCCACAGGACGCCGAGGTCGCACAGGTCGGATAATCCTCGACGCGCTGGCGCACCGCCACGCACGAGGTCACCTGGTCGTTGATGCCACACCAGTCACTGGTCACCCCAGAACGTGAGGTGACCCCGTTGTGCGGGACGACATAGGGTGCGGGACATCCGCCAGCGGCCACGCCATCGACCAGACAATAACCTCGCGTGACGTTGCCAAACGTGAGCTCCACACAACCTTGATTCTGGCCGCACTCGGAGTCTGCGAGGCAAGGCTGGCAGGAATCGAGGGTGCCGAGCGGCGTCTCGGTGCAGGTGAAGGTCTTTGGATCACAGGCGTTGCCACCGCAGTCCTCGTCTTCGCTCTCGGGGAGACACTCGTAACATGAGCCCGTCTCACACCGCGCGAGGCCAAGGTGTTTGCAGTCATCGTCGATCATGCAGCTCGAGCACGCATTTCCCTCCCCGCATCTTGCAGCCTGGGGCGAGGTGCATTCGGTGTTGTCGATGCACTCGACGCACGTGTTGGACTCGAGCTCGCAGGAGAACGTGCCAAGGTGTGTGCAGTCGTCATTCCCAAGGCACTCGACACACGCGTTCCTGTCTGTATCGCATCGGCCATTGTCTCCACAGTCACCGTCGTCGAGGCAAGCGACACACACCATGGATTCAGGCTCACACCTTGGCGCACCAGGTGCGCCACACTGTGAATCGTCAATACAGGTCACGCAGGTGTTCGTGTCAGGCTCACACACCAGCTCCCCTTCGCAATCGTTGTCTGTGAGACAGGTCACGCACGCGCCTGCCTCTTCATCGCACACCTGCCCTGCTTCACATGGAGTCGAGCACGCGCTCTGCGGCGGCATATCCTCCGGGCCAAGGTCTGGCGCCAGATCTTCCATGTCCTGGGCGTGGTCCATGTCTGCGGGCATATCTGCGCCGTCGCTCATGTCGAGCATGGTCATGTCTTCTGTGGCGCTCATATCCTGTGTGCTGCTCGAGCTGTTGCTCGAGCCCGCGGGGGACTCCACGCAGGCCGAGGCAACGCAAAGCATCACGAGCACCATGCACATCATCTCTTTCTTCATCGTCTTCTCCCTTCCCTTCTTCTTCCAACTGCACAATTACAATCAGTACCTCGAGAGCCCTACCCACCAGCGCCCCATCCAGGACTCGAGCCTGGCGGTATTGGGCGTCTTCTCGTGGAAGTCATGCGCCTCATCGGGGATCGCTTCGAGCATAAGCCGTCGTTTGTTGTTGAGCTCGCCGTGTCGCTCGAGCGCCTCGAGCAAGATGTCACGCGCCTCACCAGGCGTGAGGTGGGCCTCGCTCGGGGAGAAGCCGAGCGTGGCGAGGGCGACGACGGGTGGGCGTTCCGCGAGCGTGGTGCCTTCCCAGAAAGACCAGTCGATGGTCCAGAGCGTCTTGCCATCCCCCTTGAAGGTGACGGTAAAGCCCTGGTGTTCGTGATGAAACGCTCTGGGTTTTTTGTCCTCCACTTGCCGTCCTCCAGGGATGATGTGGAATCTGTCCGCTGCGTGTGTCCTGACCTGCATGGTGCACTCCTTTCTACGTGATAGCTCTTCTGGGGTCCAAAGTGTCTTTCGTGTAACGGGTCTTGTGGAATCGAACGAAGACCCTTCCTCACGAGGACACGAGCTCTCCCCAAACGTATGTTGATCTGTTTGACGTGCTCTCCCTTGAAGGCCCCGAGGAGGCGTGGAGAGAGCGCCGTGAGCGTTCGTCTCGAGCACCCTCGGGGGGTCGAGGGGGGTGTCCCCCCCGTCGCTGCGCGCCGAGGGTAAAAAAGAGCCCCTGGCGCGCTCTCCAGGGGCGTGGGGTCCGTCTCGTTGTTCAGGCTGCGGGCTCGTGCCTGGCGACGATTTTAAAGCTCTTGCGTGCCTGCTCCTGCGTGAGCTCGAGCGAGCGGTTAAAGCGCGCGTCGAGCTGCTCGGCCTCGACAACCTCTCCACGCTTGCGCACGCGCCACATGCTCTTGTCCAGCGCGCGCGCCTCGTACCACTTGCCAACATCAGCACTTGGCGCATCGTCGAGCTTTGGCGCGGGCTCGCAGGTTTGACCCTGGCGTGTTGGCCACCACTTCACGACCTCCTGTCGTGCTCCACGTCGGGCGACCTCGTTCACGCCGCACAGTTGCTTGTGAAGGGTTTCGAGCGTCTCGATGTCCTCGTCTGACAACTCGTTGTGGAGCGTGTGAAGCCACTGGGCGGCGACCTTCGCGATGTCCTCGTAGTTGTGGCCCTCGGCAAACATCTCGCCGAACACGTCCGCAACGAGCGTAGCGGCTTGGGCGACCTCCCAACCATCGGAAAGCTCGGCGCGGTCGTAGGCAAGAAGGGCGGTGTCGGCAAAGCCTCGCGGCAAGACCAGACGCATGGACGCTTCGGCCTCTCTCTTGGCGTTCATCGAACCGAGCGAGCGAATCGAAAGGCCAAGGTTTTTAAACTGGCGGATGTTCCCCTCGAACGTGTTCTCGTCGTAGCGGCTGGTTTCGTCGGTGTAGGCGGGTGTTTCGTCTGCGAAATTGTACATGTTGGGCTCCTCATATTTTGAGGTTTATAGTTGTGTTGAAGGACCATCCCCCAACCACTCAACCATTGTAACAAAACGGACGAATATTGCAACACTTCTGGCAAAAATAATGCGCTTTTTTATCGAAAAATAAACTCGAAAACAAATGCAAAACAAAGACGCAAAAACCCACCCATCTCCGGGAGTTCCTGGCGGTCTCCGGGGGGTGAGGGGGCAGCGCCCCCTTGTGCCTGCCGCGCCGACAGGCGCCTTGATGCAAGCTCACTCCAAAAAGAAAGCACACGCCCTTGCTCGGTGTGTCTCTCGCGTCCATCTCCGGTCTGCTCCCTTTGGCCTCGAAGCCAAGAAGAGGACCGAATAGCCAGGGTGGTCAAGGGTTCCCGCAGCGACACGCAGTGGAGAGAGGACAACCCTTGACCACCCTGGCGAGGTCCTCACGATGGCGAGAAGTGGCCAAAGGAGCAGACCGGATTGATGGACCGCGAGGCGCCAACACATGGGTTATGTTTAAATCCTCTTCCATAAACCTATGTTTTCGCGGAACATGAACCTGTGTTTTGTGCAAAGTTTTGTGTGCTTGTGTTATGATTTTGGAAAAAAGGAACCCATGAAGATCCCCTTGTAAGCGAAGCGTCAAGGTAGCTTCCATGGGTCGGGGAGAGACCTCGAGAGAGCGAAGCGGGAGGGCTCGAGCCGCGCTAAGATTTAAAATAGTTTGGATCTGGCAACACCTTCGCGTCAGAAGGCGCGAGCTTGAATCTCTCTTGAACTGCCCACCACTCGTCATAAAACTCGATCACTCGCAGCTTGCCCGTGAGTTCACCACACCCACGAAGTCCAGTGCGCACCTCGTTGCCAAGCGTGGTTGTTTCTTCTCCAGGGAGGATCACCCAACACCGTCTCGTCGTCGCATCCTGACCTGTGGCCCCTTCCACCTCGAGCTGCTGGCGCATGATCAAGCAAGACCAGCCCGAGATCGTCCACGTCTCCGAACGTCCCTCCACCTTGAGCCTCGAAAGCTGCACATCCTCTCCCATAATCTTGAGGGTGCATTGCGCCAGGCCCAGGAAGCCGACTTCTGCGGTAAGCGTTGCTCCTTCCACAGGATTCCAGCCACGACGCTGCATCTCGAGGGTGTGCTCGAGCGCGTCGAGGACCTCGAGCGTCGCAGCATCGATAGCATCAGGCTTTTTCCTCCACGCGTTGACCTCACGAAGGCCGGTTCCAGGGATGTAGCGCGAGAGCAAGGCCGCGCCGTCAAAGCGGAGCGCCTTGAGCCTTGCCCAGACATCTCCGCCACCTCGCCCGAGCGGCTTGAGCAATTCATCAGGTTCGGGCACGAACGTGGGAATCTGTGTGGAAGTATCGCTCATGGATCTCGCTCCTTTTGCCAGGGCGCTAGCGCACAATGTGCCACAGGCACGCGCGCGCTAGCGCGCGTGTGCCCGCTCGTTATTTCGTCACGTAGAGGTATCGCGCCCGCCTGGATTGAATGAAGAGGAGCTTCTTTCCCTTTACGCCGAGCTCGCGCACGTCGTCTTCGGTGATCGTGGCGAGTTTGACAAGCCCTCCGCTCGGGTAACTCACGCCCATCAACCTCCACTCCCCCCCCGCAAAGCCCACGTGGTAGCGGCCAGGGTAAATGGTGTCATAGTGCCTGGCTTCGAGCCCCTCGAGCGCGGGGTGGTCTGTGCCCCAGGCTTCTTTGAACTCGGCGGGGCGGGCCTCGAGCGTGGGGAACGAATAGGTGCGTGAATGTCTCATGATATGCTCCTCGTGTGATGAGAGCGACGAGGGGATCTCGCCGCGTCCTGGCCTTCGCGCGAGCACGGGCCAGGACGCGGCGGGATTTCCTCCGGTTCAATCCATCAAAGAGCATCCAGGTCTCTCCTTCTCCCTCCTCCTTTTTCCAAAAAACGAGCGGCGCCGAGGGCTCTTGAAAAGAAGCCCTCGAGCGCCAGCTCGTCCCTTACGCTCTCTTTCTATTCGCTTGCATTTTCTTGGGCGGGTCGATGAGCCGCATGTAGCGCGACCCATCGGCTATGCACCGTGCATCGAATCAGAGATGAGGTGCATAAAATCAGGGAGTGCGTGCATAAAATAATGGATGACGGACATAAATTTGTAGATCGTTGCTGCACGCTTCTAAACAGGTCAAATAAACATGTTTGGTTTAACCTGTTTAGGCTCGAATTTGGACAGAGAAGGGCACGATTTCGAGGTTATTCGACCTCGAAATTGTGCTTTTGTGGGTGGTTTTTGACGGGGAGGGTCGCGTTGGACAGAGTGGTGCGTCTGTTCACGAGTGGAACATAGTGAAGTGCCAGGATGTGAGCGGTGCTAAAGGCGCAGGACAGCCCGTGGAGAGTCGAAGGCGAGCACGTACTCCCTGCCAGCGCGCCTCAAGAGGGGGATCTCTTTCTCATCTTTTGAGCGAGGCGCGAAGGAGCCCTTCTTGATGGCGCGCTCTGCGATACGACGCGCCTGCTTCTTTCGTCTCGAGGGCCTCGGCGCGTGCGCTCGAACAACAGCTCGGCCTGAGACCGCGCGCCAGACCGAGAGGGCCTGATCCTTTGAAGATGAGTTGAGGGCGGCGTGGACGTGCATGGCCATCTGGCCACAGATCCCGGAGGCGCTCTCATCAAAGATCCTCGGGTCGATGCTCGTCGCGCCACGCGTCGCGGGGCCGCCATCGTCGGGGTGGGCTGGTGGTCGTGGTGATTTCTTCTGCTTTCTTGGGTGGTAGCGTGCGATGGCGTCGAGGGCACCGTCGACCTTTTTGGCGTCCTCGAAGACATGCCGTGAGACACGATAGGCCATCAGCGCTTCCTTCTTGAATGGGCCAACGGCACGCGAGTCGAACGCGAGGTGGAGCTCGCCATCGTATGGCGCGATCAGTGGAGCCCCTCTCCAGTGGACATCCGCGAGAAGCTCGCGGATGTTCGCCCACTTGGCTTGCATGTCTTTTTGGTGGCCACGGCACAGCGTGAAGAGCATGCGCTTCGGGCCACTGGGGCACTCGTAGAAGAGACGATCTCTGTTGGCGAGCATCTCTCTATCCCTGTTCGCACCACAGGCGAAGGAGAGTAAGGCCGCGACCATCTGGTCTGCGGCAAAGAAGGGGTCTTTCGTGGCGTGCAAGCGTTCGTGCCAGGAGACAGGGACAAGAAACCCACGCTCTCCGAGGTCTTTTCGGTCGGGAAAACTGCCATCGGCGTTGGGAGGGATGACCCCGAGGAAGGAAGCGCCGAGGTTTTCGCTCGCTTTCTTACCAAGCTTGATGATGCGCACATATCCAGCTTGCTCGTCGAGCGGGACATCAAGCGTGCCTTCGTCGTCGAGCGCAGCGATAGTATCAGGATGGACTTTTGCGGCGGCTCGGAAAGAAAGCGCCATGGTGCGGGCGAGCGTGGTGTTGATCTCGAACCAGTGGGGTCCAACGATTTCGATATGGCGTATCCGACGCCATGCGCTGCTGCCGTGTCGGGCTGTATTTTCCTGGGATACTGTATCGGTCATTTTAATTCGTTCTCTGTGAGAGAACCGACCGAATACGCGGTGGAGTACGCGCCAAATCAGGGGAAAAGGGCTTGCCTTTTTGACCCGTAGCGCTTAAGATCTCCTTGGAATTTGAGGTAATTTCCACACCACCTCGAAAACCGCGCGTATTCAGTAAGTTTCGGTTATTGATTACTGAATCGCAGTCCAGATTGTTTGTGGTCAGCAAACACTGGACGCCTTGTCTGTGGGTCGCTCGAGCGACCCATGAGGCGCATGCTTTGACTCGAAGAAATTCTTACCAGGAATTTCCAAGAGCGAAGCGACCCACAGCCAAATTAAGGCTTTTCAAGAAGCCAATTTAAGGCTTTTCAAGAGGAGGCGATCATCGTTAAGGTGGTCGCCTCTTCTTTTTTCGCGGGCCTGCGAACTCCCAGACACGGCTTGAAGCATGCGAGAGGATCGCTATCAGAGTCAAGAGTGATTTTTATTAAATCCTTTAAAAAGGCCTTCTCTAAAAAGCATGCAATTTACTTATTGTTGGCGCTTACTTCCTTAAAAAACAAGAGAAAATCAATATATTGATTTTCTCTTGAAACCACCCAATAATATTTGACTAAATGCAAAATCATGCCGTGATTTATGTCACTTGCCCGGTCTTCACTGCGTGAAGATTACGGCGAACAGCTCACCTTCAAGGAGAGCCGAGTGCTCTATCCTCAAGCAACATCACGCCTCGCTTGGCGATGGTGATGCGGAGCTTGAGCGCGGTGTCGCTCTCCTCCTCCAAACCCTCCCCCCAAAAATCGATCGCGTCTTTCAAACGCTGGATCTCCTCTTCCAACGCTACTCTATCATTGCTTTTGCGTGCGTCCTGGATCGCGCCCATGAGGGCTCGGATGTTCGGGTAGATGTCTTGCATGGTCTGCTCCTTTTCAGTGAAGGATGCCGAGGACGGCGAAGTTCAAGCCAGCGTGGGTTGAAAGGAGCGAGGCAATCACCAGCTCGGCATCCTGCCTCGAGGGGTAGTTTTTCTCCTCGTAACGATGCCAGGTGCCTTCGTGTTCGATGCAGATGTAGAACTCCATCTCTTCTCTCCAGTGCTTCGGTTGTGGTCTGTGATGAAAAAGGGCGTGCCCGTCGAGGTCTCACGTGTGATTGACCTCGACGGGCACGCCCTTTTTCACGGCCACGGCTTTTCAATGTGCCGATAGCGTAAATTTACATAATAAATGTGAATTGTATATTTCTGTAAATACTTAGCTTAACCCAGGGAGGAGCTGCTCTCCGGCTGCGAGTCGTTCGTGTCGCTCGCTCTTCTCCGTGCTCCCTTCGAGCGCGGCGAGCCAGTGAGCTTCAAAGCTCCCCCTCGCCTTCTCGCCAAGGCGTGGCTTGCCTGCGCCATACCTTGCAGGCGCGGCGAGCAGAAAGGCTTCGAGCTTCGGGTATGTTTCGTGGTCTTCTTTCCGCCTCCACACCCTCCGGTGGCGAGGGTGCTCTTGCATCCGCTGGCCAGGTTCGAGCTCGGGTTGCGTGAGCTCGGCCTGTTCGAGTTGTTCGAGCGCCCAGGCCTTCGAGCCCGTGTCCGAGAGGACGCGGATGGAGCGCATGCAGCTTGCCTTCGAGCGCCAGAGGCGCTTGACCTCGTAGAGCTGCCAGTCGAGCGCGCCGAGCAGCTCGTTTCGCGCATCGATGAGGTGTTGATGTCCTGCATCGAGGAGCGTGTGCTCGAGCGAGGTTCCCGTGGCGAAGAGTTGTTGGCGTGGGTTAAACGCGAGGCTCATGTATTCGAGCACCAATGCTTCCACGGCGAGCGTTGGTTTTGTGGCCAGGCGCGCGATGTGGGCAGCTCGCCCGCCGCTAAACGGGCAAAAGAAGCAACAGCTCTTTGGCCATCCTTTGACCCCTGTGATCTGCTCGATGTAGTCGAGGCAAGCCTGCCTGTCCCACCCCCACTCGAGCAGCGGGTAGAACGGGTGGCGTTGCTCGGTCGCGAAGCGGCGGTCCTTGTCCGCGCGCTTCTCCTCACCCATCGCGTATCCCATCGCATGCGCGAAGGTCGTGGAACCTCCAAGTTCCTGCTCGAGCCAGGTATCGATGACCCAACCCTTGTACTTTTGAGAGCAGCGCCTTCTGCCGCTCGCGTACTGGGGCACGGTCCTTCCCTGCTCGAGCTCCTCGAGCAGCGTGTAATCTCCCTTGAGGCAAAGCGTGGTGGGGTGTCTCGAGTCCCCCAACACGGTCACGCCACCTGCCTGGAGCAATCCGCCGCGCGCGAGCTGCACGAAGCGCACGTTCGTCCGCGCCAGTTTTGGCAGGATATGCTCTGTGACGAGCGCGCCCGTCTCTTCAAATTCGTGGCCCGTCATCGCCGTGATGACCACCAGGTCTTTAAGCTCGAAATCGCGTGAGGACGGCTCTTCAAGCCACCTGAGCAGGATCGCGGTGGAGTCCACCCCGAGGCCATAGGAGAGGATGGTGGTGGGATGGTGTGGCATGAGAGATCTCTCGTGTGGTGGGTAGTAGCGTACGAAACGTCACGGCTTTTGCGGATCTGGGCTCAGGCCACGCGCTCGAGACGCTCGAGCTCTTCAGGGACGGGCGAGATCTCGCCCCAGAGGGCGTCATCGGAGGGCACGGTGACCATGACGAACACGTGATCCTCCGCGTTCATGTAGGCATCGAGCAGCATCACCTCGTGCGCGCCCCTCCAGGCGGTATTGCCGTGATGGTCCTTGATCTTGATCCAGCCGTTGCGCTCGGTGAGGACCTCGACCCAGCCCGAGCGCCATCCCTTCGGCGCGCTGTGGATGAAGACGAAGTCGCGCGTCCACTGGTTGCCACCGGCGCGGTCGATGTCCGGGTGAACGAGCAACCAGCGCGCGGCGGCCCCGGCGTGCTTGCAGGTCAGGTGAGGGTGGTGCGCAGCGTGCGGGCAGGTGCACGTGTTGCGCTCGGTGCTGGACAACGTGACGGTGTAGGGCGCCTTGCCCTTGCTCGAGGCGACCTCGACGAGCAGCTCCCCCTTGTGCTTTCCGGGAGAGACGCGCGTGATGGCCTCCCTGGGCATCGCCAGCGCTTTCTCGAGGCTTGGCTTGTACACATGCGCCGCGATCTCGGTGAGCGTGATGGTGTGGACGCTGGCGAGTGCCTTGTTCGCAGGTCTCACCTCGCAGCCGAGCGAGGCGGAGAGCCAGGCCGCGATCGCCTCCCTGCCGCGCAGGTGCGAGGGGAGGAAGGTCGCGCCCTTCTCCCCGTCGAGGATGTAGCACACGCCCTGGGCGCCGGTTTTGGTGGTGTAGATGCGGGTCAGGATGCAGGTCTTCATCGCGTGTCTCCTCGTTTTCAAGCGGAGTGTGTGGAATGGCCCGCTCTTCCAATGAGGTGGAGAGGGGCTCGTGTGCTGACTGCCAGGCGTCAGCCAGTCAGCACACGAGTGCCTCTCGCGCTTTGCGATGGGTTTGGGTGGGGGAGTGTGTTTTGGCGTTCTTCTTTTTAAGAAGAACGCCGAAGGGAGCGGCGCTCAGGCGGCGCTTCTTTTGATGTAGGAGACCACGGCGGCTTCACGACGCATGGGCATGAGCGCGAGCGTGTCACGCGACTCCCCCTGGATGAACATCAGGGCGTGCTCGGGCTCGCCCTTCTTCAACCTGAGCGTGACCTTGTGGCTCTCTTTGAGCAGCGCGAGCGCTTTATCCATATAACCATGGCAAACGGACACGAGCAGGTCTTGCTCGAGGTCGTGCTTCACGTCGACAGGGCGCGTGACGATCCTCTTCGGGCCAAAGACAAGCGCGCTGGCATCACCATTTGGCGAGACATGAAGGTAGAGCTGATCTGCGAGCGTCAGGTGCTCCTTTAGCTCTCGCAGGGCGCCCTGCAAGGAGGCGTGGGTGAACGTGAGCGCGACCTCTTCGCGCTCCTGGTCGAGCAGACACAGCAGGTTTGGCGAGGTGTGTTGATTCAGCGGGAAGGTGAGCCTGAAGATGCTCGAGCACACCACGACGTTCTCTTCCTGCACCACCATCGTCGACGGCTCGCGCTCGAGCATCCTGCGTGCGAGCGCGAGGTCTTTGGCCTGAATCATGAGCTCGCGCTCTCCGAGCGCGGCGATGTCAGGGATCGCGTGGGAGAGGTCCTCGTGCTCGTAGATGAAGTGGTGGGTATAGGCGAGGAGGTGTTTGGCGGTGAGCTTGCAGCAGGTCATGTTCGGCCTGGCTCGATCTTTGGAGGCGAAGGGGAGCGCGTTCTTCAGGACGCTGGCGAACTTCTGGCTGTTCAGCGCGAGCTCGAGCGCGCCATCTTCGTTTTCGTGGGAGAGCTGCGAGAGCCCGTGGTTGACGGAGAGAAGGTGTGTTTCGCCTGTGGTTTCGTTCTCGAACGTGAGCGTGTGTGTTCCTGGCGTCATGTCGAGCACGAGGGTGTCTTTCTTTCGGCGCGCAGGGAGTAGGGCGAGCAAGCGCTTGGCCGAGATCGTCAAGGGCGCCAGCTCGCCGTCAGCGCTCGAGGAGATGAGGCAGGGGACGAACAGGCTCGACGTGCTCAGGCCGATCTTGCCGTGATTCTCGAACATGGTCAGCGTGAGCTGGTTGTCGCTGGCGCGAAGGTCGAGCATCTGAGCTCGTCCGTAGCGCGAGGTGAGGTGGAGGATGTGGGCGCGAAGGGCGTGGAGCTTGAGCTTGATCATGGCGTCTTTCCTTTGAAGTCGAGGAGGTCGTTTCAAACGAGGTGTGTGGTTGGCGTCAGTCGATGAAGTGGTGACCGAGCTTCTCGGCGTGGACCTCGAGCGCTTGCATGGCGCGATAGGCCTTACGAAGAAGGTGGCTGTACTCGCAGATGCAGCGGTCTTGCGAGATCGTGCGACAGGCTTTGTATTCGAGGCTGTGCTTCGCCTCGGCCCATGTCGTGTGCGCGTTCTTGACGTGCGCGAGCAACTCGAGCGTCTCCTCCTTGGTCTCGGGGAGGTCGAGGTCGACGAGGGTGAGAAAGCGCTTGATGCCTTTGATGTCCATGGTGTGCTCCTTTTGGTGGGCATGCCGTTTTGGTGTTTGAGGCATGTGATACGGAGCGTGTGGTGGGTGCTCCCCATCAGCCTCACTCGTGAAGGGCTGATGGGGAGGGCGCGCGTTAGCTGCGTGTTCACGCAGCGGCGCTGTTGTCCTTTTCCTGTGCGGTGATCGCTTCGATCCAATCGCAGGCTTCACACGCGAGCGCCCAGGCATCGAAGATAAAGCGTTCGTCTTGCTCGAGTGCTTCGAGCCAACTCTTGAGGTAGGCCGCGTGCTGTGTGGCGTGTTCTTTTGCCATTTCGTCAGGCTCGCCAGCGTTGGTGAGCTCGAACCGCATCCCGAGCATGGCGGCTCCAAGCTCTGCGATAAGCTCTTCAAACGCGTAGTCTCTGGAACCAAAGCGGTTGGCGAGCTTTCGGTTCAGGCGGCTCTTGTGACCCGTGGCGTGGGTGAGCTCGTGGAGCCAGACGCGCCACCAGTCCTGCGAGCGGTAGAAGTGCTCGATGGGCGGCATCTGGATGCGATCGAGCGCGCTGCTATAGCTCGCCTTGTCGCCGTCAATGCAAGGGATGGGGGAGGCGTCAAACAGCGTCAGGAGCTCTGCGGGGACGTCGGTGGTCTCCTGGTCCTCGACGAGCTCGGGTTCTTCAAACTCGATACCCTCGCACTGGCTCGTGTGAAAGAGCTGGAAGTGCTTGAGCAGCGGGTAGAACGCATCGTCTTCATCCTCGCTGGCGTCGTCTTTCTTTGCCTTGACCATGTTGTAATAGACGCACGTGATGCTCTTCTCGCCTGGCTTGACGCTGCCTCCAAGCTTCTTGGCCTGACGAAACGTCAGCCACGCGCCTCCGGTGACGCCGAGCTGCCACGCACGCAGCGTGAGGAGGAAGACATTGATGCCCTTGTAGGGCGTTGATGTCAGCGCGTTATAGGGCTTGTTCAGCGAGCGCCAGGGCATCTGCCAGGGCTCGAGGTCCTCGCACTCGGTCAGCATGGCGGTGAGTTGCTCGCGGACACGATCGCGGACGTTCAGGCGGGTCTTCTTTCCCATGGATCTCTCTCCTCGAAGCGGATGGTTTGCTTTGGTGAGAGGAGGGAGTTTTTGGCGTGGTCGCCTCGTCTCCTCCTCACATCGTGAGAAAGAGGAGGAGACGAGGCGACCGTGTGTAGCGAATACATCGAACAACAGAAGGGATAAATTTGTTCAGGTGATTTGCTGGAAGCCGATGAAGTGATTATCTTTTGAGTGTGCCCGGATACATCCCCGCATGTTTTTCCAAGAGCACAACCACAGCCAAAGGATTTTCAAACCATCGTTACTCGAGGAGGAATACATGCATCGACAAGGCTGGAACGACGTTTACCAACACTTAAGGCTCTTGGACTGGCGCACCCCGTACAGGGTTCCAAAACACAGCATCCTTCACCCGTCCAGGGTGGAGGGTTTTGTGAGGTCCACGGGAATCAACAAAGGCCAGCTCGAAGACTGGCGTTTATCGCTCGAGGGAGGTGCAGGTTTGCATGTCCATGTCTTCGATGACCGTTACGAGGCACATCTTGATGACGTCGACCCGAGCGTCGATCTCGTCGAGCACCTTCGCCAGGACGCCCCTGAGATTTACACGTTCCTGAGCGTTGGGATGAGTGCTTATGTAGCGAGTAAACTCTCGAGCAACCCGAATGCCCCCGTCATTGGCGGCTTCCTTGGTGCTTTCCTGGCGATGTCCAGCGTCGAGCAAGCAAGAAAAGATAATGCCGCGCGTTATCGCCCGCCTGTCTTGAGAATTAGGAGAAGGTAAAACCACAACATATTGTGGTTTTGACTGGTGAGACACACTACATGTAGTGGTCTGCCTTGACATTCAGGGCAAGCCAGGGTACAACAAAAAAGGATGGTGTGAATACCACTCACACCATCCTTCATTGTTCGAACAAGGCATGCTCGCTCTCGATTTTCCTGGACGGAAAGAATGAGAGTATTGGCATGGTGTCAGAGCTGTCAACGCTCGAACACTTGCACAGAGGAGGTGAACATGTCGAAGAACAGGCATGTCACTCGTCGGTCCAATGGACGTTGGGCCAACCAGCGAGCAGGAAGCTCGCGCGCTTCGTCCCTTCATAAAACCCAGCGTGAGGCACAAGCTGCTGCCCGAAAGCAGCTTCAACTTCATCGCACGCACCTGCGCGACCAACCGGTGCGGACCGTGCGCGCTATCGGCGGACGTGCTCAACGTCCTTCATCGCTACTCCTGGCCCGGGAACGTCCGAGAACTGGAGAATGCCATCGAACGCGCGGTCGTTCTCGCTGAGGGCCAGCCAGACATCAGCCTTACCGATTTGCCACCCGAGGTGCGCGGTGAGGCAGCACCTCCCATCACCGCGCCGGTGGCACCGACTCACTCAGCCGATCGCGTGCTGGCACTCGAGGAGGTCGAGCGTCAGCACATCCTTGCGACCCTCGACCGCTTCGACGGTCATCGGCGGAAGACGGCCGAGGCGCTGGATATCGGCGAGAACACACTGTGGCGGTGCCTCAAAAAGTGGGGGCTCATCGACTGAAGGCAGTTCTGGCCGACGCTCAGAGCCGCTTAGCCAGCCCCGCCTCCAGCATCGCCCGCACGAGCGACTTCGCCTTCTCGTCGTCGGTGTCA
>Ga0208061_100001_pt1:0-2500 | contig 120015 bp, 107 predicted proteins | sample DeeseametaMP0555_FD_184209 | JGI IMG/M metagenome (GOLD analysis project Ga0208061, IMG submission 184209) | Marine microbial communities from the Deep Atlantic Ocean - MP0555 (SPAdes) | ecosystem: Environmental > Aquatic > Marine > Oceanic | place: South Atlantic Ocean | collected... | reverse complement strand
GACATTGCGAAGCTCGCGCACGTTTCCCGGCCACTCGTAGCACATGAACACGGAATCGATCCCGGGATCGATCGTCAAGCCGGGAGCAGCGCTCAGTTCGCGCACGAAATGTCGCATCAATACAGGAAGATCCTCGGGGCGCTCGCGCAATGGAGGCACGCGAATCGGCACCACGTGCAACCTGTAGTAGAGGTCGCGGCGAAACTTCCCCTCCTCCATGAGCGCGTCCAGGTTCTGGTGCGTGGCGGTGACGATGCGCATATCGACCTGCTCGGGTTCGAGCGAGCCGACGCGTTCGACGAACCCATCCTGCAGGACGCGCAGCAGCTTCGATTGAAGCTCGTAGGACATCTCCGCGATCTCGTCCAAAAACAGTGTCCCGCCATCGGCCGAGGTGAACTTGCCATCGGTGCGTTTCTCTGCGCCGGTGAACGCTCCTTTTTCGTAACCGAACAGGATCGACTCCAACAGCTCGCCAGGAATCGCCGCGCAGTTGACGGCGACGAACTCACCAGCGGATCGATCCGAGCGATCGTGGATCGCCCGGGCGACGAGCTCCTTTCCCACACCGGACTCCCCCTGAATCATCACCGGCGCGTCCGAGGAGGCGATCTTGTCCACCGTTCGGAGCACCGCGTTCATCACCGGCGAGGAGGCGATCATGGTGGTCGCCTGCCGCTTGCGCTCGGTGCTCTTGCCCTGTCTGTGCGCCAGCGCGCGGTCGAGCTCCTGCACCAGTGATAATGTGTTGACCGGCTTCTCCACATAGTGAAAGGCGCCGCGTCGCATCGCCTCGAGCGAGTTCTTGGCGCCGCCATAAGCCGTCAACACGAGCACCAGAGCGTCCGGGTCTCGCTCCTTGAGTTTATCGAGGACCTCGAGGCCGCTGATTCCGGGCATCCTCAAATCGGTGAGGACGAGGTCATGAACCTCGGGGTTATAGGCCTGGACCGCCTCGGAGCCGTCCGAATACTGCTCGACCTGAAACCCGAAGTCTTCGAGGTTCATCGCCAGAACCTCGCGCAAGGACTCGTCATCCTCGACGAGCAAGATGTGGGCGCGTGCTTGACTCATGCTTCTTTTGCCTCGTCGCGTGGGAGGTAGAGCCAGAAGGTGGTGTGATCTTCGGCGCGCTCGAGTTCCATGAAGCCGCCGTGTTCCTGGGCCATGCGGCTCGAGAGGCTCAACCCCAGCCCCGAGCCCGAATCGCGCGTCGTGAAGAAGGGATCAAAGATCTTCTCCTCGATCTCCTGTGGGACGCCGACGCCGCGGTCGCGCACACCGACGCCATCATGAACTCGCCCCGCGATACTGCGCGTGCGGTACACGTATGTGATGTCGAACGGTTGTTCGCCGCGAAACTGGATCGCGTTGAGCGTCAGGTTGAGCAGGATTTGGCTGACCTGATCGCGATCCGCGAGCATCCTCGCGTCCCCGATCGAGTCATCCACGTGGAAGTGACCTTGCTCGTCCTGATGCCTGGTCAAATCGATGATGCCCTCGACCAATTCGTCGAGCCCGAAGCTGTGCTTGTGCGGTGTGCTGGTGCGCGCGAACGCCAGAAAGTTCGAGACGACGCGCTCGAGGCGAGAGATCTCGCGAAGCTGGATGTTGACGAGGCGATGGTTTCGCTCCGTTTCGGGGATGGCGCGATCGAGCGCCTCTGCTGCGCCCATGATGCTCGCCAGCGGATTGCGTATCTCGTGCGCGACGCCTGCCAGGAGCTCTCCCAACGCGCCGAGTTTTCCCGCGCGCACGAGCTCGCGCTCGAGCTCGGCGCGCTCCTCGAGGATCAACTCCAGTCGGTTCATCGCCCGGCGCTCGCGCTCGACCAACCAGCCCGTCATCGCGCCCACCACGAGGTAGAGCACGATCTCGAGGATCTTATCGACCGCAGGCGCAGGATCGTGGTGATGCTCGAGTAAAAAGGCGTGCGGGATGTAGGCCAGGCTCGCGACGAGCGCCACGGCGAGCCCGCCGCGCAAGCCCCAACCGAACGCGGCCAGGACCACGGGCACGTAATACAGGCGCCTGAAGACGTTGTGATAGGCGATGTCGTGAGAGTCCGTCGTGTAATGCGCGAGCGTGATCAACGCCGTCATCCCCAACGACACCCAGAGCATCCAGTGGGATGTCTTTTGTTCACTCCACACGCGCCATACCTCCTGCCGGTCTCCTCGAAACCTCGCGAGCCAGGGGGCAACATTCGTTCCACCACATTTTCAAAGGACTTCCCCGGCATTTATTCGCGCGTCACTGATTTTCGACAACACTATTCTTCAACGGCTGTAGACTATTCTACACATCCTGGTGTCATTCACTGAAAAATCTCACTCGAGGGTTCAGGAGCGGTGGCTCTGCCGAGCGAAAGAGCGGGGGCGCGACATTTGCCAGGGGTGGTCGAACCCGCACACGGGGCGGCAAATGTCGCGCCCCCGCTCTTTCGCGGGCCGCCGTCGGTGGTTCACGAAAAAGGATTGGCACGCGGCGTGCTTTGTAA